>ERZ825896.41-NODE-41-length-157022-cov-7.484911_pt1 | contig 157022 bp, 141 predicted proteins | sample MGYA00519858_ERZ825896 | MGnify/ENA primary metagenome ERZ825896 (study PRJEB31778, sample SAMEA3449214) | human gut metagenome | biome: human gut; feature: human-associated habitat; material: faeces | place: United Kingdom | collected 2010/2012 ... | reverse complement strand
GATGTAGACAACACTTTTTAGGAAAAAGTTGTTGCATTGGCAATGAAAATTTTGCAAAACCAATAAATGGATAGAGAATTTTTTAAAATCCTTTACATAATTCTAAAATAATGATATAATCTTATATACGATGTTTCTTTACCAGAAGCTGCGTTGTAACGTAGCACACATCGAATTTTATTATTGGAGGAATAGATATGACAGATGGAATTGACCGCCGAGAGCGGTTAGACCTCCTGGATTGGTTCGAGGGACTAGCTTCGAGCAGAGGATATGTTTTCGCTATGCGAGAGCTATATCCTAAGCAAAAGGAAAAACTCATTTCCTGGGGCTTTACAGTGACCACCGTGGGGAAAGTAGAGCGTAGTAATGCTCTGGAACTCTGTGGAGTATCTGCCTTAGGTGCTCCAAAAGATAGTGCAGCATATCGCATGCTGGAAGTTGCAGCCAAGCGCAGCAAAAGACTTAGCTATGCTTTGGAACATCAGTCAACTAAGAAACCCAAAACCATAAAACGTCCTTATCAAGTAAATGAGGAAGGTGGTGGGTGGAACCAGTAATAAGAAAACCCTCGGAGTATTTCCGGGGGTTCATTTTTATTTTAGGTTAAATTTTCTAATTCTTTTATTTTGTCACGTAATTCTGCAGCTTTTTCAAATTCCATATCTGCTGCATATTTTAACATTTCATCAGTAAGTTTATTAATTACATCTTGCATATTTGCATTTTTATCTAATTTATATTCTTCTTGAATATCTTCAACATAGCTTGCTTTAATAGTATCTCTAATAGATTTTTGAATTGTTTGAGGAGTAATATTATGAATTTTATTATATTCCATTTGTATTTTTCTTCTACGATTTGTTTCACTAATTGCTTTTTCCATAGATTCAGTTAGTTCATCTGCATACATTATAACTTTTCCATCAGTGTTTCTTGCTGCACGTCCTATAGTTTGTATTAAAGAACGTTCTGAACGCAAGAAACCTTCTTTGTCTGCGTCTAATATGGCAACTAATGAAACCTCAGGAATATCTAAACCTTCTCTTAAAAGGTTTATTCCTACTAAGACATCAAATTCGCCTAAACGTAAATCTCTTATAATTTCCATTCTTTCTAATGCTTTAATATCAGAATGCATATATCTAACTTTTATATCAATTCCAGCTAAATAAGATGTTAAATCTTCTGCCATTTTTTTAGTTAAGGTTGTAACTAAAATTCTTTCGTTTTTTGAAGTTCTTTCCTTAATTTGCTCAATTAAATCATCTATCTGGTTAGTAACAGGTTTAACTTCTATTTGAGGGTCAAGCAATCCAGTTGGTCTTATAATCTGTTCTACAATATTTTCCTTTGAGTGTTCTTTTTCATATTCAGCAGGAGTAGCACTAACAAATACAATTTGATTTATTCTTTCTTCAAATTCTTTAAAAGTTAAAGGCCTATTATCAAAAGCAGAAGGTAACCTAAAACCATATTTTACTAAAGACTCTTTTCTAGCTCTGTCTCCATTATACATTGCTCTTACTTGAGGAATTGTAGCATGTGACTCATCTATTAGTAGTAAAAAGTCTTTTGGAAAATAGTCAAATAAAGTGAAAGGGGGAGAGCCAGGAGCACGACCACTTATATGTCTTGAGTAGTTTTCAATACCTTGGCAAAATCCAGTTTCTTTCATCATTTCTATATCGAAGTTTGTTCTTTCTTCTATACGCTGAGCCTCTATTAATTTATTTTGAGATTTGAAATATTTTATGCGTTCCTGAAGCTCTTCTTCTATTGTTACAATTGCTCTATCTAGCTTACTTCTGCTTGTTACATATTGTGATGCTGGCGGAATTAAGACATGTTCTCTTGTTCCTATTGCCTTTCCAGTTAATGGATTTATTTCAGATATTTTTTCTATCTCATCTCCCCAAAATTCTACTCTTAAGGCTGATTCGCTAGTTGATGATGGATAGATTTCTAGGATATCTCCTTTTGCTCTAAAGGTTCCTCTTTTAAAGTCTATCTCATTTCTTGAATATTGCATTGTAACTAGCTTTTTCATTACTTCATCTCTTGATTTTTCCATAGTAGGTCTTAATGATAACATCATCTCTTGATAGTCCTCTGGATCTCCTAAACCATATATACATGATACTGATGCTACCACTATTACGTCTCTTGTTTCAAATAGTGATAATGTAGCTGAATGGCGTAGTTTATCTATTTCGTCATTTATTGATGCATCTTTTTCAATGTATGTGTCTGAGGCTGCTATATAGCTTTCCGGCTGGTAATAGTCATAATATGACACAAAATACTCCACTCTATTTTCAGGAAAAAATTCTTTGAATTCACTATAAAGTTGCCCAGCAAGTGTTTTATTGTGTGCTAAAACAAGAGTTGGTCTCTGTGTTTTTTCTATTATATTTGCCATTGTAAAGGTTTTTCCGTGAACCTGTAACTCCTAGAAGCGTTTGGTATTTCTTGCCATCTTCTATTCCTTTTGATAGATATTTTATTGCATTTGGTTGGTCACCTGTTGGCTTATATTCTGAGTGTAATTTAAACATATTTCCTCCAAATCTTTCATAAATATTTTATTTAATTATAAATTCATTTGAATAGAATTCATTTCCATCCGCTTCTTTTTCTATTCTATATATTCCATTTGGAAGTTGACCATCAACATTTTCAGCATTTTTGATATTTGATAAATTTTGTGAATTACTATACTTAAACATAATAATAAATAATTTTTCTTCATAATCTAATTCCTCCGTATATGATTATAATATAAATAACTAATAATTTCAACTAACTGTCAAACCTATTTATTATACATTATAATCACTTAAATCATTAGCATTTTTATATGTCATGCAATATAAAGATTCTAATTTGGTTTTATCCATTGAAATTTCTGCAAAAGTAATTGTCCCATCCTTCTTTATGATATTTGTTTTATTATCAATTTCACAATTTTTATCTAATCCAATTACATATTTTGGCACTTCATTTTTATATAGCACAAGCGCTATTGTTCCATACTGTTTGCATTCGTTATATTCAAAAATTTCACTTTTGTCGTCTTTAGTAATTTTTATACCATTACTGTCTACTAACATTTGCGTTGGTTTACCATTTGTTGTAAATACTTGCCAATTTCCTAATAATGCATTTGCAACATAATAATATGAAATTCCATCCCCTCTGTCTCCATATGTTACAACAAATTCTCTTAATTTGTTATTCTTGTCTTTGTAAGTTATTCCACATATATCATTTTCTATCCATTGCTTTTTTATTCTTCCTTTTAACTCATAATCAAATTGTTCGTTTTCTTTTGCAAATATAAATAATTTTGCATTTCTATACAATTTAATTGAGCCCGTATCGTTATTTATTTTTAGTATTAGTTCATTTGAAAAGTCTTTTGAAAAACTAACAACACTTTTATTTTTTAATCCATTATTACACAAAAATGCAATATTAGCTATTGTAAATATTACTGTCATAAAATAAATTATTATATTTATTTTTTTCTTTTTTAACAGCAAAATGATACTACTAGTAGCTGATAATATCATTATTTGATTTATTATATATTCTAATGCATCTATCACATATTCATAATTATGTCTTTTAAAAATAATTAGATAAACAATTTGTAATATTAATGCGAACACAAATATTATTATTGATATAACTCCTATTCTCTTTTTTACTTTTTGTACTTTTTCTTTTTTCTTTTCTTCTATATTTTTATAGTTCTCTATAGCTTCTTGAATTGCTTTTTCTATATCTATTTCTTGCTTTTTTCCTCTTTCTCCATTTAATAACTCTGATATATCTATCTCAAAAAATTCTGCTAAATCCTTTAAAACTGCTATATCCGGAAAACTTAGTCCCCTTTCCCATTTAGATATTGCTTTATCTGTAATATTTAATTTTTCACCCAATTCTTTTTGTGTTAGTTGTTTTTCTTTCCTTAATTCTTTTATAAAATCTCCAAACTTTTTATTATCCATATTCTTTACTCCCTCAAAAATCTTTATACAAATAGTATCATTTTCCTTTTATTTTTGCAATCGACTGTTGGTAGATTTCGCCTCATTTCCTCTATATAATCCTAAAAAAATTTATTCATTGTTATTTTCTTGTACATCAACTCTTTTTCCTTTTTCAATAAAAATAATTATAATTAATAATAAAAATTTTTTCTTCATTCCAATTTTTCCAATAATTTATCTATATACCATTAAAATATTATTTTAGTTTTATCTAAAAAAATCCAATATATAATCACTCCCCCAATTGTTGCAATTCCATTTATTATAACATAATATTTCATACTAGTATTAGATTTTTTCTTCATAAATATATTAAGTGGTATTAATAAAAAAATATATAATGTTAATAATATAATCCCTAATATCATATTAAAACCTGCATCTGATTCAGGCACTTCATAACTACTGCCTTTAGGTTGATTGCTCAAAAATGCATAAGTAACCAATAAAAATACTGTATCTACATACCCCATAGCAATATTATAAATTGTAGAGAGTACCAACATTATTTTCTTTTTTATTTTTTTATCAAATTTTATAAATCCTATTACCAATACCACTGTAAGAAAACTTATATATATTGCACTTAGTTCAAAAAAAGACATTTTTATTCCTCCACATCTATAAAACTATTTTTCTTTTGTTAATTCAACAATTATCTCATATCCATTTTTGTCAATTAGAAAAAGAGGTTTTACCCTCTTTTCCCCAAAATCACTTTACTCATAAATAACAATATCTTTATATGTTTCAAGAGGTTCTGTATCATCAAAATTTTCGAAATGTCCTTGAACATAATCATAACTAAATTTCATAGATAAATCATTTCCATATTCTGATTTCATATCATATCTTTCGATTAGTCCATCATTTGTTAAATTAATTCTTACTTTTATATCGTCATTTATTAAATAATTTTCAATTTTATTTTTAAATGGCGAAACCACATAAAATGGATTTAAAGCTTGTGTAACGATGCTCTTAAAGTTATTTGGAATACATGATAATGTCATATTTTTTATTTGATTATTACTTATAAAATTATTAAAATAATCCTCAATTTCTTCTTCTGATACAAAATCGTCTAATCTATTTCTATAAGTATATTTTCCTTCAGATTTGTTATAAATTAATTCATAAGCTGTCTTATCTTTTAATTTAACATATTCTATATAGCTAGGTTTTTCATCGCCATAAGATATTGTTTCAAATAAAATACTATCTCCTACTTTTTTGGTTACTTGCAAAGTACTTAAATTTCCGTTTTCATCCTCAAAATTTTGAACCATAATATAGTTTTCTTCATTAAAGCTATTTGCACGCAAATAAAAATATGTTAATCTAATGCATTTATAGGCAAATAGGATTATATATAATGCTAAAATTGTAATCAGCAACTTAATTATTATTTTCCTAACATTTTTATTTTTGTTTTTTTCCTCTGGTATTATAGTATTTTTTTCTTTCCCTACTAACTCATCAATAGATATTTCAAATACTTTAGCTAATTCAATTAGTTTATCCATTTCTGGCGTTGATAATCCACTTTCATATTTGGATATAGTTTGTCTAGAAACATTAATTTTTTCTCCTACTTCCTCTTGTGACCATCCTTTTTGTTTTCTTAATTCTAATAATTTTTCATTAAATTTCATTTGTACCATCTCCTCTACAATATTCTTAAATCCATTATACAACTTTTATACAAAATATTCTATCAACAAGAGTTATAAATTTGTCAACCAAACTTAACATTTCAATAATTTACATATTTTTTCATGGTTATTCATTTTTAAAATTAATTTCTTTTATATCATCATCAATTAGATAACACATTTCTTCATGTGGATCAACTTCTTTTGAAATTTTATTTACATCTAATTTTATATATTTTACTTCTGCATTTGCAAGTAAGTTCCCCTTCTTATCAAATAATTCTGTATCTATAACTATAAATTTTGAAGTTTCTTTTTTTACTAATCCTTTCCCAATTATAGTTTCATCATATGGTACAGGCTTCCTATATTTAACTTCCATTGATAATGTTACCCCAAATATATCTTCTGATTTTTTTGCCCATAATGCTCTTAGTCCTAGTTCATCTAGCATTGTGGCGATTAGTCCTCCATGAACCCTTTGCGGAAAACTTTGATGTTCTTCTTTGTATTTAAATATAGTCATAACACTCTCATCTTCCATATTATAGAATTGAGCTTTTAATCCTATTGGATTATCCATTCCACAAATTATACACATTTTACTATTTCTTTGCTTACTTATAACTTTCATGTTTTTTTTCCTTTCTGTTCTGCAATTCACTATTTCAACTTCATTTATACCACAAATTTCCATATCAATCAATAAAATTTTTCTACTGAAGATTTAAATTATATGAAACATCTTCATCTACATACTCTACCTTATATTCAGAACTATCTGGTATTGTTACATCCTGGTCTTTCACTCCATTCAATTCATATTTATATATAGTAGTACAATCTCTAATCTCTTTTACAATATCTGTTCCCGCAATAAATCTCTTCTCTCCATCTCTTTGTATTTCTCTTATAACCAATCCTGTTTCCTTATCTATCCAAACTTCCCATCTTCCGTCTTTTTCAAATTGATTTCTTAAAATATAATATTCTTTTCCTACATCGTATGTATCTGTATCTATAGACATTATAAAAGCTTTTCCTAAATTAACAATTAAAGAATTTCTTTCGTTCTTTCCAAAATAATAGCCTTTAATATTTTCCTCTTTATTAAATATTTCTGAAATTTCTCCCTTTCTAATTGTCTTCGTTTTCCCCTCCTCATCTATTTCAGTTCTTTCATCTTTTCCTACTTCTCCATATACAATAAACTGTATTTTTGTCTCTTCATCAGAATGAATTTCATTAATATTTTTATATTTTCCATCTTTATAATATACTTTACTTATTGCAACTTTTCCATCTCCTATTATCTCTTGTTTTTCTGAATAATAATTCTGAGATTCCAATATTTTATTTGCCTTATTCATTATAGAACTTATTTTTATAAATTTACTAATATATAGTATAAAAATCACTATCACTATAATACTTATTGCAATTAATACTGATTTAACTTTGCTCTTTATTCTAATCTTCTTTAAATAATCTATTTCCTTTTGTTGATTATGTTGACTTTCATTAATGTCTTCTCGTATTTCATTTAATCTTTCTCTGCAACTTTCACACTCATTTAGATGTTTTTCAACTAAATTTATTGATTCTTTATTTAAGGTCTCATCAACATATCCTAATAATAAATCTTGAACAATTTCACATTCTTTTTTCTTCTCCATTTTTACTTACCTCCCTTATTTTTTGCTTAGCACGATAGAAATTAACTCTTGCCCAATTAGGCGTTTTTCCTAATATTTCTCCTATTTCTGTAAAATTCAAATTGCCAATTATTCTTAAATATATTAACTCTCTTGATTTTTCATCTAATTTTTGTATATCTTTATAAAGTTTTAGTTTTTCTTCTTTTCTTAGTAATACATCCTCTATCGTTTCTGTCTCTTGTAACTCTTCAATATCATCTAACGATATATTTTTCTTAGACTTCTTCAATTCTTTATACCAAAGATGTTTAGCAATCTGACACAGCCATACCGATACTTTACAATTTCCTTTAAATTTTTTAATTTCTTTTACAGCAATAGAAAAAGTCTCTTGTGTTAATTCTTCAGATAGTTCATCTTTACCTGTTAAACAGAATAAATATTTATACACTGTATTCGAATATTTTTTATATATTTCTTCAATATTCTGCATAACTTTTCCCTCCCTCTATCTATAAGAGATTTTATTTTTGATTTTATTACACTTTTCTAAAAAATTTTATCATTTCTAAACATAAAAATAAAGATTAGACTTTCATATCTAATCTTTATTTCACTTTCACTCCTATCAAATACATTAAATCAACTGCCTGAAAAGGTTCTATTATTGCTCCTTTTATATCTTCTATCGAAATTGCAATCCCCTCTATTTTGCAACTTGACAAATCAATTTTATTTAAGCTTGTTTTTAAAAATTGTGCTTGCATCAAATCCACATTATTGAAATATATACTTTTTGTTTTGGTCTCCTGAAAATAACTATTTTTTAACAATGTGTCTTTAAATAAACATTTATCTATACTAGACATTGATAAACTTGCATAACTTGCATTTACGTCTTGGAATGTAACATTATATAAAACATTTTCTATAAAATTGCATCCTGTAATTTTGCAGTTATAAAATTCACATTTAATAAAAGTACATTCATTAAATACTGTATTTGAAAAGTTACACTGAGTAAATTTTACATTTCTAAATGTAACTTTTTCTATAGTTATACTTTGCAAAATAATATTATTAAATTCACAATGTTCAAATTCATTATCATATAAGTTATTGCTATATTCTTCATTTTCAAATGTACAATATTCTACTCTCTCATCTTCTATTATACTTTCTAATTTTTTATTACCAAGTTGTGATTTTGATATTTGCATTTTTTATACTCCCTATCTTTTGATATTTTTCTAAAGTTCTACAAATTCAACTTTATTTCCATTTTCTTTTATTATTTCAACTAAATCTTCCACTTTTAGCCATACTGTTGCCGTATTATCATTTGGGTGAATACCGATTATTTTTTTATCGTTAAGGAAATCCTTATCTAAATAAAATTTTACTTTTAATTCCTTATCATTTAATAGACCAAATGGGCTTACTGAGCCTGGAATTAAATTCATAATGTCCATTAAATCTTGTTCTGATGCAAAACTTAAAGGTCTTGTACCATTTTTATTTCTAAATTCTTTTAGATTAACTCTTTTATTCCCTCTAACAGTTATTAAATAATACTTTCTTTTTTTATCATCGCGAATAAATAAATTTTTTGCATCATATTCTGGATATGGTACTTCAATTTCTGATAATTCTTCCATATTGAAAACAGCCTTATGTTCTGTTATTTCGCACCATATATTTTTATTTTTTATAAAGTCATATATTGCTTGTTTATCCATATTTTCTCACTTTCTAATTATATACATTTCTTTATTAAAAATTCTTATATTAATTATTCTACAATATTATTTTATTTTCGTCTACAATATTTAATTATTTTTACAAAATAAAGATTAGACTTTTACATCTAATCTTTGTTAATTTTAATCATCTTACTTTAATACCCACCTATCATTTACATACTCTCCAATTAAATCAGACTTTAAACAAACTACTGGTCTAATTGCACGAGTCTTAGTATTATAATTGTTATTATCAACATATGGCCACCAGCTAATATTTACTATTTGATTACCTGTCATATTTGCATTTGGAGAAGCTAACCAATAGCTGTTGCAATTGTCTTCATCTATTGATTCCTTGTGTGGAAAATACAAATAGTTATTAGTATCAGCCTTGGCATATCCAATATATTTTTCTAATACCTGTGGACGTATAAATAAATCAATGGGATTATTTTCAGTTCCAACAAAATAGCCATACTCGTTTGTATTGTTGCAATATAACTTTTCGTCAGGATATTTCTCGTTCCAGCTCGCCATCCACATCTCAACTGTTGCTCCCCCTATTGCATAATCAGCATATTTATTCACAAAATCATTCCAATTGTTGGTATTTAGTAATGTTGATACACATTTTGAATTATCATATGTATTATTTAACGAATATGAAATTGCTTTAAATAATTTATTTTGTAAAGTTTTTTGCATATCAGGAACATTATCCCAATATACACTGTACATTCCATTTTTGGTCATTCCTAAATTATTTACATTAATTTTGTCATTGGGTACATAGTCACTTGAAATTATAAATACTTTATCTCCTTCACAATAAAGTATTTTCCACTCATCAACCCCATTTGCACTATATTCGACTTTATCACCATAATTTTTGGATGTTATTTGATATCCAAATGTTTTTCCAGCTATCGCTTTCCCTAAAGATGGTATTTTCACATACCAGTATTCATTTTCATCTTTTATTTTATACTTTAAAGTTGATATACCATTTTCAACATAGTTAAAATCTTCTACATCTCCATTTAATGCTAATTCTTTTTTCAAATTTTCTAGATAATAACTAGATTTATCTATATTTTGATTAGAATTTATATACTCTGTAGATTTTACTGCACTCCAAGCCATAGACACTTTTTCTTCAATCGATGCCTTTTCGGTTTCTTCTTTTGCTTTGGTTGCTTGATTTAAAATTCCATTTTGCCCTGTTATCATTGATATTGAAACTCCGCACTAAAATTAACAAAACTATAATTGTTACTACAAGAGCGATCAATGTTATTCCTTTCGTCATTTCTTTTTTATTATAAATTCCTTTATTTTCTAAATGCATTCTTTTACTTCCTTTCATTTGTATTTTTCATTTTATAAAACGATTTTCTACTAATTTATAAATTGCAACTAGCAACGTCTACGTTGTTAGTTTATCATAAATATATAATAAAATCAATAAAAATTGAAAAAGTTGAGGAAATTTGTTTATGAAAAACACTATAAAGTATAATGGCAAATTAAATGCTATAGGTAGTACAATAAAAGAATATAGAATTAAAAATAATATGACTCAAAAAGATTTGTCTGAAAAAGCTCAATTGTATGGTATAGACCTAAATAAAAACTCTTTGCAAAAAATTGAAAGAGGAGATAGAGTTATAAAAGAATATGAATTAGCCTTTTTTTCAGTAATATTCAATGTTTCAGCTGATGAATTGTTAAAAATATGCAAAGATGAGTATAAAAAATAACTAATTGTTAAATTTCAACAATTAGTTATTTTATTTTCACACCTATCTCCCCAAAATTAACACTTCTTATCCCCATGTTTATATGGTCTTGTTTCATTATACTCCATCTTTTCTAGTATAATTTTTTCCAAATCAATATCATTTCCACCACAAAAATCAAATATTCTTATTACAACATCTGCTAATTCTGATGGTATACCACAAGGTTTAGTTCCGTTTTCATAATATGTTTCATTTAAGCCTCTTCCATGTCTATATTCCTCAAAAGCTTCTGAAAGTTCTGTATGCATTAACGCAATTACTTCTCCAAAATTTCTTTCTTTTTCCCAAAAGCCATGGTTTACACTATTATTATGTGCTATTTCTACTAATTCATTTATCGTTTTTTTCATTTTAACAATATATCCTCCTGTTAATTAAAATATGGTCGTAATTACTTTTAATTATCTGTTAATAATTTGTATTCTCCAATATTAGGCTCTACAAAAACCTCATCATCAACATTGTCAAATTCATAATTTCTATCTATTGCTTCATCTCCAAATGTAGCTTTTACAACTAATCCTGTATTTTTTTCTAAATAAACCTCATTTTTGTTTTCATCATTCAAAAATAATGGACTTTTAAAATTATTTATAACATAGCATTTTTTCTGGTTATATTCATTTTTACTAATTATAGCAAAAGTGCTTCCTAAAAATGTTTGCCAAGTATTTTCTGTTTCTAGATAATTAACTAAATCCATTGGCATCATTACAGTGTCTATATCTAAATGACAAGTTTTCTCTTTTCCATCATCAACAAACATATCAATTCTTTCTCCATTATCATACATTGTCATTTTTAATGTTTCACCGTTTATTTCTCTTTCTGTAAACATCACTTGTTTGCTATCTTTTTTGTAGTAATCTATTTTAATACTGGCATTGTCCCCCGCTTCTGTTAAAGATGATATATGATAATTTTGATTGTTTTCGTATTTTGAAAAATTCTTTTGTAATTTTCTTATTATAGTAAAATTTCTAATTGCATATATAAAAAATATAACAACTAGTACTAAAATCATTATTCCTACTATTTTTAGAACTTTTTTCTTATTCATAAAAATTTCCCCTTTTCATTTGATTTTATTTATTTTTTTCTTTTGCCCTTTTATCATTTATAATTTGCATTTCTTTTGGTGTTATAAGAGTTACATTATTTTCTTTTGCCCATTTAACACATCCCTTTAATACTGTGTTTAAAAATGGTCTTGGCACCTTTAATAAAGTCTTACAAGCCTCTTCTGTAAATTTAACATCTGGATCAATTCTTCCTGCTGCATATTTAACAGAATCTATATCTACTCCTTTATTTTTAGGAATTGGCATAGCTATTGGTCTTTTAAATCTTGTATACCAAAAATTTTTAGAATCTCTATATCCATAATCTACTGGAACTTTTGGGAATCCTCCTGCATTTACACCATTTATAATAGTGTCATAATATTTATCTTTCATTAAAATATTGTCTATTTTTAAAATAAAATGTGCACCAAATTCAGATGTAATACCATTAAAATTATGATATGGCCCTTTGTATTCTTCCTCTACTTTATCGTTTTCTGCTCCATCTAGTTCTTTTACCCAAGTACATTCAAATACTTGATATGCTTCCTTTACAACTTTTGGGTATTTTTCATTGGGATTTTCTCTTGCTCTTTTTCCATCTACTAAAGTATATAAGCATTCTTTCATCTTTTCTTTTGGTGTTTCTCCAGGAAATCCCAGCCTTACAGCTTCCTTAAAATACTTTCTATCATCTGGTAAAAAGTTTAAAGCACATTTTCCTGTTTTTAGTAAGTTTTTACAGGTATTTGAACTGTTTCTACATTCTAGTATCATTGCATAATATTCTTTTCCTGCTATGTAATATGGGAAACATAATGAGTATGAACCAATATTTGTAAATCCATTTTCATCTATTGTTGATATTTCTATTGTTGGCATTGGAAAAAAGCTTGATGTTTGATAGAAATTATCTACAATTCTCATATCCCTGAATCCTTCTAAATTTTCAATTTTTTTTACTTCTGTATCCATTATTTTCCTCCTTAGATTTTTTCTTCTTTATATCACAAACATTAATAATTATCAACTACCAAAAAAATTGTAACCATTTTATTTATGGTTACAATTTTCAGACTGTTGACAAAGTATAAAAAATATAAAAGACCTTAGGTCTTTTATATTTTTATTAAACAATTTAATTGCTTGTATATATTTTTCTATTTCTTCATCGGTATGTAATTTAACCATTCAATTGCTTGTCTATGTTCATCTCTAGCTCTTTTCACTATCCAAATAATAGCTTTTGCATCTTTTCCAAATGCATAGTTAATACTATTCCTAAATATTTTCTTGTTTGGGTTCTTATATCTTCTTTATTATCATAAATTTTTTCTTCAAATTGTCTTAAATATTTTATATATTTATCGCTTACACTATATAAATTTAATTTCATATTTGCCCTCCTAAAAAATAAGAGGAGAATCTTATAGATATCTCCCCTTGATTTTAACTTTCTCAATTTTAAGGCTGTGAAACACCCGATTTATAACTTTCTCATTTAATGGTAGTGAAACACCACGATTTTCTATATTTATTATATAATTTTTTTATGCTTTCTGTCAAGCAAATTTTAATAATAAATATATATTAATATTTTATTCAAAACTTAATAAATTATTTACAAAATACATTTTGATCTTCAATATTTTTTATTTTATTAGTTACTCTATTTTTTGAGTAACTAATAAAAATAATTCTACTTTTCATTTCCTCTTAAGCCTCAAAGCATTAAAAATAACCGTCAAACTACTAAACACCATAGCCAAACTTGCAATCATAGGATTTATAGAAACACCAAACGGCTTAAAAAATCCAATAGCAACAGGAATCATCAAACAATTATAGAAAAATGCCCAAAACAAATTCTGTTTAATATTTCTTACAGTTTTCTCACTAATCTTAACAAGTCTTAAAACAGAAGCTAAATTATTTCTAGTTAAAATAACATCACTTGAATCCATTGCAATATCTGTACCACTTTTTACACTAACACCAATATCAGCATTTGTTAAAGCAGGGCTATCATTTATTCCATCTCCACACATCATAACTTTTTTGCCCTTTCCCTTAAGCTTTTTAATCGTATCTGACTTTTGATGTGGCAAAACATTTGAAATAACTTCTGTTATGCCAAGTTCGTTTCCTATTTTTTCGGCAGTTTCCTTGTTATCTCCTGTAAGCATAATAGTACTAATATTATGTTCTTTTATCTCTTTAATAACACTTTCAGCATTTTCTCTTACAATATCATTTACTCCAATTAATGCTAAAATCTCATTTTCGTTTGCAACATAAATGATACTATTTCCATTTATCGCTAATTTTTTTTCATCTTCTAAATGATTGTTTTGAATAGAAAATTTTTCTATTATTTTTCTATTTCCTAATATTATCTTCTTATTGTCTATTGTTCCTACTATTCCAAATCCTGCAATATTTTCAAAATCTTTAACATCAGCTTTTGAAATTTTATGTTCTTCCATATAATCTACAAATGCCTTCCCAATTGGATGTGTCGATTTTTCTTCTATGCTTCCTGCTAAGCTAATCAAATCATTTTCAGAAAGATTACTATAATTATATATTTTTGAAATTTTTAATTTTCCATAAGTTAATGTTCCTGTTTTATCAAATACTATTGTATCAATTTTAGATGCATTTTCTAAAATTTCGCTTTTCTTTACTAATATTCCATTTTCAGCACAAACACCTTCACTCACTACTATTGCAAGTGGAGTTGCTAAGCCTAAACTACAAGGACAGGCAACTACTAAAATAGTAATAAATGTGCTTAAAGCTGTCCCTATTTCATATCCTAAAATTAAATACGCTATAAATGTTAAGATCGCAATTACAATAACACTTGGCACAAAAATACCAGAAATTTTATCTGCAATTTTAGCTATCGGAACCTTTGTATTGCTTGCTTCTATAACTAATTTTACAATTTCAGATACAGTAGATTCTTTTCCAATTCTCTCAGCTTTGTATTTTATAAATCCATCAAAATTCAAACTTCCTGCAATTACCTTTTCTCCTTTTGCCTTTGCTACTGGTTTGCTTTCTCCTGTTATAAAAGATTCGTCTAAATGCGTGCTTCCTTCTATTATTTCTCCGTCAACTGCAATTTTATCTCCTGCTTTTGAAATTACAATATCACCTTTTTTTATTTCATCAAGCGTTACTTGTTTTTGAACTCCGTCTACCTCAATAATTGCCTGATTTGGTGTAATTTGAGTTAATTTTTGTATTGCTTCTTTTGTTTTGTCTTTGCTTATTCCGTCAATATATCTTCCAAGTTTTACAAAATAAATTATTATTGCAGAAGATTCAAAATATAAGTTCATTGTAAAATGTGAGTTTCCTCTAATTACCATATACATACCATATAAGCTATATATAAAACTACTTATAACACCTATTGACACAAGTGTGTCCATATTTGGTATTTTATGAATTAAGTTTTTATATCCATTTTTTAAAATATCAAATCCATATATTAAAAATGCAATTGTTAATATTAGTAGACTTACTGTGTAGTTTATTGGGTTATAATGTGGGTCTAAAAAGCTTATAATAGGTAAATTTATCATATGCCCCATTGCAATATACATTAAAATAATTGCTAAAACTGTAAAAATAATAAATTTCTGTTTTTCTTTTTTATTGTTTTTTTCTATATTTATTTCTTTAAATATTCCTAAACTTTTAAATCCTGCTTGTTTTATATATTTTTCTATTATTTCTTGATTTAAAATTTTTTCGTCATATGTTATTGTAGCATTTGCCATAACTAGGTTTACACTTGCATTAAATATTCCGTTTTGCTTATTTAAATATTTTTCTAAACCGTTTGAACAAGCACTACATGTCATTCCATCAATTGATAAAATTAGATTTTTCATATTTTTATTCCTCTATTTCATATCCAATATCTATTATTTTTTCCTTTATTTTAGAAATATCTAAATCTTCTTTTGATGTTACTGTTACAATTCCAGTATTATGGTCTGCATCTACTTTTTCTACTCCTTCTATTAAAGATACAGCTGATTTTACTCTATTTTCACATCCTGCACACATCATTCCATTTATTTTTAATTTTATTTCTTTCATTTTTATCATCCTTCCTATCTATTAAATTTCTTAAACAATCTTACCAACTCATCGATTACTTCCATATTTCCTTTTTCTAAATCATCAGCCACACAGGAATATATGTGATTTTCTAATATATGGTTAGATAAACTTTTAACCGAATTTTCTATTGCTGATAATTGTATTAATATATCATTACAATATTCATCATTTTGTACCATTTTATTTATTGCAGTTAATTGACCTGATATTCTGTTTATTCTATTTGTAATAATCTTCTTTTCATCTTCACTTCTTACAGTTTTTCTTTTATGACATTCGTCCATTTTCCCACCTCATTAAGTATTATATACCATATATGGTATTTTGTAAATAAGGGGGTATAGTGTTATCTTTGCCTATATTTAGCTATTTATACGTGCCTTAAAATATCATTTTTTAAATCCTATTATTCACATACTCTTTAGCACATTTTCTTATATCCTCCATTTGTTTTTTAGTAATATCATTTTTATATTGGATTCTATCAACTAATATATCAACATATCCTTTTTCCTTTATATATTGTAGTGATACATCAAAATAAAGGTCAAAAATAAATGCAATAACACAAACCCAATAATCAATTTGAGTTTCTCTATCACCAAGTTTTATACATTTATGTTTCATAAAATTTTCATAGACTTTTGATGATACAACTTCATAATTAATAGTTTCTGGATTATACTTGCTTGGAAATATATTTTCAAAGTTTTCTTTTTCTTTAACTCTAAAATTATCCAATTTGTCTGCATCTCTAATTATTTTACTATGTAGCAATTCGATTTCGCTTAATCCTTCTTCTATTTTGTATTTATTGTGATTATATATTGCTTTTTCTATTATTTTATAGTACTTTTCATCTATGCCAAATTTTTTTATTAAATTATCTTCAAACAAAACTTTTACACCATAATCTGCATGATTAAATTCCTCGCTATCTAGAAAATCTTTTGTTTGCTTTACTTGTTCAAATCTTCCAATGTCATGTAATAATCCAATTATCTTTGCTAAAGCAATATTTTCTTTATCTAACCCAAGATTTTTTGCTATATATTCACTTTTTTCTACAACTTTATATGTATGAATTACTTTCAGCTTTATACTTCCATCTTCTAAATCGTAATTTTCCAAATATTCTTTAAATGCTATTTCTGCAATTCCATATTTAATCATAATTTTTCTTTTCTCCAATCTTATTTTTTATATATTTTATCATACTTCTTGCAAAAAAATATAGTAAAATCTAAATGACTTTACTATATTTATATTTTTCTAACCTAACGCCACATCCAATATCATCATAACTACAAAACCAATTGCCACACCAATTGTTCCAATATTAGAATGTTCCCCACTTTGTGACTCAGGAATCAATTCCTCAACAACAACATAAATCATTGCTCCAGCTGCAAAAGCCAACAAATATGGCAAAATTGGAACAACCGAATTTGTAAGTAATATTGTAATTACTGCTCCTATTGGCTCCACAATTCCCGATAAAGTCCCATATAAAAAAGCTTTTCCCTTTGACATTCCTTCAGCCTTCAAAGGCATTGAAATAATTGCACCTTCTGGAAAATTTTGAATTGCAATACCAATTGCTAATGCAAAAGCCCCAGCCATTGTTATTCCAGTATTTCCAATTAAAGCTCCTGCAAAGGAAACACCAACAGCCATTCCCTCTGGAATATTATGAAGTGTTACCGCAAATACCATCATAGTTGTTTTCTTTAATTTCGTTTTTATTCCCTCAGGCTTAGTACTTTCTAAATGTAAATGTGGAATTACACTATCTAAAACTAGCAAAAATACAATACCTAATAAGAATCCCACTGCTGCTGGAACCCAAGGTATAATTTTTTGTTCTGTTGCCATATCTATTGAAGGTATTAATAATGACCATACAGAAGCTGCAATCATAACACCTGATGCAAACCCAAGTAATATTTTTTCCACTTTTTTATTTAATTTATTTTTCATTAAAAATACCATTGCACTTCCTAAAGTTGTTCCTAAAAATGGTATCATTAATCCTACAAATATATTCATTATTACTCATTTCCTTTCAAACTTGTTACCATATCTATTTTTCTAATCTTCTTAGCCAATATCTTAGAAACAACATAAGAAATCACAAAAGTTTCAATAGCTGCCAAAACATAACTTACCAAATTTATATGTGCTCCAAAATCATAGTGTTCTTCTATTGCTGTTTTAAATAGCCAATCTGTTAAATAAAATCCTGCAGGTAATCCTAAAATTATAGATATAACAGATACAATATTATTTTGCCTAATAAATATCTTTTGAATTTGTTTATCTTTAAATCCCAAAACCTTTAATGTTGCAAATTGATATTGTTTCTCTGTATAAGAAAGTATTCCTAAATTATAGATAATTACTGAACCTAAGATAATTGCTATAACAATAATAAGTACAAGCATTGTTTTCATTGTTTCAAGCATTCCATCCATTCCCTCTTTTAATTTATCTATATTTGATATTACTGTAACACCTGCAATATCTTTATTTTCACTTAAATCCACATTAGTATATAAAGAATCTGGCTTATATTCAATATCTAAGCTCTCCAAATATTTTCTTGTCATTGTAACATTTTGATTTTGTGGGTCTTTGTTAAATCCAACTATTTTAGATGTATAATATTTATTGTTTCCAGAAATATGCCATAAAATTTCATCGCCTATTTTATATCCTTTTGTTTTGGCCAATTTATATGTAACATATACACCTTCATCATTATCTACACTTATAAATCGATCTTTATTGTCAACAAATCTAACATAGTCTTTACTATCTGTTACAAAAATATTATTACTTTCAATATTTCCATCATTATCTTTTATTTCAATATATATACTTTGAGATGTATTATCTCCATATTTATCAGTTAATTCCTTTAGATTTTCTGTACTAATGTCTGATTTTAGGCTTAATTTATATTCAAAATTAAAAATTCTATTAAACTGTAAATCTATAAAATAATTCATACTATCAAGCATTCCCAAGCTACATACAATAAGCATTGCACAAGCTGTAATTCCTACAATACCAGTAATTGTTCTTGCTTTATTTCTGAACATATCTCTTATGTTCCATTTAGTATTAAAACTCATTTTCTTGAATATTCCTGTTGTTGTTATATTTAAAGACTTACTTTTTACACTTGGAATTTCGTTTCTTAAAGTATCTGCTGTTTTTTCTTTTAAAATTTTTCTTGTTGATAAATATGTAACAAATGATACACATAATACCACAAGAACAGCAACCACATATGAGTCATTTTTTATTATTGGCATTCCATTTGGTATTTCAAAAAAGCTCATTTCTAGCCCTATAAATAAACTTCCTATAAAATATCTACCTGCAACTAATCCTAGTAAAGCCGCAACTATAGAAATCCAGAAACTATAACTTATATAATGTAATACAATTTTTCTTTGTTTAAATCCTAATGCTTTTAATGTTCCTATTTGTAATCTTTGTTTTTTTACAACTCTGTTCATAGTTGTAACAACAGAAAGTAAAGCTATAAATAAAAACAGTCCTGAAAATACCCCTATATATGTTTCTCCCTCTTCAATTTCTCCTTGGTATTGCTTATATGATGCAGTATCTTCAATATCAATCACTGCTACATTGTCTATTTTTTCTTCAATACTATTTTTAACTTCATTAAATTTTTCTTTGTTATCTAAATCTACCATTATGTAGTTATATTTAATGTAATCTTTATAATTAAAATCGCTAAATACTTGATTAAATGTACTTTCATCTGTTAGATTAGCTTCTTTCATTACTTGATTTTTTATAAATCCCTCTAATTCATTACTTGATGCATATGCAAATCCAAATGTTTTATGGTCTGGATATAGTTGTGATTCATCTTTTACATCATAAACGTGATCTGGTACATTTATAAGCCCTACTATTTTCTCCTCGAAAACATATCCATCATATTTTATTTTTAACGTATCACCTATTTTTAAATTGTTTTCTTCTGCAAAAAAGTTGTCTAACCATATTCCTTTTGTGTCTTTATTAAAATTTTCTCCATCTACAATATAAAATTTTGATATTTTATTTTCTTCTATAAAATTCATAGAAATAGTAATATCATCGTCATTTTCTAGAACTCCATTTACATTTAATTTTCCTTCAGCATTTTTCACATTGCTAATTTCTTTTATTGTATTAATATTTTCTTCTGACAATTCCCCCATCACATTTAAGTCTTGTAAATTGTAATCACCATAAAAATTGTTTGCAGTTTCTTTCATTCCTTCCATGTAACTTTCAATTCCGCTATAAGCCATAATTCCAATGAAAACCATTAATAATATTGTGATAAATTGTGACAGATTTTGCCTTATATCTCTAATCATTTTTCTTCTTAGCATATTACCAGTTCACCTCATCAATCTTTTTAGGATTTTCATTTTTAGTTACACTTTCAATTTTTCCATTCTTTACTCTAACTACTGTGTCTGCAATCTCGGCAAATAAACTATTATGTGTTACTATAATTACTGTATTTTCCCCATTATTTCCATCACATTGTTTTTTTAATAATTTCAAAACCTCAACACCTGTTTTAGAATCTAATGCTCCTGTTGGTTCATCACATAATAATAATTTGGGATTTTTTGCGATTGCTCTTGCAATTGAAACTCTTTGTTGTTCTCCTCCTGATAATTGATTTGGAAATTTGTTCATATGTTCTTCTAATCCAACTGCTTTTATAGCTTCTTTACTGTCATTTCCGTTTTTTACTACATCTTTTATCAATTCTACATTTTCTAATACTGTAAGTGTTGGTAATATATTGTAAAATTGGAAAATAAACCCTATATTTTCTGCTCTGTATTCACTTAACTCATTTTCATTGTATTTTGAAATTTCTTCTCCATCTATTTTTATACTTCCACTTGTAGGTGTATCCATTCCACCTATTAAGTTTAGTAATGTTGATTTTCCAGCTCCTGATGGTCCAAGTATTACAACAAATTCTCCTTTTCCTATTGCTAAGTCAATATTGTCTAATGCCTTAAATTCCTTTTCTCCTGTATTATAAATTTTGCTTAAATTTTTTAATTCTACTATTGTTTTCATATTTCCTCCTTCTATATGAAACTTTTTTCATATTCTTGATAGATTATATATATTTTTTCGTATAAAGTCAATATAATATGAAAGTTTTTTCACATTATTGACAATGAATTTTTTTAGTTGTATAATTGAATGAATTTTTAGGAGGATTTTATGAGTGAATATGAAATAAGAGAACCTATACAAAAAAGGTCAATAGAGAAAAAAGAAAAAATTATTGAATCTGGTTTTGAATTAATTTGTGAAAAAGGATATTATAATACTAATACAGCTGAAATTGCCAAAAATGCAGGTGTTTCCACTGGAATAGTTTATCAATATTTTAAGGATAAACATGATATTCTTATTGAGGCTTTGAGAAAATATGCAGATAATATTTTTTATCCTATGCTTAATATTCCTGCAAAAGATTTTGATAAAAGTAATTTAAATGATATTATAAGAAAAATGATTGATAGTTTCGTACAAAATCACAAGCTTTCTAAATCTGCTCATGAGGAAATTATGGCTATGGCTCATTTAGATGAAGAAGTTGCTTTTTATTTTCATAAAAGAGAAATGGAAATGACTGAAAAGATTTCTGAACTTTTGGTTAATAATGGTTTTGATAGTGACAATTTGATGGAAAGGGTTCATATTTGTATTGGTTTGATTGATAATTTGTGTCATGAGATTGTTTATCATAAACATGATGGGCTTGATTATGATGTGATGACCGATATTTGTGTTGATACTATTGTGGATATATTAAAAAAGGATTAACTTTGGTTATTAAGGTTAATCCTTCTTTAAAACTTTTAATCAAATTGAACTTGCCAATTATCGTCATCTTTTGCCCCAAAACACATTTCAACCTGCTCTTTTGTACATTTCTCATTGGCAAAATTTTCTGGTAATTCATCTAATGCAAAATATTTCATTTCAGTCGTTTCAATATTTTCCTTAAACTCTCCACCAATAATCTCACACATTACAAATATTTTACAAACACCATAAACATATATCGGCCTATTATGTTTATTTCTATCTTGAACAGCAATAATTTTAGTTGCTTTAACATCAAGTCCTGCTTCTTCTTTAACCTCTTTTATTGTATTAGATTTAACACTTTCTAATACATCACACCATCCACCTGGTAATGACCAAGTCCCATTATTTTCGTGTACTAATAAAATTTTGTTATCTTTAAATATAGCTGCTCTTGTATCTATTTTAGGCGTTTGGTAACCTGTTTCATTACAAAATAAATCTTTTACTTTTTCTAAATTCAGATTACTTTTTTCTTCTATTATTTCTGCTGATATTTCTCTTAGTCTTTCATATCTTTCTATATCATATACATTAGTTGTATATGCAAGACCTGATTGTGCTAATCCTTGAATTTCTATTGCCCATTTTAACCATTTTTCCATATATTATCATCTCCATTTTACTCACACCTCAATGCCAAAACCGGGTCCTCCTTAGCTGCTTTCTTAGAAGGAATAATTCCACCAATCAACGTCAAAATTGTACTTAATACAACTAAAACAATACCTCCAACAAATGGCAATGATGCTCTAACATTAGCCCCATTTGAAAGTGCATAAATAAGTTTATTTGTAGGAATTAATAATATGCTCGTAATACCAATCCCAATCAAACCTGCAAGTAATCCAATAATAAAAGTTTCTGCATTAAATACTTGCCCAACATTATGCTTAGAAGCTCCCATAGCTCTTAAAATACCAATCTCTTTTTTACGTTCTAACACACTAATATAAGTAATAACTCCTATCATAATTGAGGAAACTACAAGTGATATTGATACAAATGCAATAAGAGTGTAACTTACAACATTTATAATTGTTGTTACAGAACTCATTAAAGTTCCAACCATATCTGTATAAGAAATAACTTTATCCTCATCACCTTTTTCTTTCATTTGGTTATTATACTCACTTAATATATTAGTAATTTCTTTATTGCCCTCAAAATCTTTGGGATAAATAAAAATTCCAGAAGGTTCTTCTATTTTTGTGTAATTTAATTTTGTTAAATTATTTTCATAACTATTTTTTTCTTTTGACATAACCGCAGATAAAAGTTCTGTTAATTCCTCCTCATCCATTTTCATTTTAAAAGCACTTGCAAATGCATTTGTATCTATACTAATTGCTTTTGCCATAGATTTACTTAAACTATTCATGCTTTTTGTTATCTCTTTTTCCAAACTTTTGCTTATACTACTTGTGGCTGTTTTCATATAATCATTCATAATATTAAAAATTTGTTTTTCCAAATTTTGAGACTGCATTACTTTTGTTATATTATTGCTTATAATAGTTTTAGCTTCCTCAGATTGTAAATACTCCATTAAGTATTCTTCTAATTTACTAGTATCTACTAGTCCATTTTCTTTTGCATATTCCTCAAAATTCTCTATTAACTTTTTCATTATTTTCTGCATCTGTTCCTCTGTAATTGTAATAGAGCCATTTTCTTTTATAGCATCTTCTACTTCTTTTTTTATTAATTCCTGTGCTTCTTTTGAGTTTATGTATTCGGTTAATTTCTCACTAATATTTTCCAAATTTGCTTCTGGATGATATTTATTTAAATATTCATTATATCCTTTTACAAGTTCATTCATCATTATTTTCATATCATCATTTGATAACGAAAAATCTAATTTACTTATTACATCATTTAAATCAAGAGCTGGCAAATTTGTTTGGCTAATTAAATTATTTACATTACTAAAATCCACCTTTATTTTTGATGAATCTATTTTAAAAGCTGATTTTAAAGCATTTTGGTCTACTTCTATTAAGGAATTCATATCAAAAGGATTTTCACTTTCTGTTTCATCAAACCTTTTTCCTGTAAATACATTAATATCTGGATTTTCTAACTGTTCTTTTACAATTTGACTATTAGCTGCTTCTTCCATAACATGGTTTGTTAAATCCTTAGAATACCATATTCCCTCCTGAAGCATTGGTGCAGTTGCTCCATCTTTTGGTTTAAGTACTCCAACAATTTTTATATCCTCACCTTTTTCCACAAGATTTTTCATATAATCATTGTTTTCTGTTTTGTCTTTCCAAATTTTATATTCATCATCATATTCGTAGCAATCACTACTATTTATTAGCTTAAAAGTAATTCCCAATATATCTTCATAAGAATAATCCTCAAGATACTCCGGGCTTTCCACATTTTTTCCAGACATAACCTGATTTATTATATTATCAAATTCATCATAATCTCTTAAACCTAATGCATATAAAACAAAATCACTTATATTTCCACTTTGTGATAATACTAAAACACATTCATTGTAATTTGTAGGTAGCTTTCCAGCTTTTATGTCATACTGTTCTTCATATAGTTTTGAGTCACTTGGAATTTGGTAAAAAATATCTGTACTCATCATACTAGACATTAAGCTATTTTGCGAACTACTCGAACCTATTCCTAAACCAGAAAAAGATTTATCCGGATTTACCTGCCTTAATTTTTGTGTATTGCTACTGTATATAATAGGTTTAACATTATATGAATACTCAACATCTTTAGCATAGTTTTTAAGTCCACTTTCATCACTATCTAAATATTGTTTTAGTGATGCTAAATCATTTGCTCCCATTTTTGAGAACATATTCGTTATTTTACTTGTAACTTTTATATTATCCTCATTATTTGATTTGCCATCATTTTGGTCACTTACTAACATTGAACTTATATCTATACCTGTACTTTGAATTTGTATTGGATATTCTGATAATGTTTCTTCTTCTATTGATTTTATATAATTATTAACCCCATTTGATAATGATAGTATTAGTGCAATTCCTATAATACCAATACTTCCAGCAAATGAAACTAATGCAGTCCTTCCCTTTTTAGTTTTTAAATTATTAAAACTTAATAATAGTGATGTAAAGATTGACATAGATGTTTTTCCCATATTCTTATGTTTAGCTTTTTCTTCTTTTTCATTTTCTATCATATATGGATTTGTATCTGAACATATAACTCCATCTTTTAAGTTAACTATTCTTGTTGCATATTCTTCTGCTAATTCTGGATTATGTGTTACCATTACAACCAAACGGTCTTTAGCAACTTCTTTTAATAATTCCATTACTTGCACACTTGTTTCACTATCTAATGCACCTGTTGGTTCATCTGCTAATACTATATCTGGATCATTTACTAATGCTCTTGCAATTGCAACTCTTTGCATTTGACCACCAGATAACTGGTTTGGCTTTTTATGTGCTTGACTTGCAAGGCCCACTTGTTCTAATGCTTTCATTGCCTTTGCTTTTCTTTTAGATCTTGGTACTCCTGAAATTGTTAATGCAAGCTCAACATTTGCTAAAATAGTTTGGTGAGGAATTAAATTGTAACTTTGAAAAACAAATCCTATTGTATGGTTACGATATGAATCCCAGTCTCTATCTTTATAATTTTTTGTTGAGATTTTGTTTATTATTAAATCTCCTTTGTCATAATGGTCTAATCCACCAATTATATTTAGAAGTGTTGTTTTTCCAGAACCACTTGGACCAAGTATTGCAACAAATTCGCTATCTCGAAGATTTAAGCTTACATTGTCAAGTGCTTTTTGTACTAGATTTCCTGTTTTAAATTCTTTGCAAATATTTTTTATTTGTAACATTAATTTATTTTCGCCTTTCTTTTATAAATGTAATTATTATACAACAAAAAGCAGATAATCTCAAATAGACTATCTTGCTTTTATTATAATTATTTCTCTATTATTCACTTATTAATTCGCTCTTATATTGTGTATCTCCAATCTTAAAATTCAAGAATAATTTTTTAGATAAATCATTTTTTGTTGCATTAAATGAAATTTTATATCCATTTTCTTCTCCTGTTGTTCCGCTTCCAAGGTCTTGATATTTGTTACCTTCTTCGTCAGTTACATTTAACATTTCATCACATTTTGTACGGAATTCATTTGATTCCATATCTTTTCCTGCCATTATAAAATCTACATATTCCTTTGATTTAAAGTTTATAACTAATTTTGATTCTGTTAGAGTTATACTTTTTATCTCTAAATTTGGAATTTCATTTTCAGCATTTAATTTAAGATTTACTGTATTTCTTTGATTCATTTCCTCAGGTACATCAAATTCAAATAACCACTTAGCATCACTTAAGTTAAAGTTTTCAGCACTCATTTCACCATTTTCATCTTTATCAGCAGTAAAATATCCTAAATCAAATATTTTAAGATATAACTTTTTACTTTGTGGATATTTTTCCCTTGCTTCCATATTAATTTGTGTTGTAACTGTTTTTTCACTTTCGTTTTGTTCTATTTTATTAATGCCTGATCTATCTGATAAACAATTATCATATATATCTTTACTATTTTTTCCACTTATTTCTCGGTTTAAAAATATGTAATTATAATCGTACTTTTCATTTTCTCCTGTATGCATTCTTGAGAAAACTTGATATATATTATTATTCTCATCATATACAGCATATCCATAGCTAAATGTTCTATAATCAAATTCTTGGTTAAACTTAAAACTTACATTAGCTTTAAAAGTATCATCTGTTATAGTTATCGAATCTACCTTTACTCCAATTTCATCTTGGGTTACATAATCCATATTTTCTACTTTTGAACTATTATCTCCTACATAAGATAGTGTTCCTTCTGTTTTAACATAATCTCTTTTCTCAAATTCTTTGAACCTTGTTTCTTTGTCCATATAGTCATACAGTTTATAGCCAATAAATGCAATTGCTAATAATGCTATTATTACACCTAATGCTATTAAAAGCTTTTTCCAAATTTTCATTTTTTTCTTTTCCATAAAAACTCCCCCTTTTCATTTGTGCAACCTAGCTATCTTGAGCTTTTCAGCTTTTAGACCTATGGCTTTGCGTCATAAACTTTCGCTTATTTTGCTTTTAACATAACTATTTATATTATAACATATATAATTATAATTGGCAAATTTTTACATTATTATCTTTCTGTCAAAAATTTATTTACCGCACTTATATAAATTACCAAATATGAAATAGATATTAAAAATCCACCTAAAACATCACTTGTATAATGTACTCCAAGATATATTCTACTTGTTCCTATCAAAATTACTAAACAACTTAATAGACATATCAAACTCCATTTAATATACTTATTTTCTACATATTTATAAATTAAATATATTAAATATCCATAAAATGCCATACTTACCATAGAATGTCCAGAAGGGAAGCTATATCCTGTTTCTTCTACTATTCTAAATTCGGTTGGACGAGGTCTCTGTAGGATTCTTTTTAATAACTGATTTAACCCCGTAACAATAGCAAGATTTACCAAAATAGATAGACCTATTTTTTTGTTTTTTATCAGTATAATTAATAAAGCGGTTAATCCAATTAAAAATATAGCTCCACCCAAATTAGTAATAAACTTTGCAATTGGTGTTGCAAAATCAGATATTAAAAATGTTGATACCATTTTATAGCCTATTATATCTCCAGTCATTATTTCTTTATTAAATACATCTTCTGCTAATGCTAAAAATCCAATTAAACAAATAAATAATATAATCCATTTTGTATTTTTAATAATAAATTCTTTTACTCTTTCTTTCATTTTTTACCTCTTTTTATATTTAACTAATTTTTTATATTATAGTTCATTTTATTTAATCTTTCTTTAATTTTTGATTAAATTTTGGTTAATTTTCATTATAAATATTTTTGTAAAAAATCTATTATTCCGTCTTCTAAATTAGTTTTATCAGTAATAAAATTTGCTTTTTCTTTTACATCTATTAAAGCATTTTTCATAGCAACTCCTATTCCACATTTTTCAATCATATCAATGTCATTTAATCCATCGCCAAATGCAATAATATTTTCATTTTTAATGTTTTCCATTTGAGCTACTTTATTTATTCCACTATATTTTTCTACTCCTTTATTAAATAACTCTAGCCATTGTACATCATCAAAAGAATCTTGCATTATTTTAATATCTAATTCTGGATATTTTTTAGTAAATATTTTTTGATATTCTTTTACAAAATCGTTCTTCCAGAAACCTGCAGATATATGGGTTATTTTATGAATATTTCTTACAATAGTATCTTTATCATCAAAAATTCTTACAATTTTGTTTTCAGAAAAATATTTAGTTGCAAACATATTAATATAATCTTTCGAGCATAAATCAATATACCTAAACTTTTCATCATCGAATTCTGAAATAATTTCTTCTGCAATTTTTCTTGATATTAAATCGGCATCTACTTCTTCCCAATTATCAGCTTGCATTTTATATACTGCCGCTCCAGCATCTGCTACTATATAATTTGCAAATTCTGCTCCATCTGTTGCAATAAGTGCCGATTTTAGTATTCTTCCTGTTGCTATTGCTATTACATATCCCTCTTTCTTTAACTTTCCTAAATATTCTTTTGTTTTTTGTGTTACAATTCCTTCTTCATTCAATAATGTTCCATCTAAGTCCATTACTATCAATTTTCTTGCATTCACTTTATATTTTTCCTCCTAAATTAAGTTAAAATATTTTTACTTTTTACACGCTTCTATAAATTTTTTAAATATATTGTTCATATTATCATCAAATTTGTACAAACTTTCTGGGTGAAATCTAACTCCAACATAAAAATTCTTGTCTTTTGATTCAACAACATCGGCATACCCATCTTCACAAAATCCCACTTTGTCTAGCAATGGGCATTTATCAATAGTTCTTTTGTGTCTTGAATTTACCATTATGCTTTCTTTTTTTACTATACTATAAAATTTTGATTTTTTATCAATATGTACACTATGAACATATTTTTCATTAAGTTTATCGTGTTTTTCAGGATTAGGAATTTCAAATGTTGTCCCGCCTAAAGCTCTTACAATATTGTTTTGTCCTGCACAAATTCCTAAACATGGTATATTATTTTCGTAACAATATTTTGCAATAAAGCTTTCATATACCTCACTTGTAATTCCACCTTGCAATATAATTCCATCACATAAATTAATTTGTTCTATTATTTTAATTTTATCCATTTTATCTTCTGTTAAATTCCAATTATCGCCTGTATAAAGTATTTCTTCATTTGGAGACAAAATTCCTATTGCTATCGCACCATTATCAAATATAGCTTGTTTCACTTCATCTCTTATTAAAGTATCTGTTCTAATTTTATTATCATTTATATGTTTTCCAACTATTCCTATTACTGTTCTCATTTATATCAAAATCTCCTTAAAATATTTTAGGCACAAATATTATTACTCCAATTACTGCAGCTCCAATCGCCAAAGTTAATACTGCTCCTGCTGCGATATCTTTTGCAATTTTTGCTTTATCGTTTTTATAGGGCATTACCATATCGACAACTGTTTCAATTGCTGTATTAAAAAGTTCTCCACTAATTACTATTGCAAAACATAGTATACAAGCAATCCATTCATATTTATTTATTTTTAGTATAACTCCTGCAATAATAACTAAAATCATTACAAATATATGTATTTTCATATTTCTTTCAGTTTTAAATGATGACAATATTCCTTGTATTGCATATTTAAAACTATTTATTAATTTTTTCGATTTTTCTACCACTTTTCTTTCTGAACTCATTTTTTCACTCTTTCTAAAATATTTTTATTTCTAATTACTTTTATATAAAAAACATTGCTTATCATGGGAATAAATAACACCTATAGCCTGTAAATAAGAATATATTATTGTACTTCCAACAAATTTCATTCCTCTTTTTTGCAAATCTTTTGAAATTAAATCAGATAATTCTGATGTTGTTTTATCAACTTCATAAAAAGTTTTTCCATTTATAAATCCGTTTAAATAGTTATAAAATGTACCATATTCCTCCTGTAGATTTCTAAATATTTTTGAATTATTTATGCTCGCTTTTATTTTTAATTTGTTTCTTATTATTTTTTCATTTGATAATAATTGTTCAATTTTTTCATCATTATATTTACATATTTTATCAATATCAAAATTATCATATGCTTTCCTAAAATCTTCTCTTTTATTTAATATACATTCCCAAGAAAGACCTGCCTGAAAAGATTCTAGTATGAGCATTTCGTATAAATATTTTTCATTAAAATTTGGCTTGCACCATTCTTCATCATGATACTTTACATATAACGGATTTTTTAGATTACACCATTTACATCTGATTTTCTCTTGCATTTAGTTACCACCTTTTATTTTTTAATTTTCTTTTTTTCTATATTTTTATACATAATTCCATTCCTCCATTCTTATTATACACATATAATAACGTTCTTATTTAACTAAGTCAATATTTTTTTATAATTCATATATATTTGCCTTTACAATAACTTTTTGAATTTTTGTTTTATCATTCAAAGACATTTCCCATAAACTTCCACTAATACTTCTTTTTATTTTGTATTCTTTTATAGGCTCTCCTATAAGCTTATTTAATTGTTTTTGCAAATCTACTTTGTTTGTATATATAGATAATTTATTTTCACCATACATAACATTTACTGTCGTTTCCATCTCTGACTTTAATGGTTCTTTGTATATTTTTTTTATATTATTCTTCAATTTTTTCTTCGTATTCGATGCCATTTCCTAACTCTCTTTCTTCAATGCTAATTTTTGCTGTTTCCTCAATTTCCGCTTCATAACCAGTAAGTGCAGCAAAAGCTCCAAATTGTGCAGCTCGATCTTCTATCGACATTTGTGGATGTTTTTTTGATACATAATGCGGTAAATTTATAATATCTTTATATTTTTCAAAATTACTTCTCATTTAATATTCTCCTTTTATTCCTTATGTCCTCCAACTTGTCCATTTCTTTCTATTGTTGTTCCTCCTTCTACTAAGTTCATTCCCTTTAGTATTGCATTTTTACCATATTTCTTTTTTATATTAATCATCGTGTATTGTAATTTTTTTTCTTTTTCTTCTTGCTCTTTCTTTTTGTTGATCTCTTCATAATTTGTGAATAAATCTATTTGTTCGAATGTATTATTTTTACTTTCATCTTCTTCTCTTATAACTTTATTTGCTGTTATATTTATTCTTCTTGTAAGAAGCTTGTCATTTATGATATTATCATATAATTTAGTAACTGCTTCCATTATTAATTTTGTTGATGATGTTTTATGATCCAAATTTATTGTTCCGTGTGCATGTTTTGGAACTCTTCTTCCATATTTATCTTCTGTTATTTCGCCTTTGTAAATCTTTCTTATTTTTTCATTTTTTAAGTTTTCTACATCGTATCCTATTGTTAATACTATTTGGTCTGTAACTAACTTTTTTTGTACTAAATCTAGCGCTAATAATTCCGTCATTTCCTTTACTATTAATTTTGTTTTTTCATAGTCATAGGGGCAATGCAAAACTTGACCTGAACTTATGCTATTGGTTTCTGGCTTGTATTCTTTTATTTCTTTTATAGTACATGGTTCATATCCCCAAGCATGATCTATTACTAATTCTGCATTTATTCCAAATAATTTATATAGTAAGTCTTCATTTTCTAACGATGTTCTTGCCACATCTCCCATTGTATATATTCCATATTTTGCTAGTCTTTTACTGTATCCTTTTCCTACTCTCCAAAAATCTGTTATTGGATTATGTGACCATAGTAATTTTCTATATGTCATTTCATCTAATCCTGCTATTCTTACTCCATTTTTATCTGGTTTTACATGTTTTGCAACTATATCCATTGCAATTTTACATAGATACAAATTTGTTCCTATTCCAGCTGTAGCCGTTATTCCTGTTGTTTCATATACATCTTGTATTACTTTTGTAACTAAATCTTTAGCACTCATTTTATATATTTTTAAGTATGGTGTTAAGTCACAAAATATTTCATCTATTGAGTATACATATATATCTTCCTCTGAAAAATATTTTAAATATATGTTGTATATTTTGGTACTATATTTCATATAAAATGCCATTCTTGGAGGTGCTATTATATAGTCTAGCTCTAATTTTGGATTTCTCCTTAATTCTATTTCATTATAAGATTTTCCTTCGAATTGCAATCCTCCTATTTTTCTTCTTCTTTCAAAATTTATTTGATTTACTTTTTGTATTACCTCATATAATCTTACTCTTCCGTGGTATTCCGTATTTTTTTAGTGATGGACTTACTGCTAAACATATGGTTTTTGATGTTCTTGTTTTATCTGCTACTACTAGATTTGTAGTATTTGGATCTAAACCTCTTTCTCTGCATTCTACGGATGCATAAAAGCTTTTTAAATCTATTGATACATATATTTTGTTCATAAGTCTCACCTCTTTTTCTGTTATAACATATCATATTTTTAGTATTTTGTCAAATATTTGTTCGTTTGTGTTAACAATAAATGTGGAAACCATTTCTGGTTCCCACATTTACTATATCCTTACATCATTGCTGCATCTTCAATAACAACCTTGTCTTTATTTTATCTATAATATCTGTCGTACTGATCCCTTCTGTTCTAGGGTTTAAAACACTTTCGACATTGTATTTTTTAAAGAGCTGCTTTCTAGCTTCTCTAATTGTTACATTGTCTTCATGTACGAAGATGTCCGGTTTCAATGCTTCCACAACTGGTGTAAAGATATTTAGCCATTCAAAAGATGGCGTATTTGCAAAATTGAATGGAACTGATCGTAGCGGATCATAATCGGCTAAAACTACATAATCAGCTGATATACAGTTTGCAATTGTTTCCATTCTGATTTCTTGATTTAAAACAGGCGGATCTTCTTTTTTTAATGCTGCAGCTTTATCGCTTTTTACTGCAACAACAAGAATGTCTCCTTTTTTCTTGGCCTCCGCAAGCATTCTCATGTGGCCCAAGTGAAATAAATCAAATGTTCCAGATGCCATTACGACTTTCTTTCCCTGTTTCCGTTCTTCCTCCAAGATACTAACTAATTTTTTATAGTCAGTTCCATAAATGTTATTTTGTTCTTTTAGCATAAGAACGTCTCCTTTCAACAAATCTTTTTTTATTGCAATTTTGCTTATTAGCAAAAAATTAAAAACTAATCTACAATTACCTTTTTGGTTTCCAAATATTGTTTTAAATTATCCAAAACAGGTTTATTTAAATGAAATATATTTTCCGGCAAATTATCTATATCAAACCACTTTAGATTTGTAACTTCTCCATCTAAAAAATTGATTTCTCCTTTATATTCTGTACAAATAAATGCATGACTTAGAGAATATACTTCATCTTGTGACTTTTCATATTTATGATACATTTTTTCACCAGAAAAAATTCCCATAAGTTCCGGGTTTATTGGCTCTATATTTAATTCTTCCTTAATTTCTCTTCTTAATGTTTCTAAATATGTTTCTCCTAATTCCATTCCTCCCCCATGCAAAGCCCACATACCATTATCTGATCTTTTTTGTAGTAATACCTTATTATCTTTGTATATTACTAAAACTGCTACTGGTCTGTGCATAGGAATATGTCCTACTAAACTGCGTATATATTTTTCATTATCCATTTTCATTTTATTACCTCTTTTTTCTTTTTCAACTATTATAGCACATTTTCGACAATAAAAAAACACTTTCGACAAATTTTGCAATATTTTATTTTTATGTAAAACAAATTTATATATCCTTAGTTTTTAGCCATTTGACTATATTAGTCATTAATGATATAATTATATTATGCAATAAATTTTTTTCATTTAGGAGGGTTCACATTATGAACAACGAAGTAACAATAGACTTTAACAACGGCTCTTTTATCCTTGAAAACAAGGCATTAAAGTTGTCTGCATCAGTATCTGTTCCGATGCTTCAAAACCGGAAGCATTTCACCACAACAGAAAAAATCATTGCCTATTTAAAGAAAAGTGTTAAAGGCAAAAAAAACGATGTTGTGATCACCGAACTCGAAGCATCAAGAGCAATAGAAACTATTGTTTCCTATAACAAACTTCGCGAACATCACTAATAAGTAACCCAAAAGCTCATAAGCATTTTGCCTATGAGCTTTTTACTTTTTAATACTTATTTCACTAATATTTCTTTTCCCAATCCAGTAGAATAAATCCAAACTCTGTCAACTTTCCTGTTTAGTCCATTTTCCAAAGCTTCTTTATAAAGCATAAGTTGAGGCTTATGTCTATTTATTAACATTTCTTCATCACTTGCCCCATTTGGACCGGTTCTTTTTGGGTTCTGCCCCATTGGGACCGGTTCTTTTTGTGCCACAAAATCAGTTTTGTAATCTAAAAGCACCAATTCATCATTTTTAGTAATATAATATAAATCAATAATACCTTGTACTAGAATATTTTCATCTAAACTTGTGTCCATCACATCTTTTGCTGGAACATTAATATAAAAGGCTTCTTCTTTATGGTATTCTTTGGCTACTTTAAGTTCACTCCAAATATTAGATTTTGTAAATTTGAATATAATCCATGGATTTATAGCTTCTTTTTCCTTAGATGTTATAATTTCTCTTGCCTCTAAATCATCTATTAAGCTCTTTATATCATCTAAACTATAATCTTTGTTAAAATCTAAATTCTTCATACATAAATGCACTAATGTACCACGTTTTGCTGGTGTGATTGTTTCCTCTTCTGTTCCAACTAAAAATTTAGGTTTAGGTAATTCTATATTTTTTTCTTCATTATCACCTTCGTATTCTTTATTTATTGCCTCAAATGCTTCTACTTCAACATTTTTATGAACAATATTTGTAACAGATTCTTTGGTTGGAATATCACTTAGTCCTTTATATTTATATTCAAAAATTAATTGATTTTTTAACTTTAATAAATCTTCTTCTTTTATATCCTTAGATTTTTCCTCTAAAACTTTAAAAATATCAACTTCTTCTTTATCTTCTTTCTTGATATTTTTTAATATATCTTTCCTCTTAATCGTATTTATTTTTAAGATATCCTTTGAATTTTCAAAATTATACATATAAACAAGTAAAATCCAATCAATATATTTTTTATACTTTTTTATCAAAATAGGATTTATTTTTCCATTTTCCTTTTTATAAATATCTACTAATTCCTGCATTTTCTCTTTATTTTTTTGATAGTCTTTTATTATACCTGTAACATATATTTTCTCTTTTGCTCTAGTTAGCGCAACATATAATATACGCATTTCTTCTGATAAGTTTTCCTCAAGTAGTTTTTCTCTTAATGCTAATTTTGAAATAGTATCATATTTGATTTGCCTATCGTAATCTATATATTTAACACCTATTCCAATTTTTTGATGTAATAAAATATCACTATTTAGATCCATCATATTAAATCCTGAACCTGTACAAGATAAAAATACAACAGGGAATTCTAGCCCCTTACTTTTATGAATACTCATTATTCTAACAACATCTTCATTTTCTCCAATAAGTTTGGCTGCTCCTAAATCTCCGCTTCCTAATTTTATTCTTTCAATAAAATTTATAAAATTGAATAATCCTTTAAATGAAGCACTTTCATATTGTTTAGCTCTCTCAAAAAGCATTTTCAAATTTGCAACTCTTAAAGCACCATTAGGCATTAAAGCTACATAATTTAAGAAGCCTGTTTCCTCGTAAATAGTCCAAATAAGTTCATCTAAATCTATATATCCATTTTTTTCTCTAAAATCCTCTATTTTGCTTAAAAAGATTTCTATTTTCTCTCTAAGTTCTTCTCTTACAGACAATCTAGATTTTAATAATGTAGTATAAAAATCATCATTTTGGTCACATAATCTTATTTCCAACAAGTCATCATCTGTAAACATTCCTATGCTTGATAGCATTACATGTACAAGCGGAATATCTTGGTATGGATTATCTATTATCTTTAATAAATCCATAATTACTTGTATTTCATAAGATTCTAAGTATTCCTGAGAGGTATCTGAATATACATTTATATTTTGGTTTGTTAACTCTTTTTCGAATATATTTGCCTTATTTTTTGTTGAACGTAAAAGTATTACAATATCTCTAAAACGAATATCTCTAAATTCACCTTTTTTATTATCATATACTTGAAATTTACTATCTATCAAATTTCTTATTTTTTGAGCAACAAATTTTGCCTCCAACTCTATATCTTCTACCTTTTCTGTTTCTTCTAAAGCTTCTTCATCTATTGACTGAGTATTTTCCTCAATTTCTGTATCATCTTGAATTTCGTCAACTTCTTCTACTGTATCTAATATGTCAATCTCAGAAACTAAATCTTCTTTGCCTTCCTCATAACTTGCTCCTAAATTTAGATATTCTTCTTCTGTGTAGTCTATTTCTCCAAGCTTTTCTCCCATAATATTTTCAAATATTATGTTAGTAAAATCAAGTACATTTTTTCTACTTCTAAAGTTCTTAAAAAGCTTTATTTTTAGGCCTTTGTCATTTTCCTCATTTTCACTATAATTACTATATTTACTTAAAAATAAATCTGGCATTGCCTGTCTAAATTTATAAATACTTTGTTTAACATCTCCAACCATAAAAATATTTTTTCCATTTGATATTGATGTTAAAATATATTCTTGAACTAAGTTACTATCCTGATACTCATCTATTGCAATTTCAGCAAACTTTTCTTGATATTTTTTTGCAATTTCAGATGAGGTTTCATCTTCTTTTACTAAAATCTTAAGTGCTAAATGCTCCACATCACTAAAATCTACAATATTTCTATCTTTTTTATTTTTTGAAAATTCTATGTCAAAATCAATTATCAATTTTTCAAGTTTTGATAAAACCTCGTACATTTCTATTAAGTCTACATTTGCCATTTCGGAATTTGCTGTAAATATTTTGTCTCTTTTTGCTTTAAAATCTTTTGTTACCTTATCTCTTATTGTTTTTGCTTTATCTTTTTCTGGATTAGTTATTTTCTTAGAGGTTGGCCATCTTAAAAAGTCTACATTATTTATTAAACTGTATGCTTTATCCCAGTTTTCTAAATTAGCATATACCATTTCTAGTTGCTGGATATCTGACAAAATTATTCTTTCATATTGTTCAAGTTCACTTTCAAATGATAATCTTTTTTCTTCTGCTTGTAGTTTTTTTATGCAATCTTCTAGTTCTTCTTTCATATTTTGAAGCAAAATTTTTCCCCATTCTGTATTTGAGAAATCTTGTTTTACGTCTTTTATATTAAATTTTTCTACCTGTTCTTTTAGCCATTTTAGGGGAAATGGATTTGATTCTATATATGTATAAATTCTTAATATTACATCTTTTAGAGGTGTATCATCTCTATAAGATGTATATGTTTTAATTAATTTTTCAAAGTCTTTGTCGTGATTTTCATATTTTTCTTCGAATAATTTTTCTAATACTTCTTGCTTTAATAAATCAATTTCTGCTGTATCTGCTATTCTGAAGTTTGGTGATATTTCTATTTCGAAAAAGTTGTTTTTTATTACATCTAAACAAAATGAATCTATTGTACATATACTTGCTTTGTTTAATAATGTTATTTGTCTTTGTAAATGATTTATTTTTTCTTCATCTTGAGGCTCTTCGCTATCAATTATTTTGTAGATTGATTTTAGTATTCTTTCTCTCATTTCTGATGCTGCTGCGTTTGTAAATGTTACTACTAAGAGTTTATCTATATCTATTTTTTCTTTTATTATTTTATTTATTATTCTTTCTACTAATACTGCTGTTTTTCCGCTTCCTGCTGCTGCTGCAACTAATATGTTACTGTCTTTTTTGTAGATTGCTTGTTCTTGTTCTGGTGTCCAATTCATTTGTTTTACTCCTTTCAGTTTGAGTATTTTTCCGTGATTAGATTATAACAATCGATGGCAAGGATGTCAATGTCGGATTTTATTTGCTTTTTGGGGAATTTTGTTGTATAATTATGTTAATTGGTCAGTATACTGACTGGCAAGCAACCACTAGTATATAACAGGATGTGTCCCGCAATTTCGCGCCTGTTTTTTTGGATGAAAGGAGAATACACTTATGAAAAATTTGTTAAGTGTAAATAAACAATGGAACCGGCTTATGGAAATTATCGGAACACCTATAATGGTATTTATTCTGTTATCATGGTGTTCATACACTATCGGAATAAATGTATATTCAATGTGCATTTGCTTCACACTTGCTGTATTGTTCGGTTCTCCGAATTTTTACCTCGCAATTTGTGAATCGATCTTAGGAATTCCATTCTTAATGATGTTCAGAGAATGGTTCCTAATTCCGATTAACCTTCCAATTTTGGAAACCCCATTTACATGGTGGGGTGAACAAACCGCATGTGCGGGTGTTGCAACCATTCTCTTTATTATGTGGATGGTTAAAATAGTTATTAAAATCAGCAACAAGATTGCTGAGAATTAAAAAAGAAAAAGCCCTGGACACGGCTTTTTCTTTTTGTGTTTATATTTCAACTATTACATCTACCCCTTCGAAGTATATTTTGTCATATTCTTTATCTTTCAAATCTTCTGGTACATCCTCTGTTTTTCCCTCGAAAAGTATTTGTTCATTTTGCTTTATTGTTATATTTAATAATCTTAATTCTTTTATCTTCATTTCTTCCTCTTTTATATAGCTACTTCTTTTTCTTCTTTTCCATTTTCTTTTTCAGTTTTAGCATTTTCTTCTTTCTTTATGTATTTTTTTGCAATACTATAAACAACTTTTTCAGATTCAGTTAGTTTTTTTACATCTACAGGATGTTTTTCATCTTTCAAATCATCTATCATTTTATGTAATACATCCCAACCTCTATCTACGAAACCATATTCTTCATCATTTTTTATAGCATTTAAAATTTTTTCATTAGAATGATTTTCTAAACTGTCTTCATGTGCAGTTATAAATCCAATATAATTTAATGTTTCTACTGGTGTAAGTTTTATTTTAGTTCCATTAATTTCTTCTTTATAACCAACATAATCTCTTTTTATTTCTAAACCTTTTCTCGCAAATATATTTTCTTTATCTTTTTGTTCCTTTTGGTTTAGTTTTTCTCTTTCTTTATTTTCTTTTTTGTTTTCTTTTTCATCTTGCTCTCTAGTTATAATTTGTGTAATATCTTCTTTTTTACCTTTTTGTCTGTTCTTTACATCTTTTTCTATTTTTTTAGCTAATTCTTTTGCACTAACAAAACCTTCTGGTAATTCAATATCTTTTTCGCCTTCTTTTACTTGAGCAACATATTTTTTCATATATTCCAAAGAGCTTTTACCATAAATATTTTCCAATGTTGTCTTGTTTTCTTTCCATAATCTAGCTATTTTAATATTGTCTTTATCAGCTTTATACAAACGTCTTATGCTCTTTTCGCATCTTCTCAAATATCTTTTTTTCTTTTTTATTTCTTTCACTTCTTTGCTATAAATTTTATCTAGGTTTTTATAGGCTTTTTCTGCAACTTTTCCTTTAATTTTTGCTCTTTTCATTTTTTCTTTAATTCTTCTATATTCTTTTGCAACTTTTCCAAATCTTCCTATTAATGGAATTTTAGCAACCATAGTTAATATTGGATGATCTTTTTTTAAGTCATCTAATCTTTCTTTTGCTTTTTCATATTTCTTTTTATAATATGTGATATTATTTTCTTGTTTATCACGTTTTTCCCCTATTTTCTCATTATCTTTTTCTGATTTTTCATAAATTTTATTTACTTCATCATACATTTCTAAATCTTCATTTTTTATTTTTAGATCTTTATATTCTTTTCTAATTTCTAATATATTTTTTCTAAATATCATAATAATCACCTTCCCAAATTTTTAATCCTTATCAGGTCCTTCATTGTCTTTTTGATTTTCTTTATCTTTTGAATCTTTATTTTTGTGTTCTATAGGGTTTAATTGCTCTCTAGATACACGTTGTTTTCTTCTATATTCTCTTGACCTATTAATGTTTACAACTTTTTCACTTTCTCCCGATGATCTTTTATTATATTCTTCATCACCTGCTTTTAATTGCTCTTCTAGACTATTTTCATCGTTTCTTCTTTCTTCTCCCTCTGAAATTTCAAGTGGAACTATTTTATTTGCTAATTTGTCTAATATGTTATATACAAATCTAAATACTCCAGTTTCTTTAAAACGTGATATTCCTCTTCCAATTTTGCCTAAAGTACGTGATATCTTTTTTGCTTTTGATATTTTTCTTTGAGTATCTTTATGTTCTTCTGAATCATCATCATTTTCACCTAATTCTTCTTCATCTGGTTCATAATTTTCATAACTTTCCTCTTCTTCGTTTGGTTCAAATTGGGCTTCTTCACTTCTTCCAGAAGGATTTTCTGTATACTCTTCAAATTCATCAACACCTTCAGGCTCCTCCTCGTCATCGAAATAATAACCGTCTTCAAATTCTTCTGGCTCTATCCTATATGCCTCTTTAAAAGCTTCTTTTAGTTCTGATATTTCTTTTTCTCTTTCTTTCTTGTATTCTTCCATATATTTTTTCATATTTTGTTTTATTTCTTCAAGAAAATCTGTTAAATTTGTTTTATCCTTTGCTAACTCACACCAATTTTCTTTGTTGTCTCTAATATCGTTTCCTCTGACTAATTCGATTCTAATTTTTCCAATTCTTAAACGTAAGTCGTTTATTTTTCCAATATCCATATCAGTAGAATTCTTAATTAAATCAGCTATTTTATTAATTTCTTCTGATTTTTCAAAATTAAATTGTTGATGAGCTTCTGTTTCAGTTTGAATATATTCTTTATATTTCTTAATCTCATCACATAGCTGACCTAATTCAATTATTTGTTCTTTTACAGATTCAGTTTCAATACTATCTAACTCTTCTTCTTCATTCGACATTTCATTCCAAGCTGCATTTAAATCTGTTTCTGCCAATTTTTTTATATTTATTAATTTATTTTTTAGCTTATTTATACTTTTTATTTTTTTTGTTACTTCCGCATCTGCTTCTTCGAATACCTTTTTTATTACTTCTTTATCAGTTTCTTTTCCGAAAAATCCAATAAATCCAACATTTTCACGAACTTCACTAACCTTATCGTTTATATATTCATATCCATCTAATATATCTTCAAATTCTGCTATAATATCGTCTATAGAATTCGTAAATCTTTCTTTTCTTTCTTCTTCTTTCTTTTCATATTCATCTTCAATCTCTTTTTGTTTTACATCTAGTCTTTCAATTGTTTCTTCAATTTGTTCTATTTCTTTATCATTTTCCTCGCTTTTATTCTCGTATTCTTCATACTCTTTTTTAGCTTGTTTAACATCTTTTTCAACTAATTCTTTCATAGCCTCTAATGTTTGCTTTTTTATTGATAATTTTCCTATGCTTAATTTTAAATCTTTGAACTCTTTCTTTTGAAAATTTATTTTTTGCTCCATATCTACATCAAATGGTTCACTTAGTTCATTTATTTCATTTTCTAGCTCTTTATATTTTTTTAATACTTGATTTATTTTATCAATTTCTTTATCAATATTATCTACTAACATTTGTTTTGTTTCTTCTTCATTTTCTTTTGGGCTTTCTGCTTCTTCCTCTGGTTCGATTTGTTCTTCGTTTTCTTCTTGGCTTTCTGCCTCTTCCTCTGGTTCGATTGGTTCATCAACCTCTAATGTTTTCTCGCCAATCTCTTCTTCCCTTGGCTCCGTCTTTTTTTCATAATTTTCATCTAAATTTTTTTCTTCTGCTTCTTTTAACCATTCATCAATATCTATATTGGCTCTTTCACTTTCAGGTAAATTTCTAATTTTTTCTATTTCACTTAATTTGAAGTCAATTCTTCTTCTTCTTTCTTCGAGCTTCTTATCTATCATTTCATAAGCCTCTGGATTGTTTCTGTATAAATTTTTCAAGTATTTTATTCTGTTCTCATCTTCTAAATTTGCTTTTTCTTCTATTAAATTATTTTCTCTTTCTGTTAGTTTTTCTTCATCTAGCTTTCTTTGTTCTCTCGTAGCTGTCTTTTCTTCTATTTCTTTTTGTACTCTTTCTAAATCTTTTTTATATTGTGTTACCTCTTTTGGTTCAACAAATTTTCCATTTTCAAATTCATATTTACCTTGTAATTTTTCTATTTCTTGTTTTATTTGTTCTTCGTCCTTTTGTAAGCTATTTAGAGCGTTATTAATATCATTTATACTTTTATCCTCCATATTTTTCTCCTTTCACTCTCAAAATTTTCCTACCTTTTTATTATAACACAGAATCTCTTTAATTTCAACGTTTTCGACAATTTTTACATTTTTTGTAAATTTTGGTTTTGAGTTCTTTTTTGATTATTGGTAATTTTTGGAAGATTTTTGTTGGAATATTGATTTTTTTGTTGATAATTGGTATAATGGAGGTAATAAAAATTTAAAGGAGGTAGTACTATGAATACTACTATGAATAAGGTTCGGAACTTTTTAATTGTTGGAATGTTAATTGTTATTGTTCTTCAGGTTTGTGCTGTTTTTTCAGCACTGGTAAAATATACCCCATCTAATGTAATTTTCTATTGTATTATGGTATATTTTACTATGCGGAATCTCTTTTCAGAGAAACCACATCACATCTGTGCTTTTCTGTGGTCCTTACTGACTGCATATTTGCTCGGATGGTTCTGGGGTGCCTTAACAGTTATTCTGTACTGGGTGTTGTATTTTCTGAAAGTTAGAGCAGCACATACATCCAGTCAGCCACAGCGCAATGCAACTCAGCGTACCAGAGCTACAGTAGTTCAAACTACTGGTACAATTAAACGCTTTGGACGAATTCCATTTGTGAGACTTCCCATTCCTTGGTTGAAGTACACTTTGGATCTTGATCAGGGTGTCCTGACTCGAGATAACTTCTTCCCAGAGAGACATGATAAAGATGACTCTAGACATGACTTCTTAGGAAAAGATGATGATCTTCTTCTTAAGCAAGTTTTTGACTGGAGCTTCTCTACCAAACTCTGGCGTAGAGTTGCCGGCACTTCTTGCTTCGAATTCCAGTCCAAAAAGATTGGAAGAACCGGGGATAAGAAAAACCATTGGCATTGCCTGCCAAACGGAATGGTTGAATCCTTGAGACATAAACTCATCGAAGTCAACTAATTCTAAGTAACCCGCAAACTTATTTTAGCCACCGTGAAACTTCACAGTGGCTTTTCTTCTATCTCAAATTATCTTTTATATTATTAGCAAGCTCTCTGCTAATCCCCTTAACCTTAACTAATTCCTCCACATCAGCTACCTTAATCTTCTCAACGCTACCAAACACTCTCAATAGTTCTTTCTTCTTAGCCTCGCCAATTCCATCAATCTCATCCAACTCCGAACTAGTTAAAGCCTTATCTCTAAGCTTCCTATGATATGAAATAGCAGTATCATGTACGGTATCCTGAAACAAAGTAATCAAATTGAACAATCTCTCCGAAATCTCGATTTCATTTCTATCTTCATCCATCAAAGCTCTAGTTTGATGCTTATCATTTTTAACCATACCAAAAATCTTAATATCAACACCATATTTATCAACTGCTCTTCTAACTGCTCTAATCTGAGTAATACCACCATCAGCAAAAATCGCATCAGGAAGTTTGCCAAAACCTTTATCATTTGGATTGTCTATTGAATGCTTTAATCTTCTTGTTATAACTTCCTCCATCGAACGAGGGTCATCTTGACCAATTACGGTTTTAATTTTAAATCTTCTAGACAAATTCTTTTTAATTGTTCCATCTTCCATAACACACATAGCTGCAACCATAAATTCACCAGAAATATTTGAAATATCATAAGTTTCAATTTTTCTTGGTAATTTATCCATTTGCAATTTATCCTTTAATTCAACGAGAATCGATTCTATAGTTTTTTCTTTGTTTTCCAATGTAACTTTACTATTTTTATCTGCCAACTCCACAAATCTCAATTTCGTGCCTTTCTTAGGACTATGAATTGTAACCTTATGAGTAGTTTTACTTCCAAGCCATTCTCCTAATGCTTCCTCATCTTCTAGCTCTCTACTTACCATTATTTTGTTAGGGATATTTAGATTATCCATATAATACTGTTTGATAAAACCAGATATTATTTCGCCGTCATCCATATCACCTAAATTATCAAAAAAGTAATGTTCTCTTCCTATCATTTTACTTCCACGAACAAAGAAGATTTCTATGCACACCTCTAATTCAGATTTTGCCATACCTATAACATCTATATTATTCTCAGAAATATTTGAAACCTTTTGTTTTTGAGAAGCCGTTTCAATAGCCAACATTCTATCTCTAATATATGCTGCATTTTCAAAATCTAATTTTTCAGATGCTTCTTTCATCTGATGTTTTAAGTCTTTTATTATTTTATCAGTTTTACCTTCTAACAAATCAATTATTTCATCAATCTGCTTTCTATAATCTTCTTTACTTATATTACCAATACAAGGTGCTAAACATCTTTTTATATGGAAATTTAGGCAAGCTCTTGTATTGGACTTAAAGTTTCTACATTGTCTTATTTTATATTTTTCTTTTATAAAATTAACCATTTCTTTTGCAGCACCTGGGTTTGCATAAGGTCCAAAATACTTTGCTCCATCATTTAAAAGCCTTCGTGTAATAATTACATTTGGGTAGTCTGATTTTACATCAATTTTTATATATGGATATGTTTTGTCATCTTTTAATAAAACATTGTATTTCGGTCTATTTTTCTTTATAAGATTACACTCCAAAATTAATGCTTCTGCTTCATTGCTTACAACAATATACTCAAAATGGTCTATTTGAGATACCATTTTGAGTATTCTGTCTGTTTTGTTTGTTTTTCTAAAATATGAACTTACCCTATTTTTTAAATTTACCGCTTTTCCAACATAGATGATGTTGTCATCTTTGTCCTTCATTAAATATACACCTGGGTCTTTAGGTAATTTTCTTAGTTCTTCTTTTATGTCAAACATCTTTGACTCCTTCTTTTAACCGATTTTTCCAATATATGGTAAATTTCTATATTTTTGATTATAATCCATTCCAAATCCAACAACAAATTCATCTGGTATTGAAAATCCTATATAATCAACTTCTAGTTCAAAAATTCTTCTTGATGGTTTGCTAAGCAATGTACAAATTTTTACACTTTTTGGTTTAAATGTTTTTATATGATCTCTTAAATATTCCAAAGTTCTACCAGTGTCTATTATATCTTCAATTATTACTATGTTTTTACCTTCAATTTTTCCTGTTAGTTCTTGCCTTAATTTTACAACTCCTGTACTTTCTGTTCCATCATAACTTTCTAGTTGTATAAATTCAAATTCAACATTATTTTTTATTCTTTTTGCAAGTTCGACCATAAACATTGCTGCACCTCTTAGTACCCCAACAAACACTATATCTTCGTCTTTATAATCTCTCATTATTTCTTTTGCAAGCTCATCAATTCTTGTATTTATTTTTGCTTCATTTATTAATACTGTTAATTTTTCCATCTCTTTCCCCTCTCTTTGATACTATTTCATTATAACAGGATTTGTATTTTTTGAAAACACTTTTTTGAATTTTTCGTGAAAATACTTGAAACACTTTTAATATTATTGTAATATACTGTATAAATTGAAAGTAATTTCGGATTGGGGACGGTTCCTTTCGCGAAAAGAACCGTCCCCAATCCAAAAAAATAAGCGCCAGGACATAATAAATTTATGTTGACGAGGTCCTAGGTTATCGAAATATTCGGCGGATGCCTTGGTGGTATTTACTTTACCAAAGATTTAGTTAAAAAATAATGGTGACATTATAACAGACATTAAATTAAAGTAATGCTTTCAATTCCAAATATATTTAAAAAAGGAGAGATTTTTATGTGTGGAATTGTTGGATATATTGGATTCCAAAAAGCTAGTCCTATTTTACTTGCAGGACTTTCAAAATTAGAGTATAGAGGTTATGATTCAGCTGGAATTGCGACTTTGGAAAAAGACTCAATTAAGGTTGCTAAAGACAAAGGTCGTGTTGAAAACCTTTATAATTTAGAAGATACTAAAAAATTAGAAGGATCAATTGGTATTGCTCATACAAGATGGGCAACTCATGGTATTCCTTCAAAAATAAATTCTCACCCACATTTGGATAACTCAGAATCAATCGCAGTTGTTCATAATGGTATTATAGAGAATTACATTGAACTTAAAAATATGTTAATCAAAAATGGATATCATTTTATTTCAGATACAGATACTGAAATTATCCCAAATTTGATACATTATTACTATAATAAAGATGATGGGCATGATGATTTAAAATTATTAAGAGCTGTTAAAAAGACTTGTGATAGCCTAATTGGAAGCTTTTCACTTGAAATTTTATCAAAATATATGCCTGATAATATGATTGTTGTTAGAAAAGACAGTCCTTTAGTTGTTGGTAAAGGAAATGGTGAAAATTATGTTGCCTCAGATATTCCTGCTATTTTGAGTTATACAAAGGATTTTTATTTGTTAGATAATTATGAATACGTTTTATTATCAAGAGATAATATCAAATTTTACAATAAAGACTTAAATGAAATTTCTAAGGAAACTACAACAATTACTTGGGACGCTATGGCCGCTGATAAAGATGGTTTTGAGGATTATATGCTTAAAGAAATTATGGAACAACCTAAAGCTATTCGTGAAACTATTGGTTCAAGATTAGATGGAAATAAATGTAACTTTAGTGAATTAGATTCCGACTTTAGTAAGGAATTTTTAAGTTCTTTACATCAAATTTATATAGTTGCTTGTGGTACTGCTATGCACGTTGGGCTTTGCGTAAAAAATACAATAGAAAATCTTTGTAAAATTCATGTAGAAGTTGATATTGCATCAGAATTTAGATATAGAAATCCATTAATAGATGACAAAACATTATGTATTTTCATAAGCCAATCAGGTGAAACTGCAGATACTTTGGCAGCATTAAAACTTTCAAAATTGCATGGAGCTAAAACACTTGCAATTACAAATGTTACAGGAAGTTCAATAGCTAGAGAAGCTGATTACACGCTTTACACACACGCAGGTCCTGAAATTGCAGTTGCATCGACTAAAGCATATACATCTCAAATCACACTTATGTCTTTATTAGCTATATATTTTGCAGAAGTACTTGAAAGTGCTGATACTTGTGTTTTGGATGAATTAAAGAAGGAATTGCTAATAATACCTAATAAAATTGAAACTATTTTAAAAGATACCTCTAACATTCAAGAAATTGCTAAAACTATTTTTAAAGAACACGACGTATTCTATTTAGGCAGAGGTATGGATTATGCAACAGCCTTGGAAGCCTCTTTGAAATTAAAAGAAATTTCTTATATTCATTCCGAAAGCTATGCAGCTGGTGAATTAAAACATGGTACTATTGCCTTGATTGAAAAGGGTGTTAATGTTATTGGTATTATGACTGATTTGAATTTGGTTAAGAAAACTGTAAGTAATATGGAAGAAATCATTACTAGAGGTGCTGTTACTACTGCTGTTGTTTCTGAAGCTGTTAGTAAAGAAGTTAATCTTTCTTTGTTTGATAATGTTGTGATTGTTCCTGATACTTGCGTTTATCTATCTTCTATTGTTACTATCGTTCCTTTACAACTTTTGGGTTATTTTGTTTCTAAGGAAAAGGGATTAGATGTTGATAAGCCTAGAAATTTGGCAAAATCGGTTACGGTTGAGTAAATTTTCAGAAAAGTTGGCATTGATTAAATCAACGCCAGCTTTTTCTATTTTATTATCTCATAAACTCAATTGCCTTCATAACTCCAAGCTTACCATATTCATAAGTTAAACCACCTTGCATATAAGCAATATAAGGCTCTCTTATTGGTGCATCACAACTAAGTTCAATTGTGGCACCATCAACAAAAGTTCCTGCAGCCATTATAACTTCGTCCTCATATCCAGCCATTGGACTTGGAACAGGAGTTACATAACTATCTATTGGCGAACCTGATTGAATTCCTTGGCAAAATTTTATTAATTTTTCTTTGTCATTAAATATTATATTTTGAACAATATCAACTCTTGGTTCATTATATTTTGGACTTGTATTATATCCGCAACTTTTCTAACATTCTACTTGCAAATACCATTGTTTTTAATGAACTTGCAACAACTGATGGTGCAAAAAATAAGCCTTTTAAGTAATTTGTATTTTGACCCATTGATGGTCCTATTTCTTTTCCAAGTCCTGTTAGTCTATCTGCAACAAGGGCTATTAAATCTTTTTTACCTACTACATAAGCTCCGCTTGTTGCTATTCCTGCACCTAGATTTTTTATTAATGAGCCAACTGCTATGTCTGCTCCAACTTCTATTGGTTCTTTTTCTGTTACAAATTCGCAGTAGCAGTTATCTACCATTATTATAACTTCTTGGTTTACTTTTCTTATTTCTTTAATTATTTCTTCTACTTTTTCTATGCTAATACTTTTTCTTGTTGAATATCCTATAGACCTTTGGATTTCTACTAGTTTTACATCTTTTTTAGCTAGTCTTTCTACTATTTTTTCTGTGTCAAAATATTCTTTGTCTTTTAAGTCAATTTGTTCATATTTTATTCCAAATGCTTTTAGTGAGCTTGGTCCTGGATTTTCCCCTATTCCTATTACTGTTTGTAATGTATCATAAGGTAATCCTGTAATAGATATCATTGTGTCATTTGGTCTTAGTAGTCCTTGTAAAGTTATTGCTAATGCATGTGAACCTGATATTAATTGACTTCTTACTAAACTATCTTCTGCTTTGAAAATTTGAGCATATATTTCTTCAATTTTATCTCTTCCAGCTTCATCTATTCCATATCCTGTTGATGTATTTAAGTGCATTCCTGATAGATGGTTATTCTGCATTGCTTGTAGCACTTTTAAACTGTTTGATTGGCATATTTGCTCTATTTTTTCAAATTGTGGCTTGATTTCTATTTCAACTTCTTTTGATAGTTCCTCTATTTCCTTGCTTATTCCAAAATTTTCGTACATAATTTTTCTCCTTTTTTTCTCATTCTTGGGACCAAAAAGAACCGACCCCAGTGGTCCCACTGCCCCGTGATTTCGCAAAAAAGGGACCAAAAAGAACCGACCCCAATAGGTCCCATTGCCCTTTTTGCCCCCTATTTTTATTCTTCAACTGCCTCAACATTTTCTTCTTGTTTTGGCTCTTCTTTCTTTTCTGTGCTTATATGTAAATCTTGGTATTTTTTCATACCAGTTCCAGCTGGAATTAATTTACCTATAATTACGTTTTCCTTAAGTCCAACTAAGTCATCTTCTTTACCTTTAATAGCCGCTTCTGTTAAAACTCTTGTAGTTTCTTGGAATGAAGCTGCTGATAAGAAGCTGTCTGTTGCAAGTGAAGCTTTTGTGATACCTAGTAGAACTCGTTTTCCAGTAGCTGGTCTTACACCTTTGTCTATTGCTTCTTTGTTTTTGTCTGCAAATTCATACATATCTACTAATGTTCCTGGGAACATATCTGTATCTCCATTGTCCTCAACTCTTACTTTCTTAAGCATTTGTCTTGCTATAACTTCGATATGTTTGTCGTTTATATCAACACCTTGATTTCTATAAACTTTTTGTACTTCTGTTGTTAGGTATTCAAATACTCCTTCTGGTCCTTTTATAGCTAGGATGTCTGCTGGGTTTAAAGAACCTTCTACTAATGGATCTCCTGGTTCTACCATATCTCCATCTTTGACTTTCATTTTTGGTCCAAATGGTACTGTGTATGTTTTTGACTCAGTATCATTTGTTACAATAACTTCTTTCTTCTTCTTTGATTCTTTTACTTTTACTTTTCCTGCTATTTCTGTCATTACAGCTAATCCTTTTGGTTTACGAGCTTCAAATAGCTCCTCAACTCTTGGAAGACCTTGTGTGATATCTGAACCAATTGCGCCTCCGGCGTGTTTTGTGTTCATTGTAAGCTGTGTACCAGGCTCACCGATTGATTGAGCTGCAACTATTCCTATTGTTTCTCCTATTTCAACTTTGTTGTGTCTTGCCAAACTCATACCATAACATTTTTGACATACACCGTGTTTTGAATGACATCCAAGTACAGAACGTACTTCTACTTTTGTAATTCCTGCATCAACGATTTTGTCTGCTAATTCGTCTGTAATCATTGTGTTTGTATCAACAATTACTTCGTTTGTTTCTGGATTTACAATGTCTCTTACTGGATATCTTCCTAATAATCTTTCTTGAATTGGTTCGATTAATTGGTTTCCATCTTTTACGTCATATACTATTAGTCCTTCATTTGATCCACAGTCTGGTTCTCTTACTATTATTTCTTGTGCTACGTCTACAAGTCTTCTTGTTAAGTATCCAGAGTCTGCTGTTCTTAGAGCAGTATCTGCTAGACCTTTACGCGCTTGGTGAGATGATATAAAGTATTCTAGAGCATCTAGACCTTCTGCGAAGCTTGATTTGATTGGTATTTCAATAACTTTACCTGTTGTTCCTGCCATAAGTCCTCTCATACCTGCTGATTGTCTTAATTGGTTGATGTTACCACGGGCACCTGATTCAACCATTAAGTTGATTGGGTTTAGTGGTTCTAGATTTTCTTCTAGTGCTTTACCAACATCTAATGTTGCACTATTCCAGATATTAACTACTGCTTTGTAACGTTCTTCTTCAGTAATTAAACCTCTTCTATATTGTTTTCTTACTTTTTCTATTTCTTTTTCTGCATTTGCTAAGATTTCTTTTTTCTCTTTTGGAACTTTTACGTCGTCCATAGAATATGTAAGTCCTGATCTTGTAGAATATTTGAAACCTTTTTCTTTTACATTATCAAGTACTTCGGCAGATTCTGATAATCCATGTATTTTTATACATCTGTTAATTAAATCTCCTAATTTTTTCTTGTTAACTGGGAAGTTGATTTCATATTCAAAAATTCCATCTTCACTAGTTCTATCTACATATCCTAAATCTTGTGGAATTCCGTCATTATATAGGATTCTTCCTACTGTTGTTTCAACTTTTTTAGATTTCTTTTCTCCATTAATTTCTAATGTTCTTCTTACCCAAATTTTTGCGTGCATTCCAACTGCGTGGTTTTCATAAGCCATTATTGCTTCTTCTGGGTCTTTGAAGTATTTTCCTTCTCCAAGTTCACCTGGAACTTCCATTGTTAGATAGTATCCACCAAATACCATATCTATTGTAGGTACTGTAACTGTTTTACCATCTTGTGGTTTTAGTAAGTTGTTTGTAGATAACATTAAGTATCTAGCTTCTGCTTGTGCTTCTGGTGATAGTGGTAAGTGAATAGCCATTTGGTCACCATCGAAGTCGGCATTGAATGCTGTACATACCAATGGGTGAAGTTTTATGGCTCTTCCTTCAACTAGTACTGGCTCAAATGCTTGAATACCAAGTCTATGTAGTGTTGGAGCACGGTTTAACATTACAGGGTGGTCTTTTATAACGTCCTCTAATATTCCCCATACTTCTGGTTTTAATCTTTCTACCATACGTTTTGCATTTTTGATATTGTGTGCTATTCCCCTTGCAACTAATTCTTTCATTACAAATGGTTTAAATAATTCTACTGCCATTTCTTTTGGAACACCACATTGATATATTTTAAGTTCTGGTCCAACAACTATAACTGAACGTCCTGAATAGTCAACACGTTTTCCAAGTAAGTTTTGACGGAAACGTCCTTGTTTTCCTTTTAATAAGTCTGATAATGATTTTAATGCTCTTCCACCAGCACCTGTTACAGGTCTTCCACGTCTTGAGTTATCTATTAATGCATCAACTGATTCTTGTAGCATTCTTTTTTCATTTCTTACAATGATTTCTGGTGCTTCTAATTCTAGAAGTCTTTTTAATCTGTTATTTCTATTTATAACACGTCTATATAAATCATTTAAGTCTGATGTTGCAAATCTTCCACCATCTAATTGTACCATTGGTCTTAAATCTGGTGGGATTACTGGTACAACATTCATTATCATCCATTCAGGTCTATTTCCTGAAATTCTAAATGATTCTACTGTATCTAGTCTTTTTACTATTTTTGCTCTTTTTTGTTCACTTGCATTTTCTAATTCTTTTCTTAAAGATTTTGATAATTTATCTAAGTCAACTTCCTCAAGAAGAGTTTTAAGAGCCTCTGCTCCCATTCCTGCTTTAAATGAACCTTTTCCGTATTTTTCAATTGCTTCACGATATTCTTTTTCTGTTAAGCATTGACATTTTTCTAGTCCAGATGTTCCTTTATCTGTAACTATGTATAATGCAAAATATACTACTCTTTCTAGATTTCTTGGTGAAATATCTAACATAAGAGCTATTCTGCTTGGTATTCCTTTGAAATACCAAATATGTGCAACAGGAGCTGCAAGTTCGATGTGTCCCATTCTTTCACGTCTTACTTTTGATTTTGTAACTTCAACACCACATCTGTCACAAACAACACCTTTATATCTTACTCTTTTATATTTACCACAGTGACATTCCCAGTCTTTTGTAGGTCCAAATATTCTTTCACAGAATAAACCATCTCTTTCTGGTTTTAGTGTTCTGTAATTAATAGTCTCTGGCTTCTTTACCTCACCTTTTGACCATTCTCTTATCTTTTCATCTGATGCAATACCTATTTTTAACTTGTTAAATGTTTCTAATTCTTCCATTTATTATTTATTTGCCCCTTTCTCCTGAGAATTTTTTTCAATTCTCACCTAAGTTTTAGGTTTTGCTTTTATCCCCAAAATTTTTAACACCGCTCGAACAATTCCCTCTTGATTAAATTTTGGGGCTTTTTAAAGCAAATATGCAATTATATTTTTATTTTATTCTACGTCGTCAAATCCGCCATCATCCATTAAGTCTTCATCACTTAATATGAAATCTTCATCTTCGCTATCATCTATATTTTCAAATAATTCGTCATTTTCCTCGTAGTCATCATCTTGCATTGTTTCATCTTCTTCGTCATCTACATAGTTTTCTGATAATTCGTTATCTACAACTACGTCTGATTTTTCACCGCTTACCATTTTTTTGTGTTCATCTAGGTTAAAGTCTATTGCGTCCTCGATGTTTTCTTTTAATTCTAATTCTTTATCATTATCATAAAGTCTAACATCTAATCCTAGAGCTTGTAATTCTTTTATAAGAACTTTAAATCCTTCTGGAATTCCTGGTTCTGGGATATTTTCACCTTTAACTATTGCCTCATAAGTTTTAACACGTCCAACAACATCATCTGATTTTACTGTTAACATTTCTTGTAATGTGTATGCAGCACCATACGCTTCTAGTGCCCAAACTTCCATCTCTCCGAAACGTTGACCACCAAATTGTGCTTTTCCTCCTAGAGGTTGTTGTGTTACTAATGAGTATGGTCCTGTTGATCTTGCATGGATTTTGTCATCTACTAAGTGGTGTAGTTTAAGCATATATTGAACACCTACTGTTACTGGTTTATCAAATGGTTCTCCAGTTCTTCCATCATATAGAATTGATTTTCCATCTGTTGATAAACCACTTTCTGCAAGTAATTCTTCGATTTCTTCTTGGTTTGCTCCATCAAATACTGGTGTTGCTATTTTCCAACCACGTTTTCTTGCTACCATTCCTAAATGAACTTCTAGAATTTGACCTAAGTTCATACGTGAAGGTACTCCAAGTGGGTTTAATAATATGTCTATTGGTGTACCATCTGGCATAAATGGCATATCTTCAACTGGTAGTATTCTTGATACAACACCTTTATTTCCGTGACGTCCGGCCATTTTATCTCCAACTGATATTTTTCTCTTTGTTGCTATGTAACATCTTATTACTTGTTTTACCCCTGGTGCTAATTCATCTGAATTTTCTCTAGTAAATACTTTTACATCTACTATTGTTCCAGCTTCTCCGTGTGGTACTCTAAGTGATGTATCTCTAACTTCTCTAGCCTTTTCTCCAAAGATTGCACGAAGTAATCTTTCTTCAGCTGTAAGTTCTGTTTCTCCTTTTGGTGTAACTTTACCAACTAAGATGTCTCCAGGTCTTACTTCTGCACCAATTCTGATAATTCCGTTTTCATCTAGATCTTTTAATCCATCATCACCTATATTTGGAATGTCTCTTGTTATTTCTTCTGCACCTAATTTTGTATCACGACATTCACATTCGTATTCTTCTATATGTATTGATGTAAATACATCTTCTTTTACTAGTCTTTCACTTAACAAAACAGCATCCTCGTAGTTGTAACCTTCCCATGTTGAGAAAGCAATTAATACATTCTTTCCTAATGCCATTTCTCCGTTTTGTGTTGATGGTCCATCGGCTATACTATCACCTTTTTTAACTACTTCACCTTTTCTAACAATTGGTTTTTGGTTTATACATGTTCCACCATTTGTTCTCTTGAATTTACGTAGTCTATGTGTAACAGTTTTTCCATTGTTGTATTTCATTGTGATACTGTCTGATGTTACTTTTTGTACAACTCCATCATCTTCTGCTAATACTAAGATTCCAGAGTCTTTTGCTGCTCTATATTCTATACCTGTTCCTATCATTGGGCTATCTGTAATCATAAGTGGAACAGCCTGTCTTTGCATGTTTGATCCCATTAAGGCACGTTTTGCATCATCGTGCTCCAAGAATGGTATCATTGCTGCAGCTATTGATACTAGTTGTTTTGGAGATACGTCTATATATTGAACTTTGTCTTTTTCAACCTCTAGTATTTCGTTTTGATGTCTTACTCTTATTCTGTCGTGTACAAATGTACCATCTTCATTTAATGGCTCTGATGCTTGTGCTATGTAGTATTTATCTTCTACATCTGCACTCATATTTTCTACTATATCTGTAACTTTATGTGTTTCTGGATCTATCTTTCTGTATGGTGTTTCGATAAATCCGTATTCATTTATACTTGCAAATGATGATAATGCTGAGATTAATCCAATGTTTGGTCCTTCTGGAGATTCTACTGGACATAATCTACCATAGTGTGTATAGTGAACATCTCTTACCTCGAAACCTGCTCTTTCTCTTGATAATCCACCAGGTCCTAATGCTGATATTCTTCTTTTATGTGTTAATTCTGATAGTGGGTTTGTTTGATCCATGAATTGTGAAAGTTGTGAACTTCCAAAAAATTCTCTTATTGCTGCAACTATTGGTTTTGGGTTTATTAATGTTTGTGGTGTTACAACATCTAAATCTTGGATTGTCATTCTTTCTCTTACAACTCTTTCAAGTCTTGCTAAACCTATTCTAAATTGGTTTTGTAATAATTCTCCAACACATCTAATTCTACGGTTTGCTAAGTGGTCGATATCATCTACTGTTCCAAGTCCATGATAAATGTTTAATAACATACTTATTGATGCTATTATGTCTTCTGTTGTGATGTGTTTTGGAACTAATTCGTCATATCTTTCTTGTAATACTTTAGGTAAATCTTCTTCTGATGTATTTGCTAATATATTTTGTAATACTACATAATTTACTTCGTCTTTGAAATGTACTTTTGATAAATCTACTGTTGGTAATGCTTTGTAGATATTTACTGTTCCATTTCCTATTACTCTTACTTTTTTGTCATTTAATTTTAAATCTACTATGTTTATTCCAGAATTTTGTATTTGTTCAGCTACTTCCTCAGAAATAATTTCTCCTGCATTTACAAATACTTCTCCTGTTTCTTGATCCATTATGTCGTTATATGCAATATGACCTGTTATACGTGCTGCTAAGCTTAGTTTTTGGTTGAATTTATAACGTCCAACTTTTGCTAAGTCATATCTTCTATTGTCAAAGAACATTCCATCAAATAAAGTTCTTGCAGCTTCTACTGTTGGTAGTTCTCCTGGTCTTAATTTTTTGTAGATTTCTATTATTGCATCTTCTTCGTTTTTGATTGTGTCTTTTGCTATTGTTGTTTCTATTAATGGTTCTTCTCCAAATAAATCTCTTATTTGGTCATCTGAACTTAATCCTAATGTTCTTAATAATACTGTTACAGGTAGCTTTCTTGTCCTATCTACACGTACATAAAATACGTCTGAACTGTCTGTTTCGTATTCTATCCATGCACCTCTTAGTGGCATTACTGTTGATGTGTAGTTTCTTTTCCCTGTTTTTTGATCAAATACTGATTCGTAATAACTTCCTGGTGAACGTACTAACTGACTGACTACAACTCTCTCTGCTCCATTTATGATGAATGTTCCACTATCTGTCATTAGTGGGAAGTCTCCTAAATAGATTTCTTGTTCTTTTATTTCTCCTGTTTCACGGTTGATTAAACGTACTTTTACGTGCAATCTTGTTGAATATGTAGCATCTCTTTCTTTTGCTTCTTCTTCTGTGTATTTTGTTTTGTCTTCCATGTAATAATCGAAAAATTCTAGAACTAAGTTTCCTGAATAGTCTTCTATTGGAGATATATCTTTTAATACTTCTCCTAATCCTTCTTCTACAAACCAATCATAAGAGTCTTTTTGTACTTTGATTAGGTTTGGCATTTCGATGTAGTCTCCTACTTTTGAAAAGTCGATTCTTGAAGCTTTTTCGTATTTAACTTCTTTTAATTCCAAAAAAATCACCTCTAAATAAAATTTTAGCAGAATAAACTGAATTTATTTTGAAGAAAAAGTCCTTCTTAATTCCATGCAAAAGTCTTCTTAAATTTAAATAACGAATTTTTTTAATTGCCTGCTCTCAATCTTAAAAATTCGTTCTTTTGCTGGATTAATTCCTCTTTTTCTTTGTATAAATTTCTCTCTTTTGATTAAAATGCGCATAATTACGCTAGTTTAAATTGTAACATTAAGATTTTATCATATTTTTAGAGTTGAGTCAATGGTTTTCGGGAAATTTTCAAAAACTATTGACATGGTTTTCGGGAAATTTTTTATATAAAAAATTTGCATAAAAAAGTAGAGACCTCAAAGTTTCACAAAATTTTAATGCGACACTTTGGGGTCTCCTACTTATTCTTGTTCCCATAAATTTAACCTCCTGAAATTTTTGTATCTTTATGATACTACTCATTTTAAGAGGTTTCAATACGGTGTTTTGTTGACCGCTTACTATCTTTCTTTTTAACTTATCTCTTTTTTATATAAGCAGTTGTAAAAGTTTACATAAAAAACAAGGCCTCAAAGTTTTCAAAAATTTGAGATGTGACTTTTCGGCCACCTGTTAAAATACTCTACTTTTCCCTATAATTTACTTATTATAATGTATCGCATTTAAGAGTTCATCTCTACTCTATATAAAGTGTGGCACGAGAGGAATTATAGCTACGGGTGACGTACGGAGCGCCGTCATGGCGATGGGCTGGAGAATAGCTACGATTGTAAAAACCCCCACGATAAGTCCTGTAGACAGTGTTTTCGGCCTCTAATGTCCATTCCAAATGGCATCCATATAAGTCATAAATATTATTTATTATATCTGGTTTCTTTCCTTCTTCAGTTTTACCAGTTATAGTTGTAGTATTTCTTTTTGTATCATCTTCTTTTCCAACTTCTTTTCCTGTCTTTGCCATCCAATTCATCATTGCATCATATTGGCTTCCCCATATCATACTACTTACAACTTTATCACTACTAGTTGTAAATGTTTTTATTTTTTTATATAGTCCATACCAACTTTCCGTTTCACTATTACTTGAATCTGTCGTTGTGCAATTGTTAGTTGGTAAACTTGCATTTTTGAAAACAATTTTATTTGTTCCCGTTTCCAAGCCTGCCTCATATCTTGCTACATAAAATCCTTTATATTTTTTTACACTTTCTATCATTGCTTTATATTCTTTTGTTAATTTGTCAATTGTTATTTTTCCTTCTACTGTATCATAATTTGTTCCATCATAATTTCTTCTTACATCTGGTTCTCTATGATTTGTTGAACCCCCTTGATAATTTTCATTTCCTGCATATTTTAAATAACCATTACTTCCAGAAAATTCATACAAAATTCCTTTATAATCATTTCCAACCTGTACTGCCATTGGAGTATAAGTATTTCCGCTTGAAGTTCCTGCAGTACTACTTTTTGGTAATTTTTCAGTTTTACTTGTATCTGATGTATCTAATACTACATCATCTACTGGCACCCATACAAATTCGCTTCCTTTTATACTTACTACAACCCCTGTATCTACGGTTCCTTCTAAATATGTTGCCCCATCTGGTTTAGCAAAGTATTTTCCGTCTCCATCTGCTGTTGCTTGAGCATTTTCCCCATATCCTGTTGGATTTTTTATTGGTGTGTCTGCTGATGGTGGTAAACTTTTTGATATTTTTCCCATTGAGCTTATATCATAACTTTTTTTATTCTCATTTACTTTCACTGTCCATCCATTTGCCTTATCTCCTTTTATTGAATAGTTATCTTTTCCTATATAACTATTCAATGCACTCTTTAAGTTTTCATCCTCTAATGTTCCTGTTCCTCGTGTCAACGCATCTCCTACTGATAATTTTACTTTTTCTTCTATTTGCGCTTCTCCTGTTTCATTTTTTGCTTTTGACGCATTAGTTAATATTCCATTTTGCCCTGTTAACATACTTATGCTTATTCCTGCTAATATTAATAGTACAATGATTGTGACTACTAGTGCAATTAACGTTATACCTTTGTTTCTTCTTAATGTGTTCTTTAACATTTTTCATCCTCCTATTTTACTTTTTATATTAACTTATTCTATCATATCACATACTTTTTTACAAATATTTTAGCATTATTTTATATTACATTTTCATTACAATTTTGCATCTAATCTTTTATCTGATAGCTCTAAAAAAATAACAGTTCAAGGAAAATCCTTAAACTGTTTCATTATCGTTTTTATTAATTTCTTTAATTAACTCTAATTGTGAAATCAAAAGTGATTCCATCTTAGCTTTGTAAATATCAAATTGTTTTTGAACGTCTTCTAATTCTTTTTTCTTCATTAAGATTTGATTTTGTATAAAATCAACTTCTTTTTGAGATGAAGCCTTAGCATCTGTTACAATTTGGTCTGCTTTTTGTTTAGCTATATTTTTTACTTCTTCTGCTGTAGATTGTGCCATAAGTAGTGTATTTTGAAGTGTTTCTTCAATATTTTTGTAGTGTTCTAAACTTGCATTTAATTCTTCTATTTTCTTAGATGCTTCATTTACTTCTTTTTGTTTTTTGGCAAAATCTACTCCTATTTCATCTAGAAAATCGTCTACTTCGTCTACATTGTATCCATTCATTATTTGTTTTGAGAACTTTTTGTTCTCTATGTCTAGTGGTGTAAGCATTATTTAGTCCCCCTTTTTTAGTTAATACTGTTTTTATTTAACCAAGAAACTGATAATTTATTCTTAATTTCTTCCCTTGCCATTTCATTTGTGATTTCATAGTTTATAGGTGCTATTAAAAATATTGAATTAGATACTTTTTGTATGTGTGCATCTAATGCATATACTCCTCCACTTATAAAGTCAACTATTCTTCTTGCAACATCTTTATTTACATATTCTAAATTTACTATTACAGATTTTTTTTCTTTTAAAAATCCACATATTTCTTCTGATTGTTCAAAGCTTGTTGGTTGTGATATAACCATTCTTATTGATTGGTTTTGTGGCATTGCAACTACCTTGCTATTTTTCTTTATAAAACTTTTCTTTTCTTCTTCTGGTTCTTCATCATAATCATATTCATATACATCATCATTTTCTTCTTCATCTTCAGCTTGGTCCATTCCAAATAAATTCCAAACTTTGCTCATTATTGCACTTGACATTTTATCTCCTCCTAAAACGGTTTTCGTTTCTTCTTTATTTCAACATAAATTTAGTATCTTACATTTTTTGTAAAAAGTCAATAGTTTCCAGCAAATGTAATATTAATTTAATATTGTTGTAATATTTTTGTAATATTCTTATTTTTGTTCTGGATATAATAATATATTATCATATTGTGTAATTTTTATATAACTTTTTGCATCTATTCCTAATGATTCGAGTTCGCTATTATCGTAGCTATCTACTACAGAATATTTATCATTTTTCTTTAGTATTTTTACAATTACTTTTTGTTCTATTCCTGCTTTTTTTCTTATAACATATTTTAGACCTTTTTCGTCCTCTAAAATTGCAGAATTAGGTACTTTTAGGCCTGAATAACTCCACCAAGTAATATTAAATGATATTTTTCTGTATTGTGTTAGCTCATCTGTTAATGTTTTTAAATCAAATACAATTAAAATTTTATCACTTTGTTGTTTTGCAACATAAGTTACTTCTGCATTTATTTCATTTCCGCTTGATAATGTTATTGTTACTTTATCTCCAACCTCAACATTTTTTGCCGCATCACTATTTAATACAGTTGCTAGTGAACAATCAAAATTATTTATTATTTTTCCGTGCTTCTTGTGATGTAGATATTATTTTCCCTGTTTTTAATCCTAAGTTTTCTAGTTTTTCCTCTGTTAGATTGCTTAAATCATTTGTTGATAATGCATCTTCTAGTCCATCTACTCTGTATGATACAACTCCAGAAACAGGTGCAGTTATATATTCTGAATCTGATATTAATTGAGCCTCATATTGTTCTTTTTGTTTTGTAAGTTCTTGAATATATGCTCCACTCTGACTTAGTGCTCCTACAATTTTGGCTTTTTTGCTGGCAAGTTCTTCTATTTCTTTTTTATATTCAGTTATTGTATGTATATCTGTTAGGTTTCTTAAATTTTGTGTCTTTTCATCTATTTGCTTTTCTAGGTTTTTTATGTCTGTTGTAGGCGTTATAACTGTTTGCTTTGCAAGTGCATCTTGTAATTTTAAATTTACTTCTTCTATTTTGGCTTTTATTTCATCTTCTTGTCCACTACTATACCTAAAAATTGTTTGTCCTTTTGCTGCTCTTTCTCCTTCTGATACTATTGCAGTTAGTCCGTTTTTATAGTTATTTCCTTTCAACACTTGTTCTTCTCTTATTATATATCCTGTTGCTGATTCTTCTAAGGTTACAACTCCACTATTTATTGTAACTGTATCAGTTGGTTTTCTTACTAATAAAAATATTGAATAAAAAATGTAAATTACTATAACAGCAAATATTATGTATATAATATGCCTTTTTTCAAATTTTTTATTTTTTAAATCTTCAAATCTTATAATTTTACTCAATTCATTACCTCCAAAATAATGTTTATATTATTTTGTGTTTTTTCTAATCCGTCTAACCATTTTAAGTTTTCAATTCTCTTAAACCACGTTATTTGTCTTTTTGCATATCTTCTTGTTTCTTGTTTTATTTTTTCTATTGCTTCTTCTAAGCTTAATTCATTATTTAAATATTCTACTATTTCTTTGTATCCTATAGCTTGCATTGCTGTAGGAAATTCTGGATATTTTTTTATTAATTTTTTTACTTCTTCTATTAGTCCTTGATCAATCATTATGTCTACTCTTTTGTTTATTCTTTCATATAATATTGGTCTTTCTATATTTATTCCAAATATTTTGTAATCATATTTAACTTCTTTTTTTCTTGATTCTATTTCCTGCTCAGTTTTATTTTTACCTGTTGCCTTATATATTTCTAGAATTCTTATTATTCTTTTTTTATCATTTGGGCTTATTTTTTCGGTTGCCTTTTCATCTATTTTTTTTGCTTCGTTATATAGTTTTTCTAGTCCTTCTTGTGTTTCTGCAATTTTCATTAATTCTTCTCTATATTTTTCATCTAATTTTATGTCATCATATTCTATTCCATATATTAAACTATTTGCATAAAGCCCAGTTCCTCCAACTACTATTGGTGTTTTTCCTTTTTTTAGGATTTCTTCTATTGCTTTTTCTGCTTCTTGTTTATATCTTGCAACACTAAATCTTTCTGTTGGTAAAACTTCATCTATTATATAATGTTTTATTCCTTGCATTTCTTCTTTTGTAGGCTTTGCTGAACCTATATCCATATCTTTATATATTTGCATAGAGTCACAGGATATTATTTCTCCTTTTATTTGTTTTGCAAGTTCTATTGATAATGATGTTTTACCTGATGCTGTTGGCCCTACAATTACAATTACTTTTGGTTTCATATTTCTCCTTTATTTACTGTTTAATATTTGAATTATTCCATTTTGAAAATTTTTCATATAATTTATTTCAACTATTGTTGCTACTATAAAAATAATTCCCAATATTATTATTTTTTTCTTTAATTTTGAATCTTCTTCAGATTTCATTTTTATTTTCATTTTTAATGATGCAATATGTGGTAAACTTAAAAATCCATTTATTGGTGTGAATACCAATACTGCTATTTTTCTTACTTGCCCTATCATTTCTGCTTTTGGATATGTTATTCCTATTTTTGATATTGCAAAATATATTAGTGTTACAATTGCAACAACTGCTATTCCAACTATAATATAAATAATTCGTTCTGATGTTTCCTCAAATTCTTTTGTGTTATTCCATATCCAAAATATTAAGACTACAAATAATAGAGCTATTATTAAATATATTAATATGTTCATTTTTTCTCCAATTTCTAATCAATTATTTTATCAAAAGTAGTATACCATAAAATCCCCAAAAGTAAAACAATTTTACGTGAATTTAAAATTTTTTTATTTTTTGCAGACTAAATTTACAAAAAAATAGAAGCCACAAAATTTAGCCTCTATTCTATAAAATCTTCTATTCTTCTCCATCAAAAAACTTTTTGAAAGTCTCCTCATTAATTTTCTCATTAGCCAAAAGCTCCTCAGCAACGGCATCTAATTTATCTAGATGCTGTCTCAAAATAATTTGGGCATCATTATAAGCTGTATCAATTAATTTTTTAACTTCCTCACCAATTTTATCTCCCATCTCTTTACCAAACATATCAAGTTCATACTCACCATTCTCATTTTTTAAAGAAATTGGTCCAATAAAATCATTCATACCATATTTAACAATCATATCTTTAGCAATAGTTGTTGCAACTTCGATGTCATTGCTTGCTCCTGTTGAAATGTCATCTAAAGCAACTCTTTCAGCAGCTCTACCTCCAAGTAATGCAATTAATTTTTCTTCCATTTCAGTTTTAGAAATATATGACTTATCCTCATCTGTTTTATACATTGTATAGCCACCAGCCATACCTCTAGGGATAATTGAAATTTCTTTAACTTTCTTTTGAGTAGGTAAATACCAACTAACTATTGCATGTCCTGCTTCGTGATATGCTGTTAGACGTTTATCTTTATCCGAAATAACTCTTGCTTTCTTTTCTAAGCCTACTGTTACTTTTTTTACCGCTTCCTCAATATCATCTGTTAGAATTTTTTTGTGTTCATTTTTTGTTGCAATAATTGCTGCTTCATTTAGTATATTTGCAAGTTCTGCACCTGTAAATCCTGCTGTATCTTCTGCTATACTTTCTAAAGATACGTCATCTGCTATTTTTTTATCTTTGCTATGGATTTTTAAAATTTCTTCTCTTTCTTTTTTATCAGGAGCTGGAATTGTTATTTGTCTATCAAATCTTCCAGGTCTTAGTAAAGCTTTATCTAACATTTCTGGTCTATTTGTTGCAGCTAAAACAATTATTGTTTCTTCTGATGAAAATCCATCCATTTCAACTAGCAATTGGTTTAATGTTTGATTGTTTTCAGATTCTGCTCCACTTCCGTTTGTTCTTCTTGAACCTATTGCATCTATCTCATCAATAAATACTATACAAGGTGCCATTTTTCTTGCTTTGTCAAATAGTTTTCTAACTCTAGAAGCTCCAAGTCCTGCAAACATTTCTATAAATTCAGAACCACTCATTGATATAAATGGAACTCCTGCTTCTCCTGCAATTGCTTTTGCAATTAAAGTTTTTCCAGTTCCTGGTTTACCATATAATAAAACTCCTTTTGGAATTTTTGCACCCATTTCGATGAATTTTTTAGGTTCTTTTAAGAATTGTACTAATTCTACCATTTCTTCTTTTTCTTCATCAAGTCCAGCAACATCGTCAAATTTTACTTTTGTCTTTCTTTCTGTTTCATCATATACTTCTCCTCTGTCTCCCAATCCTTGCATTTTAAATATCATTATAAATAATGCAACCATTATTATTGTTGGAAGTAGTGAAAAGAAATATGATGGAATTGTTGCAAGTATGCTTGGGCTTTTTTGGATTAGTTCTATATCATTTCCATCAGCCACTTTGTTTTGTATTAATTCTACAAAGCTTTGTGTATTAGGCACTATAGCTTTTTTTATTAATTCAGGATCTTCTTCATCATCTTTTTTTATTAAACCTAATATTGAACTAGTTTGATTTTCTTTTGATTCATTATCATTTACTTTATTTTCATCGTTTCGAGCTTCATTCTTCTCATTTTCCTCGTTACTACCTTGCTCTTCATTTTCTTGATTATCCTCTTTTATTTTTTCTTTTAAAGTTACTTTAATAGATGTTGAACCTGTTGTCATTTCTACTTTTTTTATATTTCCATCTGAAATTTGTTTTATTAAATCTGTATAACTTATGGTTTTGTCATCTTCTTTTGGCTTTGAATTTAAACTATATATTAATACTGTTATTATACAAGAAATAATTGCTAATATTAATATTCCAACTAGAAAATTCTGACCATTATTTTTCCCGTTTTTATCATTATCTTTTTTCATTAATAATTCTTCCTTTCATATTTGCCTTTTATTTATGCATTTGAGCCTTGTCCTTCTGTTTCTTTTTCATCCTCTTTCTTTTCTTCTTTGTCACCATCTTTGTTTTCTTTTTTCTCTTCGTCATCTTTTTTTCTTGGTATTACTATTGTTTGTTCTATTTTTTCTTTTCCTTCTTCAATTATTTTCATTAATTCTAAATGTTGTTTTATTACATCTGATTTTATTAAAAATATTGCTGCAGCTAGGCTTATATATGCAACTGCTACATACATTACATCAAAATATTTTATTTCAAAACTTGTTAGCATCGTTACAACCACATATATTGTTCTTAATATTAATGACAGAGTTATAGCATATACCGACATATTAAAAACTGCTTTGTAATTCATTTTTATTTTTGCAATTAAACAGGTAAATAATCCAAAAACCGATAAGGTAAATACATCTAAGAATATTGCTATCCAAAATGATATAAATGCACTTACAAATAATGCTCCTACCATTGATGGTCCAGAATAGTTATCTGCAATTTCTAAAGCTTGATTTATTTGTTCATTTTCGCTTCCAGTTTCTTTTACCATAGTTTTTATTACTTTTTGTGAAAATGATAAATTTTCTTCTTCAAATGTTTCTACTTTTTGCACATAATACACATAGCTTCCTGTATATATCACACAAAATATTACTATTAATTCTGTAAAATATATCAATGCTTTTTTTACTCCTAATGCTGCAAGTTCTGGATATTTTTCAAATTTAGTTATCGAATACCATATTTTTTTGAAAAAGTTTAATTTTAAAAATTGTTCTTTTTTTGATTGATTGCTTTCCACTATATATACTCCCTTCGTATACTGCTGTCTACAAACATAGGGCTTACATCTAATTTTACCTCACTGCCTACTTGTACATCTTTTCCAGTTACATCAACACTTATGTGATACATTCCTATTCTTCCTAAGACTTTACATCTTTTATATTGTTTTTCTTGGTTGTCTTTACACAATATATTCACATATAGTGATTTATCTTTAAAGGCATCTTTTATGTCTCTTACAATATAACGTAATCTATCTATTTTTCTGAACATATCTCTTTGCTCTCTTACATTATATCCATCTGCATATCCGTACTGGTACAAGTGCTATTTTGGTTGACTTTTTTGTTGTAAATGAATTTGAGTATCCAACATTGTATTTTTCTGGTAGCTCTTTTATTTCAGCTACATTTGATTTTAGATATGCTATTTTTTTTAGTCCATAAATATTTGGAATAGCAAGCCTTCCTAAAAATGCTGAACCTACTCTTACAGCATTTAGTCTCATTTGTTTAAATTTTAAAAATGCTGATGAATTACAGATGTGTAACATTCCTGTTTCTATATTGTTTTCTTTTAGAAATTCTATAACATCCATAAAACGTTTAAATTGTTCTTCTGAATACTCATTTTTCTCGTAAAATGCTAGTGAGAAATGTGAAAATGTGCCTTCTATTTGAACATTTTTCATATTTTTTAAAGACTCTACCATTTCTTGTTTTTTACTATATATAAAACCATATCTTCCAAAGCCTGTATCTATTTTTAGATGTGCTTTTACTTGTTTGTTTTTTTCTTTTGCAACTATTTCTGCTACATCTAACGCTTCTTTTGAGCCAATTGTTATTATTATGTCATTTTCTACTAATAGCTCTATTTCTTTTTTTATTGCAGTTGAAGAAAGCATTAGTATTCTTGCTTGCAAGCCTGCTTCTCTTAATTTTACCGCTTCTTCTACTGTTGATACTGCAAGAAAGTCTATTCCATTATCTATTAAAAATTTTGAATATGGAATTAACCCTAATCCATAACCATTTCCTTTTACAACTGCTATTATTTTTATCGGCTTATGATTATCTAGCCTTCCTGTATCTTTTGCTATTTCTTTTATTTTTCTTATATTATGTTTCAAATCTTCTCTATTTATTACAAGTGATTTCATTTATATTCCTCCGCCTATTTCTTTTTAAATTTTAGTTTTAATGCTCTTGCATTTCTAAATATTTTTTCTGAAATTTTATACATTTTGTATGTTAAAGGTTTAAATGGAATGTAAACTTCTCCTATAAATTCTGTATATTCTGCTCCAAATCCTTTTTTAAATCTAAATAGTCCATTACTGTTGTCTGCTATTCCTGGAACTCCTCTTAGGTCATATATATCACTTTTTCTATCTAAGGCAATTTTTATCATTTCCCATTGTAATAAGTAATTTGGCATTAAATTTCTGTGTTCATTGCTACTTGCACCATATAGATACCAAGTTTTGTTTCCATACATTATTGGTATTACCCCAGATATTGGTTTTCCTTCGTAATATGCCATTAATATTTTCATGTGGTCTGGTCCTAAGCAGTCATACATTCTTTCAAAATATTCTAATGGTCTTGTTATAAATCCATCTCTTAAACCTGTTGTTACCATTATTTTGTGGAAGTCTTTTAAATCTTCTCTTGTTCCTGTCTTTACAGTTACTCCTTTTTTTGTTGCTAAACGTATATTGTATCTTGTTTTTGAGTGAAAGTTTTTAAATATTTCGTCCTCTGTTTTTCCTTTTGTATCTAGTCTAAATACATAACGTGGTTGTATTTCTTCTCTAAAGTTTTTGGCATCGTCTTTTATCGAATATCCTAATTCTAACATTATATTTCTAAATGATGTGTCATCACTTTTTATATCTGGTTCTATTCTTAGTACTATTGCATTATATTTTTTTGCAAGTAGTTTTGCTCCTTCTGTTAGTTGTTTTAGGACTTCTATATTATGTACATCACATACTGGCCCTCTTGCTGAGTACATTATATTTCCAAATATTGGTATTTTTCTTATCCATACCATAAGTGATCCTATTATTTTTTTGCTACTGTCTTCTGCTAATATTACTTCTCTTTTCCAACTTGTTTTTACTTTTGCCCATTCTAGTGATTGTTGAAAGTTACATCTTTCATTGCTTTCTAAAAATCTTGTGTATTCTTCTTCGTCTGACTTTGTTTCTAATATTCTCATTTTTTTCATCCTTCCTAATTTAGGTTGTATTTTTATTATTGTTATTTTTCCGCTTTTATATTACACCATTTTGGAGGATTTGTAAAGGTTGTTTTTTAAGATAATTTGAAGCTTTTAGGTATTATATTTTTTTGATTAAATTAAGGTTCTAAATTGAAACCTATATATCTGTCATTGATTTGAATTAATGATATTCCGTAAACTTAAGTTTTCTCTATATAAAAATTCTAACCCATTAAGAGTTAGAATTAATAATTTTGGTGGAGGTGAGGAGAGTCGAACTCCTGTCCACTATACATTCCACATAAATTTCTCCGAGTGCAGTTTGCTATTTTTATTCATTTAATTTACGCAAGCAAACGTGCTTAAATTAAATACAGCTTTTTTATACCCTCTATTACCAAAGCACTTAATAGATTCGTTTCCTACAAATATAACACCTTTATTTTATGCGTAGGAACATAAGACAAGGCGACACTGCAACTAGGCAGCGTATGCTAATTCTGTATTATCAGCGTTTATTTTTATTTTTGCTTTTTTATAGTGGCCGAAGCAACCATCCACTACTCGCTTTTTATCTTTCTTGTATAGTGTCGAAACCATTACACCCCCAAGTCTTTTTTATTATACACTATTTAATTTTTGTTTTCAAGATAAAATAAGAAACTTCCTGCACTTTACTGAACAAGTGCAGGAATGTTCTAACTATTACATTTATCAATTGTATTAATTATGCATTTTCCATTATGTGATGAAATAGTAAAATTAAAATCATAAGTTTTATCTGAATAATCTCCGGTCGAATAAATAACATATACTTTTCCAACATAACTATCTTTTGTCTTTAATTCAATGCTTTTTACTTTATGTCCATGTCCTGATGAACCTGAATTTACAACATATAAATACCCATTAACATTTTTATAACAATTTTCTATATCTATATAAGTATTAAATTTTTCAAATAATTCTTCACTCATACATTCTAGCATTTTTTGTTTAAATTCATCATATTTTATATTAGTTTTTATATAGTTATCTTTATCAGGAAAATCATCTATTGATGATTTTTCATATCCTAATTCATCTAATAGCTCTGACGGACTTCCTGAAAAAGCTCCTTCTAGATTTAAATATTTCTGTAAAGCTTGTTTTACTTCCTCTACCGAATAATCTTGTTCTTTATTCTCTTGTACCGAAGCTTTCTCACTTGAATTAACTTCATTATTATTTAACTTTGTATCTTCTTTAGAAATATTCTCTTCATTTTTCATTTTCCTTATTTGATTATTTAAATAATCTACTTTATTATTTGCATTTTCAACATTATTATATAATTTATACATAAAAAAAGCCATCACTACAATAACTGTTATTGCTAATACCAAAAAAAACGTTGATAAACCTACTTTGATTTCTCGTTTTTCTCCCATTCATCTCCCCCCCTTCTTTTGTTTAACTCTTTAATATGCATTATTATATATCTTTTATATTTTTTTTGCAATAATTATTTCCAAATAACTGCAATTCGTTACAAATCATAGCCACCCTTTTAAATGGCTGTGATTTGTAACATATTTTTTTCAATATGCTTTCTCAAAAGATCTATTCTAATTTTCAATTAGTGTTCTTAACATATTTTAATATATCCTCATAATCTGGTACATTGTTTTTTCTAACACTTTTATCTCGTCTTTATTTTCTCGCAAACTTCCTCTCAATTTCATACTTAGACATCTTTATTACAGTAGGTCTACCATGTGGACAAGTAAATGGGTTTGGAAGCTTTAAAAGCTCTCCCATTAAACTATCAACTTCCTCTTTTGTAAGCTGCATATTAGCTTTAACTGCTGCTTTACATGCAACTGTTGCTAAAAATTTTTCTTCTTTTTCTTGTTTAGCTGTTCTTGCAACTGTATTTATTTCATCTAAAGTTTCCTTAAACAATTCTTCTGTATCTAAGTCTACACATACATCAGGAACTCCTGATAATTTTATAGTATTTTCACCAAATTCTTCTAAGATAAATCCTGCTCGTCTAAACATTGCCATATTGTCTTTTGCTATGTCCATTTCTTTATGTGTTAGAGTAATTATATCTGGAAGAAGTAATAACTGTGATGCCTTTTCTCCTGCTTGATTAAAGAAATTCTTTTTTACTTTTTCATACATTATTCTTTCATGTGCTGCGTGTTGATCCATTATGTATAATTCATTGTCTATTTCTAAAATTATATATGTATTAAATGCTATTCCTATAAATTTATATTGAATTTTTTGAGCATCTGCATTACTTTCAAATATTGATACATTTTTATCTTCCATATTGTCATCTAAGGCATAAAATCCTGCTTCTTCCTCTTCTTTTTTCTCAGATTCTGGTTGTTTTCTACCTCCATAAGGCTCTTTTCCAAATAATTCTTTATACATTTCTTCAAATGATAGAATTTTTTCTTTGCTGTCTTGATGTGATGTTTTTTCTGATGGTTGTTGCTCTTGGTTTGTTTCTACATTTTGAGATATATCTTGATTATTTGGCATTTCATCTGTCTCGTTGTTATTTGTGGTTTGATTATTTTCTACTGTATTTACATTTTCTCCATATGATACTTCGTCTTCATTTAATACTTGTTCATTTTCGTTATCTTTATCTGAATTATCAAATACAATAGGTATTATTGTTTCATTTTCTAGGCTTTCGGCATTTACTCTTTCTTCTTGTAATGCCTTTGGTAATTCTGTTTCCTCTTGTACAACTTCAGCTTTTTCTTCTTTGCTTTCTTGCTCTACAACAGGCGAAATTATTTCATTGTATTTTTGTTCCATTTCTTTATATGTATCTGTTAATTGTAAATTTGGATTTTGTTCAACTTCTTTTTTTAAATCATCTTGCAATGATTTTAGTTTTTCAAATATATCTTGATTTGACATTACAGTTTTATTTTCAAGTACAGAGTTTATAGGCTTTACATCTGTTTGGTTATTTTCTTCTTTTCTACTATTAAATACATCTTCCACAATATTTCCAGTCTGCTCTTGTGTAGTAGCTACTGAATAAGTTTTGGCTGCTAATTCATTTGCGTTTTGTATCTTGAATGCATTTTCATTTGCTTTTTTTATTTCTTCTGTTTTTTCTCTATCTGTCATAAATCCTGCATTTAATAATGTATCTTTTATAGCATGAAACATTGATTTAAAAGCTATACTTTCTTCTGCAAATCTTACCTCTAATTTTGCTGGGTGAACATTTACATCAACTTTTGATGGTGGCATTTCTATATCTAAAACTAAAAATGCAAATTTTCCTATTGGAAGCATTCCTTTAAATGCTTGTTCAACTGCTGATGATAATGTTTTATCTTTTATATATCTTTTATTTACAAAAAATATTTGGTTAGACCTATTTGATCTTGCAATTGTTGGATTTCCTATTACTCCTTTTATTTTCATATATTCATATTCGTAATCTACGTTTATTATATTGTTTGCAACCTCTTTTCCGAATATACTATATATTACACCTGTTAAATCTCCATTTCCATTTGTTTGAAGAACTATCTTTCCAGAGTTTATAAATTTTATTGCTATTTCTGGGTGAACTAATGCAATTCTTGTTACCACATCTTCAATATAACCTGATTCTGTAAAGTCTTTTTTTAAAAATTTGTATCTTACAGGTGTATTGAAAAATAGATTTCTAACAGTAATTGTTGTTCCTTTTGAACATCCTATTTCGTCAAATGATAAAATATCTCCACCTTCAACTACTATTCTGTTTCCTATTTGTTCTGTTTCTGTTTTACTTACAAGCTCAACATTTGCAATTGCTGCAATACTTGCTAATGCCTCTCCTCTGAACCCCATAGATTTTACAGTATCTAAGTCATCAGCATTTCTTATCTTACTTGTTGCATGACGCTCAAATGCTAGCTCTACATCATCTTTTGCTATTCCTTTTCCGTTATCTGTTATTCTTATAAATGAAATTCCTCCATTTTTTATCTCTATAGTAACATGAGTAGCACCTGCATCTATTGAGTTTTCAACCATCTCTTTTATTACTGATGCTGGTCTTTCTATAACTTCTCCTGCTGCTATTTTGTTTATTGTTAAATCATCTAATAATACTATGTTTCCCATATAATTTCTTCCTTTCTTTTCTCATTGGGACCGTTTTTTGTATTGGGACCGTTTCTTTTTTCATTAAGATCGTTTCTTTTCGCGAAAAGAAACGGTCCTAACAGAAAAAGAAACGATCTTTTTGTGAAAGGAAACGGTCCCGATGCAAAAAAATTATATCATTAAAAATTTATGTTTTCAACTGCTGTAACACAATTTTTTTTAATTCATATTATATAGCATACGAAAGTTAAAAAACTTAAAAATTTTTAAGCAAGGAGGTTTTTATATGTGCTGTAACAATGATGAAATTCTTTGGTTCATTATTCTTTTCTTACTCCTTTTCTGTGGCGGATGTGGAAACAGAGGTTGTTGTAACCAGGGGCCACAATCTAATTGCTGCTAATATACTTAAAATTTAGTTTTTTGTAGAAAGGTGGTGAATAATTATGCCAGAAAATAGAGGTGGATGCGGCTGCGGATTCGGTTTTGGTGATGACTGCTGCTGGATTATAATTCTTATCCTTCTTATATTCTGCTGTTGCGGTGGAAATAGAGGCGGATGTTGCTAGTATTTTGAAATGGGGACGGTTCCTTTTTGAAAAAGGAACCGTCCCCATTTTGAAAAAATTTATAAAAAGTATTGTCATTTTCTTTTTTTTATGTTATTATAAGAAAGTAATTTTTATAGGAGTATAGTGTCAATGGTAGCACATCGGTCTCCAAAACCGCCTGTGAGGGTTCGAGTCCTTCTACTCCTGCCAAATAAAATTAGCAAAAAAGAGACCGATAATATTTGTCTGTCTCTTTTTTAGTTTCTATCAAAGATTATATCTTCTACAGAATTAATGATTGTTATCATTGGAATTGTTCTGCACAATTCTTCTGCTTCAAGATTTACCTTTGTATAATCCTCAAGTAATTCTTTTACTTTTTCAATTTTTTCTTCATTTATATCTTTGTATTTTGATTGAATAAAAAGTTCTCCATTAATTTCATACCTGATGACTATCCATAGGTGTTTTTTGGTAATAATTTTCCATATGCTAAAACCATTTATTGCCCTTACATTACACAAATAATTCCCCCCTGAAAAAATTAGTATATTAACTATTGGTTCATATAAGTTTATCACAATTTTATTTCAAAAACAAGCTCTCTCATTAATAATTAATGCTATTTTTTGAACTTAAATACAATTTTCTATTTTTTCCAATTTCTTTTAATTTTTTCTGCACTTCCCCCACAACAATAGGCACAACGGAAATCATTCCAGTATAAATCCACTGAATTCCAGTTAATGGCACAAGCTCAAAAATATTTGCAAAATAAGGTACAACAACTACTATCACCTGCAACAAAGTTCCAAGCAGCAAACTTCCTATCAAATATTTATTCTCAAAAACTCCAACTTTAAATATAGATTCTTCTGATTTTACATTAAAACTATGTACTAATTCAAGCATTCCAAGGGATACAAATGCCATTGTTCTTCCAACTGTTAGACCAAATAATCTTGTTCCCAAAGAAAATGCAAATAATGTTAAACATCCCATCATTACACCTTCTGTAATTATTTTTTGCCAAAGTCCACCTGCAAATATACTTTCTTTTGAATTTCTTGGTTTTCTATTCATTATATCCTCTTCTTCTCTTTCCAATCCTAAAGCAATTGCTGGGAAAGAATCAGTAACTAGGTTTATCCATAAAAGTTGAATTGCAAGTAAAGGCGATTCCATTCCTGAAAGTAAACCTATAAAAATTGTTGTTATTTCTCCAATGTTTGTTGCAATTAAAAAATGAATTGCCTTTTTTATGTTATCATAAATTGTTCTTCCTTGCTTTACTGCTTCTATTATTGTTACAAAATTATCATCTGCAAGTATCATATCTGATGCATTTTTTGCTACATCTGTTCCACCTTTTCCCATTGCTATTCCTATATCTGCATTTTTTAAAGCTGGGCTATCATTTACACCATCACCTGTCATTGCAACAACTTTTCCTTGTTTTTGCCATGCTTTTACAATTCTTACTTTATGTTCTGGTGTAACTCGAGCAAATACTGAGTAACTTGCTATATTTCTTTCTAATTCTTCATCTGATATTTTATTTAATTCATTTCCTGTTATTGCTTTTTCTCCTGTTTTTAAAATTCCTAAATCTTTTGCGATTGCTTTTGCAGTTGCAATATGGTCACCTGTTATCATTACTGTTTTTATTCCTGCTTTTTGACAAGTATAAACTGCTTCTTTTACTCCATCTCTAGGTGGGTCTATCATCCCAATTAACCCAACAAAAATCAAATTTTCTTCTAAATCAAAATTTGCCTTACCAAAATAATCTAACTCTTTATAGCCTACTGCTATTACTCTTAAAGCATTTTCCGCCATATTTTCATTTTGATTTTTTATTTCTTCCTTTTTGGATTGTGTTAAACTTTCTATTTTTCCATTTTCATATATCCTATTACATTTTCCAATTAAAATATCTGGTGCTCCTTTAGTTATGCTTATATATCCTCCATTTGGCTTTTTATGTATTGTTGTCATCATTTTTCTATTTGATTCAAATGGTAGCTCACTTATTCTTTGATTTTCTTTATATAATCTATCTTTATTTATATTTTCATTTAAGGCTTTATTTACAATTGCCGCTTCTGTTGGCTCACCACTTGCAATTAATCTTCCATTTTCATCATTTTTTATTATACAGTCTGTACACATTGAACCTAATTCTAATAACAATTTTGAATTTGATGAATATGTTTTTACAACTGTCATTTTATTTTGAGTTAATGTTCCTGTTTTATCAGAACAAATTACATTACTGCTTCCTAAAGTTTCAACTGCTGGCAATTTTCTAATTATTGCATTTTTCTTTGCCATTTTTGTTACACCAATTGATAACATTATTGTAACAATTGCAGGTAAGCCTTCTGGAATTGCTGCCACTGCTAAGCCAACAGATGTCATAAACATTTCGACAGGTTCTATTTTTTTGATAATTCCAATTAGGAAAATTACTACACATATTGCCAAACACACAATTCCAAGGATTTTTCCCACTTCTCCTAGCTTTTTTTGGATAGGCGTTTCTGGTGCTTCGTCCTCGATTATCATATTTGCTATTTGTCCAATTTTGGTATTCATTCCTGTTTCAGTTACTATTGCTTTTCCTCTTCCGCTTACTACTATACTTCCCATAAATGCTGTATTTTTCATATCTCCTAATGGAATATCTTCTTTATTTATTACTCGGTTGGTTTTGGTAACTGGTTCTGTTTCTCCGGTTAGGCTTGATTCTTCTATTTTTAAGTTAAATTCTTCTATTATTCTACAATCTGCAGGCACATAATTTCCATCAGATAATTCTATTATGTCCCCTACTACTAATTCTTCCGCAAGTATTTCCTTTGTTTCTCCATCTCTTATTACTTTAGCTATTTGTGGTGTTAATTTTTTTAAGCTCTCTATTGATTTTTCTGCTCTTTCTTCTTGGATTAATCCCATTATTGCATTTAGTACTACTATAGCAATTATTATTATAGAGTCTATGTAGTCATTTTGACCTTGTATATATGATACTCCTGCTGATATTATTGAGGCTATTATTAATATTATTATCATAAAATCATTAAATTGTTTTATAAATCTTATTATTATACTTTCTTTTTTCTTTTCTTTGAGTTTATTTTTTCCTTGCTCCTCTTGCCTTTTTTGTGCTTCTTTGTTTGTAAGCCCTTTTTGAATATTTGTGTTTAGTTTTCTTTCTATTTCATCTGTATTTTTGGTATGCCACATAATTTTATCTCTCCTTTCGTGTTTTGGACTTTGTCCTATTTTTATATATGCTTGTTCGAGAGATTTTATGCAAAATTTCTGATTGGGGACGGTTCTTTTCGCGAAAAGAACCGTCCCCAATGCAAAAAATTTATTCAATTAACTTTTTCGGCAAATTAATGCCTTTTACTCATTTTCTCACATACTCAATTATATCTTTAATTTCACACTCTAAATAATCACAAAGCCTTGCAACAACAAAAATATCAAATCTTACTAACTCCCCTGTTAATATTCTTTTTAAAACCTTAAAATCAGTATTGGTTTCTCTCATTAATTTATTTATACTTATATTTTTAGATTTTAATATATCGTCTAATTTAAAATGATATTCGCCATTTTCTATTTTTACCTTAACCATTTATTTCTCCTAAAATTTTATATTTTGATTATATAATTTTTGTAGGATACTTGACTATTGGTTATATAACCATTATAATATCACTATAATTAGTATTGGTTATTTAACCAGTATTAATTCATACAAATGATTTTAGAAAGGAATGTATTTTTTATGAAAAATTTTAATGAAAAAGGTATTACTTTAATTGCTTTAGTTGTAACAATTATAATCTTAATAATTTTAGCAGGAATCAGCATTTCCACTTTAACTGGAAAAGATGGAATATTAAGTCGAGCTACAGAGGCTCAAAACCTAACCCGCATTTCTAATGAGAAAGAAGCTTTAGAACTCGCTTGTACATTGGCTTCTATGGAAAATTCTTTGGATAGTTCAAATCAATATTTTATTGGCAAAAAACTAAGCAATCCTAAACTTGATAATGTAAATTGGGATATGATTGTTATAAATGATTCTCAAAAAAAATATGGTGACTCTTGGAATTTTATTGCTAAAAATACAGATATCTCTAATTATGGACTAGCAAATTACAATTGGCTTGTTAATTATAATTCTGGTGAAATAATTAAGTTGGAAGAAAATTCTTTTACAGAATTATCATCAAAAACAGGTCTTGCTATAACTGATGGTCTTTTATTTAATATTGATGCTGCAAATATTAGTAGTGATGATATTTCAACCTGGGGTGATAATGTTCATTTATATTATTTTGATGATTCTACGTATGATACTTATGATAAAAGAAAAGCTGCTTATAATGAACAAACTTCTTATAGTGATGTTTCTAAGTTTTCTGGATATGATAGGCAAATTGCTAGTAATGCTAAAAATTATATCGATTTGGATAAAAATGCTTTTAAGTTTAATGGAAATAATTATATTGAGATTTATAATAAAGATGGATTTGATTTTTCCGATGGGTTTACTTTTGAATTTTATGGGAATTTGAGTGATTTGTCTAATGCTATTTCAGTAAGTTATTTTTTACCTTTAGTTGGTTTATGGGATGGTATTTTTTCTAATCAATGTTGTTCTCGTTTTGGATATTTAACTTCTTCTAACAAAATTCATTATAGTTTAACACTTAATGATCCAGACGAATGCGGAAGTTGGCCTGAAATCGGTTACCCGCATAATCAGCAATATGCTTTAGATACATTTATAAATACTGATTCTTATATAACTCTAGTATTTAAACCTTCTTCTAATGGAACTATTTCACAATCAATATACTCAAATGGTAATTTACTAGATGAAGGTTGGCTAACAAGAAATTACTATAATATTTTTATTAACTTTGCTAAATCATTGAATTATATAGAGTTAGGCAGATGCACAATGGGTTATCCTAGCAACTGGTGTTATTCCAAAGGACTTTGCTATACATCAAGATTATACAATAAAGCCCTATCAGCAGATGAAGTTTCACAAAATGCTACCAAAACAATGGCATATCATAATGCTTTAGGAAAGTAGTTTATAATTTAAAATAGCTTTTTTTGTGAAATTTCGAAATGGGGACGGTTCCTTTTTAAAAAAGGAACCGTCCCCATTTCGAAATTTATTCAATTAACTTTTTAACTTCTTCATCATTTTTCATTCTCTCACTCAAATAATGAAAAGCAACCTTATTTTGCGAAACTGCAATCTTGGCAATTTCCTCATTATCACGAAGTCTTAAACTTGCATACTTCACAATAATTCCTTTGTTACTAACAGCAGCCTTAACAACATCATAATCATCTCTTAACTCTGTACTTGCAAAATACAAAGTTTGCCCATAAGACTCAACACTTGCTAAAATAACATCTTTATCTGCTCTTAAAGTTTCAGATGCATAACAAGCTGTCCAAGGAGCACCTTTGATTGCAAGTAACATTAACTCTTTATTATCTTTTAACCTATCACTTGCAAATTCCATTGCTTCGCCATCATTTTCTAAAGCTGTTTTTACTACTTCTTCGTCATCTCTTAAGCTATCTGATGCCCATTCTAGCAGTTTTCCTTGTTCAGATACTGCTTTTAATACATATTCTTTATTATCACAATTTGCTCTAATTGCCGTTACCTCTGGTGCTTCCATTTATATCACTTCCTATTAATTGCTTTCTTCGTACATATTTTTATAAATTTCATAATCTCTTAAAATTTTTCTTACATAGTTGTTCGTTTCCGTAAAAGGAACATTTTCAATGTCTGATCCATCTGATTTTAAAGTTCCTTTTTCTATCCAACCATCAACATTTCCGCTTCCTGCATTATATGCTGCTAATGCTAGATTTATATTGTTATATTTTTGAATTAACATAGATATATATTTCGTACCTAAATTTATATTTATATCTGGTTCTAAAATATTATCTCCATTTAATTCTATACCTATTCTTTTAGATATATCTTCTGCTGTTGAATACATAAGCTGCATAAGGCCTTTAGCTCCTCTATGTGATTCAGCATTTGGCTCAAAATTACTTTCTGCTTTTATTATTGCATAAATCAAATATTCGTCTACATTGTATTCATTTGCATATTTTTTTACATATTCGGTATATTCTAGTTTGTATACTTTTGTGAGCATTTGATTTCTTATTGCTTTGAAATCTATTTTTCCTAAAATTGATAAGACTATTCCGCACTAATATTATTAGTATAATTATTTTCTTTATTAGTTTAATCAATTTTTTCTCCTTTCTTGCTGGCAATCAATTACTTACAATCATACCAACTCTCAGCCTTAGAAACCTCGGCAACTAAAGGTACCTCAAGCTTAGCTGCTGACTCCATATTGCTTTTCAAAATCTCTTCGACTTTATCTGCTTCCGAAATAGGAGCTTCTATCATCATTTCATCATGAACCTGTAAAACAATTTTAGCCTCTAAGCCTTGTTTTTGTAGCTCCTTATAAACCTTAATCATTGCAATTTTCATAATATCTGCAGCAGTACCCTGAATAGGAGTATTCATCGCAGCACGTTTTCCAAATTCTCTAACCATATAATTATTAGATGATAATTCTTTTATATATCTTCTTCTTCCAAACATTGTTGCAGAATATCCTTTTTCTTTTGCTTCTTCCACTATGTCTTGCATATATTGGTTTACCCCTGAATATTCTTCTAAGTATTGTTCAATATATGCTTTTGCCTCTTTTCTACTAATTCCGAAGTTGACCTGCTAATCCAAAATCACTTATTCCATAAACTATTCCAAAATTTACTGCTTTTGCACTGCTTCTTTCTTCTTTTGTTACTTCTTCAATTGGCTTGTGAAGCACTTTTGAGGCAGCTTGTTTATGAATATCTTCTCCATTTACAAATGCTTCTATCATATGTTTATCTTTTGACATGTGAGCTAGCACTCTAAGTTCTATTTGCGAGTAATCTGCATCTATATACACCTTTCCTTCATCTGGAACAAATACTTTTCTTAACCTCTTTCCAAGTTCCATTCTTGTAGGTATGTTTTGAAGATTTGGCTCTGTTGAACTTATTCTTCCTGTTGCTGTTATTGTTTGATGGAAAAATGAGTGTATTCTGTTGGTTTTTGGATTTATATATGGTCTCATTCCCTCAACATATGTTGAATTTAATTTGCAAAGTTTTCTATATTCTAGTATTTTTTCTATTATTGGATGTTCATTTATTAATTTTTCTAGTATATCTTCTGATGTTGAATACCCATTTTTTGTTTTCTTTTTTGATGGTAAATTTAATTTTTCAAATAAAATTACTCCTAGTTGTTTTGGCGAATTTATGTTAAATTCTTCACCTGCTAAACTGTATATTTCTGATGTTAGCAAATCTATTCCATCTTTTAAGTTTTTTCCAAATTCTACAAGTTTGTTTTCTTCTATATGCATTCCGTTCCACTGCATATTTGCTAAGACCTCAACTGTTGGCATATCTATATTTTGGAATAATTCTATTCCATCTATTTCTTTTAATTTTGAGGTTAAAGTTTCAGATAATTCATATATTCCAAATGCATAAAATGCTGTTTTGTATTTTAACAAATCAACGCTATTTTCTTGGGTTTCAAATAAAGTAATTTGTTTTGTGTTTTCATTTGCCCCATTACTTTCTAGATATTCACTAATATTCAATTCCAAATATTTTTCCATTAAATTATCTATTAAATATTTTCCTTCTGTTGGGTCTAATATATAACTTGCAACTGATATATCATATTTTAAATTTTGTACATTAATTCCTTTTTGTTTTAATAGAATATAGACTCTTCCTAATTCAAAGCCAAATTTTTCTATTTTCTCATTTTCAAAAATTCGTTTTAAAAATTCATCAAATTCGTTTTTAATACCTTCTCTTTTTATATAATAAACCTCTTTTTCCTCAAAATTATAGATTGATATTGATATTATATCTTGTTTTATTATATCCTCTTTATTTTGGTTTTCTTCTAATCCTAAATAAAAAACTAGCTTTTTAAGTTGGCCCAATTTTTCTTCCGCTTCTTTTATTGATATTTCAGAATTTATCTTAAATAAATGTTCTAAGTCCTTTTTATTATCTTTGCTACTTGGGGCTCCATCTAGATTAAATCTTTCTATATATTTCTTAAAATTGCATACTTTAAATAACTCTAAGACCTTTTCCTTGTCCCATTCTTCTACTTTTAAAACTTCTAAAGTATCGTCAAGTGGTACATTTACATCTATTTCTCCAAGTTGTCTCGAAATAAATGCCATTTCTTTGTTATTTACAATTGATTCTTTTTGTTTTCCTTTTAAGTCATCTGTACCTTCCTCAATTTGCTTGTACAAATTCTCAATTGTGCCATATTTTTTAACAAGATTAATTGCGGTTTTAGGTCCAATGCCTGGAACCCCAGGAATATTATCTGATGTATCACCTTGTAAACCCTTTACTTCTATTAATGACCTTGGCTCTACTCCATATTCCTCTAATACCTTTTGTCTATCATAATCATCTACTTCAGTTTTTCCTTGCTTTGTTCTTGGAATTCTAATTGTTATATTATCACTTGCAAGTTGAAATGTATCTCTATCTCCTGAAAGTATTATTACATCTAACCCTTGAGCTTCTCCATATTTACTTAATGTTCCTAATATATCATCACCTTCGTAGCCTTCTTTTTCTACTATGTCTATGTTCATTGCTCTTAATATATCTTTTATAACAGGCATTTGGTCAGCAAGTTCCTCGGGCATTCCGTGACGATTTGCTTTATATCCCTCATATAATTTATGTCTTGCAGTTTTTGCTTTTAAATCAAATGATACTGCCATATAATCTGGATTTAAGTCCTCTAAGTTTTTAAATAATATTGCCAAAAATCCATATACCGCATTTGTGTATTTTCCATCTGTTGTCATTAGCATTTTACTTCCCATTATTCCGTAAAATGCTCTGTTCATTATACTATTTCCATCTATTAATAGAAGTTTCTTTTTCACTGTTTTCCTCCTTTTTTCGTATTGGGACCGTTTCTTTTCGCGAAAGGAAACGGTCCCAATGAGAAAAATGTTGTTGTCCCAAAAAGAACCGGTCCAAATGGGACATTTTTTATTTTTTCTCTTCATGATATTCTTTCTCAGTATTTACATTCCAAATATTAGATTTATCTTTAACACCATTTTTTATATTTTTAACTGCTTCAAATGCAGTTACCATAGAATGGTCCATATTGTTGTATCTATGCTGACCATTTCTTCCTATGCAATATAAATTTTGGAAAATATCTATATATTTAATTAATTCATCCATTCTAGAATATGTATCAAAATATGCTGGGTATGCTTTTTTTACTTTTTCTCTATGTGAATCTAAAACGTTATTTTTTTCTATTATACCCATTTTTATTAATTCTTTAGTAGCTACATCTGTAAACTCTGCGTCACTCATATTCCAGTACTTATCTCCCTCACTACATGTATATTCTAAGCCTATCCATACAGTATTTTTGGGGTCTTTTAGCATATATGGTGACCAGTTATTAAATATTTGAATTCTAAGTAATTTTGCTTCTGGTTCGTGAACATATATCCAACAATCTGGAACAATATTTCCAAGTGTTGGGATATCTGTTTCATTTTTTAGATTTAGTTTATTTACTAATAACCCAACTGTCATAAAATCTCTATATGGCAAACCTTTTGCAATTTCTAGCATATCTTTTGGAACTTTTTCCCCTTTAAATCCGCAAACTAGGTCTTTTACAGGCATTGTAGATATAAATATATCTCCTGAAATCGTTACATTTTCCCCATTTACCTCACATTCTACTGATACAATTTTTCCATCTTTTATATTTATATTTTTTACTTTATATCCCTTTAAGATTTTTCCACCTTTTTTCTCTATTCTTGCGGCTAATGTTTCCCACAATTGACCAGGACCAAACTTTGGATACCAAAATTGTTCTATCAAAGATGTTTCTGTGTTTTCTTTGCTTTTTATACCAAATAATTTATTAAACATATCTTTTATAATTGCATTTATAGAAACTCCTTTTACTCTTTGAGCTCCCCAGTCTGCTGAAATTTCTGAGGCTTTTCTTCCCCATAGTCTTTCTGTGTAATTTTTGAAAAACATTTTATATAGTTCTTCTCCAAATCTGTTTATATAAAAATCCTCAAGTGAATTTTCTTTTCTTTTTAAAATTACTGCTTTTAAGTAACTAAATCCCACTTTTATTGTTCTAAGTAATCCCATATTTTTTAAAGTTTTCCATTTTAAACTTACAGGGTAATCGAAGAATTTTTTTAGGAAATATATTCTTGATACTCTTGTTCTTATAAGCATTACTTCATCTTCGGTGTTAGGATTAGGCCCATCTAGTTTTAATTCCTTTTTTCTTTTTAATTCTTCATCATCAAATGAATTTTCTCCTTGAATAGGCATAAGTTCTTCCCAGTATTTCATAACTTCTGGGTCTTTTGAGAAAAATCTATGTCCACCTATATCCATTCTGTTGCCATTGTATTTTACTGTTCTTGATATTCCACCAATTTCGCTCGTTTCCTCTAAAATTGTCACATCATATTTTTCTTTTTCATCTAATAATTTGTCTGCTGCAGTTAGTCCTGCTGGGCCTGCTCCTATTATAATTACTTTTTGCATTTTTAAGTTCCTTTCTTAAATGTCATTTAAATTAGATTTTCAGGATTTAAGCATTTTAATTCATCTATAACAAACATTCCATCTTTTCTTATTAAAACATCATCAAACCAAATTTCTCCACCACCATATTCTGGTCTTTGAATGTTTACAATATCCCAATGAATGCTTGATTTATTGCCATTATCACTTTCCTCTAAACTATCACCAGGTGTAAAATGGAAACTTCCTTTTATTTTTTCGTCAAATAAGGTATCTCCAATAGGTCTATCTACATAAGGATTTAATCCAAATGCAAATTCTCCTATATATCTTGCACCTTCATCAATATCTAAAATTTCATTTAGTTCTTTTGTTTTATTTGATGTTGCATTTACTATTTTCCCATCTTTAAATTCAAATCTTATATTATTAAATAAAATCCCATTATATGTGGTTTCTGTATTGTATGTTATATAACCATTTACACTTTCTCTTACAGGTGCTGAAGCTACTTCTCCATCTGGAATGTTAAATGTTCCTGTATATTTTTCTGCTGGTATTCCTTTTATACTAAATGTTAAATCTGTTCCATTTCCTAAAATATGTACTTTATCTGTTTTGTTCATTAAATCTTTCAAGCTGTCCATTGCATTTGACATCTTTTTATAATCTAAATTACAAACATTGAAAAAGTATTCTTCAAATTCATCTTTATTCATTTTACTCATTTGTGCCATTGAATAATTTGGATATCTTAATATACACCATTTTGTATGTTTTACTCTTTCCTCAAAATGCACTTGTTTTTGATAATATTTGTTATATAAATCCATGTTTTCTTTTGGAATTCCATTTAATTCTGATGTATTTGATGTTGCTCTAATTCCTATATATGCATCCATATCTTTCATTCTTTGATAATCGTGTTTTGTATATAATTTTATTTGTTCTTCATCTGCATTTTGTAACATTATTCTTAATAATTCATAATTTATTATATTAAAATATGGCTTGGCACCTAGTTCTTCTGCTTTTTTTATCAATTCTTTTGCCAGGTCTATTCCGTCTTCTCCTAATACTTCTATTAGAATATTATCTCCTTTTTGTATATTTACCGAATATGTAAGTAAATTATTTGCTAATTTTTCAATTCTAAAATCAACCATTCTTTTCTTTCTCCATTCTGATATATTTCCTATACAAATAATCACATTTTTCTTCTGAAATATCTCCATCTTCCAAATTACCCAACAACTTTAGCAACAACTCCAAATGATATTAGCATCATTATTATACTTGCCATAAATACACCTGCTAAAACTGCTAAAAACGTCTTTTTTCTATCCATCTCTAAAACTGATGCAATAAGAGATCCTGTCCAAGCTCCTGTTCCTGGAAGTGGAATTCCTACAAATAATACTATTCCTAAATATCCAAATTTTTCAATTTGACCTTTATGTTTTTCTACTTTTTGATCTAACCAATTTGCTATTCCTTTAAAGTGTTTGCTGTTTCTCATCCAGTTTAATATTTTATTTATTAATAATAATATAAATGGTATTGGAAGTAAATTTCCAACTATACTTATTATATAACTTGGTATGGGGTCTAATCCTAAAAGGGCTGCCGCAAGTAGTCCTCCTCTTAGTTCTAATATTGGTAATAATGATATTATAAATACTAATATTTCTTTTCCAAATGCTATTGCAGTTAATCCCCCAAATGCTCCTATTATTCCATTTACTAATTTTTCACTCATTTTTCTCTTCCTTCCTTTACATATATGCAGTTATTATATATTAAATCTATATCCATTTCAATACCAAAAGTCTATCTTTAATAAAAAATTTAGACTTTTTACAATGCTTTCACACTGTAAAAAGTCTATTTTTATAAACTATCTATTGCAAATGTCTCTAATTAAACATCCTATTAAAGATACAGTTGATAATATCATCCATACAAAGAAAAATGCAGCAAATCCAACACTTAATATTGATACAATTGAACCTGTGGAAATTTCTACGATTAATATAGCTATTCCTGCAATTAATGTTCCTATTATTGATGCTAATAAACATCCGCCAGTTTTACATATACATTTTTCAAATCCATTACATTTTCCAAGTACTTTTGTTCCTAATATTAGTAGTGTAAATATTAATGATATAACTGCTGTTCCTACTAATGCTATAATTGCAAATGTTGTTACTGTTGCAAGTAATTCATTTGTAAATACTATTCCTGCAATTATTCCTATTACTATACTTATTAGTATTTCTATTATACAAGTTCCTTTGCAAAGTCTTTTACAAGTATATTCTTCCATTTTTAAGTTCACCACCTTTAATATATTAATAATTATTTTTATAACTATTAATATATTATATTGATGAATGTTAATTATTGTGAAATTTTATCTTTTGCTATTTTATACATCCATCAAATTGGTGGCGTGATTCTCTTAATTCACTAATTAATTGCTCAAGTTTCTTTTTACCAGCTTCATCCAAACTGCTTGCGAGATCATTTTCCCATTTTTTATTTCTACCATCTAAAAATTCAACTATATCAGCTAATTTTTCTTTATTTTCATCATTTTTTTCTATGCTATTGTATAATTTCCAAAAATTCTTACCTTCAAACTCTGAATTTTTTATTGGAATATTCACCCTTCCGCTAAAAAAATCTCTTTGTCTATCATAAATAACCATTTTCTTAAAGCTTTCCAAAGATACATCTCCGAAACTTGCACTTTTGAAAATTTCTTCATATTTAGAATCAAATTTTTCAAAATATTCTTTTCCATCCATTCTTACAATTGGGACGTCAAATGCTACCGCCCATTCTTTATCTTTTTGAGATATCTTATCTATACATAAAATATAATCAGGAGCTCTTTTATAAATATTAGCTTCATTATATTGGTCCTTATAATTATCTATTGGTTCATTCCAATATTCTTGTTTTCCTTGAAATTCTGAGCTATATACATTGGGATAATATTTTTCCTTTTCTTTTCTTCTTCTCATTGGAGAAGAACCAATGTCTTGACTTGCAAACTGAAATATTTCTACGTCATTTCCATATCCGAATTTTGTAAATTGTTCATTATCTCCAGTCCAAGCTAGATACATATGATCATCTTCAATACTTGATGTACACAAATTCAAATTAGGATTATTTAAAAAAGCAGCTTTTTTGTCTTTTGTATTATTATCTGCCTTAATATTTATGCATACATGTATAAATCCTTTGTAATCTTCTCCTTTTAGGTTTATAACTTGAATTTTCTTTCCTTGATATTCTTCTGAATCTTTCTCGCGTGCTTGATGTTCCTTTACATTAAATAAATCTCCTGTTTTTTCTTTTTTCCCTATCTCAACTATTTCCTCTAAACTAGGTATCTCCACAAAATATTTTCTAGCATCTAGATTTCGTCTTATCTTGTTTAGTTTTTCCATTGAATCTGTACTCTCTATAATTCTGGCTATTTCTATTGCCCTCTTAGTAAGCCTATTGGTTGTTTTATTTTCATCAGGTAAAAACTCATAAGGTATTCCTATATATTTTAATTGCATATATTTTTTCACTTCAGATATATTGTTTTCATTCATCTTGTCATCTATATATGCATCTATATAAGCTCCTCTTGCTGCTATTATATCTGTAATAGTCATATTAGTTTTATTTATTGCATTATTTATACATGACATACTTTCATAATTAAATGACATTTTTGAATTAACCAAAAAATATTCACTATATCCAATGTTTTTTCTTATTATGTTTTTAACTCTTAAACTTCCCGAATCTTCAAAACTTTTATTGTTCCTTAATTGTAAAAAAGCCTGCAAACTACTTTCTAATTCACCATTTCTTACCCCTTCCATATATATCTTTTTATCCTCAGGGGAAAGGATATATTGTTTTAACTTTTCTTCTGTCTTTTGTTTGTGTTCCATCCATGTGTCTTTTATTTCTTTATTTTCCCTGATTTGCTCTAATTTTTCAGCGATTATACTTTGAGATATATTTCCTGTTAATATTTTTATATCTTTATTTTTAAATACATTTTCTAAATCTAATACTAGGCTTGATTCAACAACATGTATATTTTCATCTAATTCTTTTTCAAAGTCCTCTTTTGATGTATCTTTATTAATATTGTCATTTTCAAGTCCTCTTCTTAAAATAAAAATATTATTAATATTATTTTTTACAATATCAAACTTTTGGGCTTGAATAGAATATATCAGTATTTCAAATATTTCATTTTTATATTCTGAAAAATTTTCTTCACTACTATCTAGTAAAAAATTTATTTCCGATTTATTTTTATTATAAAAATCTCTAACTTCTTTATCATGTAATAAAACTTTCATAGCCAAGATGTTACTTCCAAAGTTTTTATATAAATCTCGATATTTTATTCTCCATATCATTTTTTCAAAAAAATTCACTTTACTTTTATCTAATTGTATCCCCATTTATTACTTCTCCACAAGCTCAATTTTAAATCTTATTTTTCTAAATCTCTTTTTATTTGCTTAGCATATCTTTCCTCTTCACTAAACACACACCCACAATATTTCTGCATATAAAGTCCTATTTCTCTTGCTTTAGCTTGTCCCTCTCTAAAGCCAACTCTAAAATCTCTATACAAAAATTCTAATCCATATTCTTTAGCAACCCTATCTCCTAAATTATGAATAATATCGTGTTTTTGATATGGACTTACAAGCAAAGTTGTTGTTATTGTATCAAAACCATTTTTTTTAGCATATTTTGCAGTTTGCTCTAATCTTACAGGATAACAATAATCTTGACATCTTGTATCTAATCCATCCACTACATTTTTGCAAAATTCTTTTAATCCATAGTTTTCCTCAAATATTGCATCTATTCCGATGCTTTTCGTGTATTCTTTTAAGCAGTCTCTTCTTGATTTGTATTCCATATATGGATGAATATTTGGATTAAACCAATATACTGTTGGTTCTATATTTTCGTTTCTTAGTTCGTCTATGCAATATACACTGCATGGTGCACAACATGTATGCATTAATAATTTCATTGTAAATTCTCCTAACTTTATTTATTAAAAAATCTTTTTACTTTTTCTATTATTTTTTCAATCCAATTCTTTTTCACTACAGTTGGTAACTCACTTTTTATATAATTTTTATTTCGTGACTTAAAAACTTTCTCAATATCATAAATTTCATTTGATTCTTCCTGAAATTTCTCATCATTTTCTTTCCATATTTTTGCGATTTCATTTTTTTCTTTATCATCAGCAAAATAATTATAATATATAAGTGATATTATATCTTTGGTCTCCTCTGAAATATTTTGATTTATCAATTTTTTATTTGCATCTATTTTTACTTCTAATTTTGATTTTTTAGCCAATTCTTTCAACGAATTAAGAAAACTTTCAGAAATTTTACTTGTAAATTCAGTATTAAAATATTTTAAAACCTCTAAAGTCTCCAATGCTACATCACATATTTCTACCATATTTTCTCTCCTGTTTATCTATCTTTATCAAATAATTTTTCTTTTAAATTTTTAAATGCTATTATAATTTTGTTTTTTATCTCATTAATTTTACTAAATCTTCTTCCTTCACTTCCTGGTTGCATTGCAAGTTCTTTTGCATCTTCCATGCTAAATATGTTTTCTTCTTTATTGTTTTCAGATTCTATATTGCTTGTCTTTTCTTCATCTACATTTTTATCGCTTTCCAAAGATAATGGCTTTTCATTAATCTCGTATATTGTTTTGTCAAACACCATATCACCATCTGTTGGTACTTTTTCAATAAAATCAAATAAATCTTTTGTTATTTTATCTTTATCAGATACAAAAAAACCGCTGGCTCCACTTTTGGTTATACTGCTCTCATTTATTCCAGGTAATTTTCTTATCATTTCTTCATTACATAGCTTAGGTACAAAATATTTAACTTCTACCTCTTTAGGATTAGTTGTATCCATATCTATTGTTAAAGCATGGCCTCTATCTCTAATCATCATCAATACTTTATTTTTTAATGAGACTATATCTGTAATTCCACAGTCCATTTCTAATGGAAATTCTTTAAATATCTTTTCTGCAACTTCATTTTCTTCACCATATAATGTTATGGGTTCTTCTATTGTGTTTCTTTTTGTTCCAATTTGTGGCATGGATTCTAATATTTCATCATTATTTACAATACTTGAGTGTATTGAATGTAACAATTCATTTACTGTTTTTGCTTTTTTTACAAATCCTGGTAACTTTTATGGATTTGAAAAAAATGCATATCCAACAAAACCTTCTTTTACCTCTTCGATAAAATTTTCACTCATACTTGCAAATTCTGAATTATATATTTTTTGACAAATTCCTGCTTCATATTTTCCAACAGCCATTGACTTTTTCTTGTTTGCAAAATATTCTCTAATTGTATTATTTAACTCTTCTCCAAACCCAAATTTCTTTATGCTTGCTAAAGTATCATATTCTAGGCTATCTAATCCTTTTTCTAATTTATCTAAATATTCCATTCTGCTTAATTCATCATAATCGTCTGCTTCTGTTGGTGCTAAACTCATAAGAGTTTCCTTAATCTTCATATCTCTTTCAAAAAACTCTTTCATTGCCTCTAAATTTTTCATTTTATTTTCATCCATAATTTTTCTCCATTTTTTATAAATTTGTTCTTATGTTTAAATTCTCATTTGATAATCATATCCCAAATGTTCATAAGCCGCTGGCAAAACAACTCTTCCTTTTGGAGTTCTTGCAATAAAGCCAATTTGTAATAAATAAGGTTCATACACGTCCTCAATTGTGTCAATTTCTTCACCCAAAGATGCTGCTAAAGCCTCAATTCCCACTGGTCTTCCCGAGTATTGAACAATCATCATAGATAACATTTTTCTATCTGTTTCTTCTAAACCTAATTCATCAATTTCTAATTGATTTAATGCATATTTTGCGATTTTTAAATCTATTTTCCCATCTGATAATACTAAAGAAAAATCTCTAACTCTTTTTAGTAGTCTATTTGCAATTCTAGGTGTTCCTCTTGCTCTTCTTGCAATTTCTTTGCTTGCATCATCATCTATTTCGACACCTAAGATTTTACTCGAACGTTTAATTATTGTACTTAAATCTTCTACAGAATAAAGTTCTAATTTTTGCACAATTCCAAATCTATCTCTAAGTGGCGTTGTAAGTGAACCTGCTTTTGTAGTTGCTCCAATTAAAGTGAATTTTGGTAAATCTAACCTAATAGATTTTGCTTCTGGTCCTTTTCCTATTGTTATGTCTAAAACAAAATCTTCTAAGGCTGGGTACAAAATTTCTTCTACCACTTTACTTAATCTATGTATTTCGTCAATAAATAAAACATCATATTCCTCTAAACTTGTTAGAATTCCTGCCAAATCACCTGGCTTTTCAATTGCAGGGCCTGATGTTATTCTTATTTTAGAATGCATTTCATTTGCAATTATTCCAGAAATTGTTGTTTTTCCAAGACCTGGAGGTCCATAAAATAAACAATGATCAAGAGGTTCATTTCTCTTTTTCGCTGCCTCTATGTATATTTTCATACTTTCTTTTACTTTAGTTTGTCCAATATATTCATCAAGTGTCTGTGGCCTAAGTGTGGTTTCTAATCTTTCCTCCTGTACATTTGCCACTTCTGGACTACTTATGTTTTCATTTTCCATTAATATTCACATCCATTTTAAATTTTTTCTATAAAATCTTCTATTATATTTAGCATCTTCTGATTATTATTTTTATACTCATTTGGTTCAAAAGTTTCAGATTCTTTTATTGCTTCTGGTAAATCTTCCACATTTTGAATTCCTATTAAATAATTTTTTTCACTAAATACTTTTATTATTTGCCTTTGATGGTCATTTACGTGTTCACCATATTCGTGAAGTCTTGGCACAGCTATAACCTTTTTGCCTTTTTCCAAAGCCATTATAATTGAACCAACTCCGCCGTGTGTTATTACCAAATTTGCTTTTGACATATATTTGTCTAACTCTTCTTTTGATATCATATCAAATATTTCCATTTTATTGCTTTTATATTTTGTGAAACCTGCTTGCACAATCACTTGTTCTCTTATTATTTGGTTATCTATACAATTTTCTACTTCTTGTAATAGTCTTGTAAATTCGTTATGTTGTGTTCCTAATAATACTAAAATCATTTTATTATCTCCTTTTTTGAATTGGGGACGGTTCCTTTTTGAAAAAAGAACCGTCCCCAATTCAAAATTTCAAAAAATTGATCCTCCATATATAGCTTTTGGATATAATTTAAGCATTTCCTCCCATTGCACAATAAATAAATCTGCAATTGGATATATTAGTCTTCCAGTTGCAGTTTTTCTATTTATATTTGCAAATGTTTCTATATATATTATCTTACTTCCAAATATTTTGCCTAAATAGCACATTGGTCCTGCCGTGTGAGTACCTGTCGTTACTATTACTTTTGGTCTTATTAAAATGTATAAATATATTGTTTTTAATATTAAATAAAAATATATAAATATGTATTTTAATAAATGACTTCTCGTACCATAAGGCAAGTATTTTACCTTTTTCCCATATTTTTCTTTTAGATATTCATTTGTTTTATCTTTTTCTGTAATTATATGATAATCATATTTTTCAAATAATGGGCTTAGTTGAAGTAATTCGTTTAAGTGCCCTCCTGTACTTGATATAAATAGTACTTTCTTTTTTTTCATTTTTAATCAGCTCTTCCTAATATTATTATTCTATTATCATCACTAGCATCTGTACAACAAGATAAGGCAATTGTTGGTACATCTACATTTGTATTTAAAAATGATGTATCATCAGATGTTGTTGTAAATTTAGAATATATTGTGTATTTTTTCTTATTTCCTTCATAGTCTGTAAAATAGAAAATATCTCCTACTGCTAGTTTTTTATTATTTGAAAACATTTTTCCATTTCTTCTATTATGACCAACAAATAATGTGATTCCAACTTGATTTAGTCCTCCTGATGTGTATAAAAATGCTGGCATTTTTTCCATCTTTTTTGGATCTGGATTGCAATATACTTTTGTATTTAATTTTGTTTTTGGTATGTATAAAGTTCCTATTGTTGTATTCATATTGTATATTTCTTGTGTTAATGCTGATGCATCTCTTGTTGGTTCTGGTTCTTGAGTCGGTTCTTGAGTTGGTTCTTCTGGTTTATTATTATTTTCTGGTTGTTTTTGCTCTTCTTGACTCGTTGTATTTTCAGTATTTATCCCTATAACCATTACATTTTCTTCTGATGTATTTTCTGGTTCTTCTATAGGGGTTACTGTTTCTTTTGATTCATTGTATTTTATTACTATTATTATAGCGATTGTTATAATTAGAATTGCTATTAATGGTATTATTATATATTTTATTTTTTTGTTCATAATTTTCACCTTCTTTTTATTTTTCTTAGCTACTTATTATTATAACATTTTTTTTAGGGTTTGCAAATGGTTTTGGAATTTTATTCTCTAAACCCATCAGCCAACTTCTCAATAGCCTTAGTCTCAATCCTTGAAACATAAGAACGGGAAATTCCCATCATTTTTGCAATCTCTTTTTGAGTTTTAGGCTTTCCTCCTTTTAAGCCGAACCTAAGCTCAATAATAGTTTTCTCTCTATCTTTAAGTACTTCTTTAATTTTATTGTACATTTTCCTTATTTTCATTTTAGTATCGACAACATCATCTAAACATTTATCGTCATTTTCTAAAACTTCTTCTAAGGTTATAACATTGTCATCTTTATCCTTTCCAATAGGCTCATTCAAGTGAACCTCAGCATTAAGTTTTTTAGTTGAACGAAGCATCATTAGAATCTCGTTATCCACACATTTTGAGACATATGTAGAAAGTTTTGAACCTTTTTCTGGCTTAAAACTATTTACTCCTTTTATCAATCCAATTGTACCTATTGAAAGCAAATCATCTTGGTCAATATTTGTATTTGCATATTTTTTACATACGTGAACTACAAGCCTTAAATTTCTCTCTATAAGCAAATTTCTTGCCTCTTCATCTCCGCTTGCAAGCCTATCTATTGCTATCTTTTCTTCTTCTGGGGTTAATGGTTCTGGAAATAAATTTGTTCCAGTAATATATCCGAACAACCAATATGGCTGTTTTTAAAAATTGTAAAAAACCTGTCATAAAAATGCCAAAACACATATAAGCACCTCCATTTTTCTCTACACAATTATATGTGTGTAAAAATAAAAAGTGCCTGACCTTATTTTTTATTTTGTTTTATGAAAAAATCGGTATATTTATAGAATTAATACATATATTTATTTATAAGGAGCTGATTTTTTGAAATTTTTAAAAAGCTTTTTTCAAGGAATTTTAATCGGCGCAGGTGCTATTCTGCCTGGAATAAGTAGTGGCGTTTTGTGTGTCATTTTTGGAATTTATGAAAATTTACTTAATTGCGTATTAAATTTTTTTAAGAATATAAAAGAAAATTTTAAATATCTATTTCCAATTGGACTTGGCTCTTTAATTGGAATCGTTTTGTTTGGTAATATTTTAAAATATTTATTTTTTGCATATCCAATCCAAATAAAATTTATTTTTATTGGTTTAATTTTAGGTAGCATTCCAGCTTTAGTTAAGACCTGTACATCTAAAGTAAAATTTAAACCTTCTTATTTAATTTTTACATTTGTAACACTTTTGGTTGGAATTTTGCTCGTCATTTTAGAAAAAAAGATTTCTCGATTTAATGATGTAAATTATAATTTTTTATTTTTAATAATTTCTGGATTTCTTATGTCAGCAGGCATAATTATACCAGGTGTTAGTAATACTTTAATTTTGATGCTTTTAGGGATTTATGAACATTACTTAGATGCTGTGTCTATCATATATTTACCATTTCTTTTTCCATTAGGAATTGGAATTATAATTGGTAGTATATTTTTTATGAAACTGACTAAATTTTTATTAGATAAATTTTATCCTCAAACTTTTTTTGCAATAATAGGATTTACACTTGGCTCTATTTTCATATTATATCCACGGATTCACATTTGATTTAACAGGATTTGTTTCAATTTTAAGTTTAATTTTAGGATTTATTTTAGCTAATTTTCTTGGCTAAAATAAATCCTATTTAATTTAATGTATCATCATTTTTTATCCATTCTTCTACATATTCTACTCTGTAATTTTGTTTGTTATCTCTCATAACGACTTTTTCTATTCCTGCATTTATTATCATTCTTTTGCATAATGTACAAGGATAATTATCTGCTATGTATTCACCATTTCTTTTATTAATTCCAACCAAATATAATGTTGCACCTAGCATATCTCTTCTATTTGCGCTTATTATAGCATTTTGTTCACTATGTACAGATCTACACATTTCATATCCAGCACCACTTAAATCTGTTTTTTGTTTACGTATACAATATCCCAAATCAAGGCAATTTTTTCTGCCTCTTGGTGCTCCACTGTACCCTGTTGATATTATTTCGTCATTTTTTACGATTACACTTCCATAATTGTTTCTTAAGCATGTTCCTCTTTCTAGTATTGTTTCTGCTATGTCTAGGTAATAGTTTGTTTTGTCTACTCTTTCCATTTTTTGCTCCTTTTTTTCCATCGGGGACGGTTCCTTTTCTGAAAAAGAACCGTCCCCAATCAGAAAAATATTAATATTTCAAATCTCCCATTCTAGAAGTTGGTACAAATCCATCTTCTGCTTTTATCAAATCAGGTATTCTGTTTACAATACTTGCACAAGTAAGTTCAACTGTTTTAGGTTCAGTTATAACAACTCTTGTATCAGGTTCTCCAAATATTGTCCAATCATTTGTATCTACATCATCTTTGTCATATACTTTTCCTATACATTCCGCTTCAATTACTACGCCTTCTTTAGTTTCTGCAGTAACTACAGCACTCATTCCTGTTGCATTTCCTGCTTTTATGTCCATATTTAATGTATTTGAATGAATATCTTCTTTAGCAACTATTGGCACACATTTTTGTGTCATAGATGTTATTGTAAATCCAAATTTGTCTGCAAGCCAAGGAACTACATTCCACATATATGATGGTGTATATGTTCCACTTTCTATTATTTTTTGTCTTTCTTCCATACTTATTTTGTCTGCTGCAGCTATCTTTTCGTCAAATTCTTCTAAAGTCATTCCTGAACCATGAACTTGAGCTAAAGCTATTCCATAGTCCTCTACATTGTATGATGAACTTCCTTTTATTTTTGTTATTTTATGTGTTGCACCAGCTAAAGTGTAAATTAAATTTCCCCAAAATACGTCTTGGTATCCACTTCCTGTTATTGTACAATGATTTTCTTTTGCTAATTTATCTAATTTTTCTGTTAAGTTTGGATTTGATGCTTCTGGATAAAATGCTTCTTCACAAGTTGTTATTGCATTTATTCCAAGCTCTGCACATAATGTAAGTGCTTCGTCTAAGTCACTCATTAAGCTCATTGTTGTAATTATACATACATCTGGTTTTGTTTCCTCAAAAACCTTACGAGCATCTTTTACATCCTCAACTTTTACTCCTTTTTCTCCACAATTACATCCAATGATTTCTGAAATGTCTTTTCCAATTACATTTGGATTGATGTCTAATGCTCCTACAATTTCATACCCTTTTTCGATGGCATATCTCATTGTGTATGCACTCATCTTTCCACATCCATATTGGACAATTTTTACTTTTTCCATAAATCTTACCTCCTAAAAATATTTTTCCCTTATGTTATTTTTTTACTCGGGATTTTTAGGTCTTTTCATAATTTGTATGATTTTTTTATATCATATTGATTAAAAGTTGTCAATAGTCTAAATTTTTATTGATTTTTAAACGTTTTTATGATATTATAAACATAATTTTTTGAAAGGACAAATTTTTATGGTATTAGGTATTATTGCTGAATATAATCCATTTCATAATGGTCATTTATATCATATTTTAAAATCTAAAGAGCTCACAAAAGATGATTATGTAATAGCACTTATTGGAGGAAACTTTACCCAACGTGGTGAAAGTTCTATCGTAGATAAATGGACAAAAGCTGAAATGGCATTAGCGAGCGGAGCTGACTTGGTTATCGAACTTCCTTCTCTATATTCAGTATCAAGTGCAGAAAATTTTGCAGATGGTGCTGTAAAAATTTTAAACTCCTTAAAAGTTGTTGACCATCTATCTTTTGGTGCCGAATGTCAAGAACTTAATAAATTAAATATAATTGCAAATGTTTTATATGAAGAACCTAAAGAATTTAAAGCATTTTTAGCTGATGAATTATCTAAAGGAGTTTCCTTTCCTAAGGCAAGAGAAAATGCTATTTTGAGCTACTTGAAAGACTTTTCTTATAAGAATATTTTATCTGAACCAAATAACATCTTGGGAATTGAATATTTAAAAGCATTGAAAAAATATCGTTCTAGAATAAAACCTGTTTTAGTTCCAAGAAAATCCTCAGGTCATTTAACCTTAGATTATACAGGTTCAATTAGCAGTAGCACTTCTATTCGAAATATGCTTAAAACAGGCAATACTGCTAATCTTAAAGATGCACTTACTCCTAGTTCTTATACTATTTTAAAAGAAGAAATAAATAAAGGTCATTTTGTTAGAGATTTTTCGAAGTTCGAAAAAATTGCTCTATATAATTTACGTTTGATGAGCCTAGAAGAAATAAAAAAACTTCCTGATGTTTCTGAAGGACTAGAACATTTAATTAAAAAGGCTGCTCTTTCTTGTAATACAGTAGATGATTTTGTTAATATTGTTTGTTCTAAAAGATATACTAAAACTAGAATTAGAAGAATTCTTTTGTATGCTCTTTTAGGAATTTCTAAAAAGGATATTGATATTTCTAAAAAGGTTGTTCCCTATGTTAGGGTTCTAGGTTTTAATGATAAAGGTAAAAATTTGGTAAGTAAGATTAAACATAAAAATCCAAGTGCTAAAATTGTTACTTCTGTTAAGAAATTTGTTGATAGTAATGGAAATAAGAATTTGCAAGTTCTGATGAATAAGGATATTTGGGCTACTAATGTTTATACTTTGGGTTTTGAAAGTGATTCTTGGGGAAATTTGGATTTTAGTAGGAAGATTGTAATAAAATAATCTAAAAGTGAAGAGGTTAAAGAAATCATATCGAACCTCTTTAACCTCTTCACTTTTAGATTGTTAACATCAGATAGCAGAAGAAATATATTCCAAAAACAACTGCCAATATAATAAATGCAATTCCTATCTCCCTTCTCTTTTCCTTAAAACAAAATATTGCAAATAATACATACACAATAACTATGATCGCTACTAAACACAAATCTTTCCAATCGCTATTCATATGAATTTCTCCTTTTGATATTATAGTTTAGTTTTCAAAATAAAGCTATTTGCTTTGATAAATGCTATTATATAATATATTTTACATAATGTCAAGCTTCTTAATTTTACTATTTTTCACAACACTTCAGCACAATAAACACTATACCCTTCAATGGCCTAACTTGCGTCAATACCTTTCTTTCTATCTAATTCATATTGATTTTCAATATTTAATTTATTTTTTTACATAAATTTTCTCCTATACTTCAAGTATTAATGTAACTTACTTATATCATCTTTTCTACATTTTGTAAATAATTGTGCTTAAATAATCTCAAAATCTACCTGTCTAAGCTCTTTGCTTGCATCCTTAACTCTAATTTTAACAATATCACCAATCTTAAAAGTTTTTTTACTATTTTCCCCAACTAAAATCTTTCTATCTTGGTCATAAATAAAATACTCATTTCCCATATCTCTAAAGCCAACTAAGCCCTCAACAGTATTTTCCAATTCAACAAACATACCAAAAGAAGTAATGCTAGATACAACACCTTCATATTCTTCTCCAATATGTTTTTCCATAAATTCTGCTTTCTTAATCTTGTCAGCTTCTCTTTCTGTTTTGGTTGCAACTTTTTCTCTTTCTGAAGAATTAATTGCAGCTTGATTTGCAAGAACTTTATACTTTTCTAAAAACTCGTTATCCACATCATATCCACAATCTAGGTAATGTGAAATAACTCTGTGTATAAATAAATCTGGATATCTTCTAATAGGTGATGTAAAGTGGCAATAATATTTGCTTGCAATACCAAAATGTCCCATATTTTCATCACTATATCTTGCAAGTTTTAAAGTTCTAAGTAATAAATTTGATACAACTCTTTCTTCTTCTTTTCCTTTTACCTCATCTAAAACCATTGCAAATGCTTTTGAATGAATTTTGTCTTTGTTTGCTTTTATTTTTAAATTCATATTATATAAAAATTTATTAGCTTCTTTTATTTTGTCAATATCTGGCTCTTCGTGTATTCTGTATATAAAAGGTGCATTTAACCAGTAGAATTTTTCAGCTATTGTTTCATTTGCTGTAAGCATAAATTGCTCTATTATTTCATTTGAAAAATGTGTTTCATATTTATGAACATCAATTGCCCATCCGTCTTGATCTAACTCGATTTTACTTTCTGGTAAATCTAAGTTTATATACCCCTTTTCTAGCCTTCTTGCCTTTACAATATTTGCAAGCTCTGCCATTAATTCAAATTCTGAAATATATTTTTCATATCTTTTTAGAACTTTTTCATCAGATTTGTCCAATATTTTTTGAACATCGTTATAGTTCATTCTTTCTGTAACTCTTATTAATCCTTTATATACCTTAGAATCAACTACTTCTCCTTTATTGTTTATAACCATTGAACAACTTAATGTAAACCTATCTTCATTCATATTAAGACTGCAAATCCCATTTGAAAGTTCTCTTGGAAGCATTGGTATAACTCTTCCTAACATATAAATGCTTGTTCCTCTTAGGTATGCTTCTTTATCTAAAAGTGAATCTGGTTTCACATATTCGCTTACATCTGCTATATGAACTTCTAACAAATAATTTCCATCTTGCAATTTTTCTACTCTAATTGCATCATCTAAGTCCTTGGCATCTTCTCCATCTATTGTAAAAGTTTCTTTATCTCTTAAATCCACTCTGCCATTTATTTTATTTTTATCTATCTTGTCGCCTTTACTTTTAGCTTCATTTACAACTTCCTCTGGAAAAACTGATGGTAAACCATATTCTTTTATTAAGGATAACATATCAACTCCTGCTTCATTTGGTTTACCTAAAACTTCTAAAACTTTTCCTTCTGCGTGCTTATTTCCTTCTGGGTATTTTGTAATTTCCACTAAAACTTTGTGTCCATTTCTTGCTTTTCCCATATTTGATTTAGATATAAATATATCTGTTCCGAAACTCTTGTCATCTGGAACTACAAAGCCAAAATTTTTATTAAATTCAAATGTTCCAACAACTGTATTTTTAGCGTGTTCTACTATTTTTATAACTTTTCCTTCTTGGCTTTTATTTTTATTTCCTTCATCTATAATTTTAATTATTACTTTATCTCCATTAAATGCTTTATTTGAGTTTTGTTTTGAAATATATATTTCCTCTTCTTCTCCATCTATTTTTACAAATCCAAATCCTTTACTGTTTCTTCTATATATTCCCTCTAAAATTTTCTCATCATTTATTCTATATCTATTTTTTCTGTTTTTTACTATTTTTAGGTCTGCTTCTAATTTATTTAATACTTCTATTAATTCATTATATCTGTCTTTTGAAATATTTAAGACCATTGCCATTTCCTTTGCTTTCATTGGCACATAATCTTCATCTTTCATAAAGTTTAAAATCATCTCTTCTTTTTCATTCATAAACTTTCTCCATTTCTTGTGTTTATTGTTACACTATTTATGATTTTTATTTATTTTACTACATTTTTTTTCAAAAATAAACAATTTTCTTTGATTTTGTGTTATACTAAGTATTATTATATAAAAAGGTGGTATTCATATGGATTTATTAAAGAAAAAAATATTAGAAGAAGGAATTGCTTTAAATGAAAATATTTTAAAAGTTGATAGTTTTTTGAACCATCAAGTTGATACAAATTTAATGACTGAAATCGGAAAATGTTTTGCTAATTATTTTAAAGATAAAAATATCACAAAAGTTGTAACTATAGAAAGTTCAGGGATTGCTCCTGCTTTTGCAACTGCAAATATTTTGAATGTTCCTATGGTTATTTTTAAGAAACAACATTCAAGTATTTTAAATAGAGATGTTTATGAAACAACTGTCCATTCTTATACTAAGAATTCTGATTATATTTTAACTGCTTCTAAAAATTTTTTACATGAAAATGACAATATTTTAATTATTGATGATTTTTTGGCTAATGGCGAAGCTGTTTTAGGTACTTCTAGAATTTTGAGTATGGCTAATTGTAATGTTAAAGGCGTTGGAATTGTTATTGAGAAGGCTTTTCAGCCTGGGCATGATAAATTAGTTAATAGCGGATTTGATGTTTATTCTTTGGCTAGAGTTAGTAAATTGGGGAAAAATTTAATTGAGTTTGTAGATTAAAACCAAAGAAACCACTGCTAAGTGGTTTCTTTCTTTGGCTATTTGGTAGGTGTGCCAAATCCTACATCTCTTTTGACCTATTTATTAGTAGGTGTGTGGAGGGCACAATTGTCCACTTCAAATAACCCTTCTTATTGTATGTTAATTATATCACTTTAATTCAGTTTTGTCTAGAAATTTTTAAATATTATATTTCCTCTATTTTTGATTGTTTGTTTCCATGTTCTTTCATTTAGCTTCATCAATGTCAAGATTGAGTTTTTAGGATGTTCTTTATCTTCTGCTATAGCAATTTTTATTACAACTCTTCCATTTTTTTCAATCTCATTTATTCTTTTTAATAATATAATAGTATCCTCATTTCTATTATCACTTAATATTAAATCTGGACTCTCTATAATATTTTTTAGATAAGGTTTTAACTCCATATATTCGTCAAAATGTTTTATTAATATATGTTCATTCAATCTTTCATCCGTTAATATCACTTCACTAGTTATTGCCTTTTCTCTGTATTCTCCTATATTTTCCAAATTAAGTTCTCCAATATACTGCACTTAACATACCTCATTTATTTATATTTTACCCAAACAATCCGCGTTTCTTCACAGGTGGTTGCTCATTCATAGTTTTAGCAAGTTCAACCATAAGTTCTCTTTGCTCCTTAGTAAGTTTTCTAGGAGTTTGAACAACAACTCTAAAAATAAAATTACCTTGAGCAGTAGAATTTAAGCTCTTAAATCCTTTCGCACGGATAGTAAATTGCGTACCAGTTTGAGTGCCATCAGGCATTCTGTAAACTTCTTTAGTTCCATCTACCATTGGAATTTCAAGTTCTGCACCTAATGTTGCTTGTGTAATTGTAACAGGAATATCGCAATATACATTATTTCCATCTCTCTTATAAATACTACTTTTTCTAACTCTAACAGTTATGTATAAATCTCCAGCAGGTCCTCCTTTTGTTCCTGGATTTCCTTGACCTCTTAATACTACTGTTTGGTTATCATTTATTCCTGCTGGAATTTTAACTTTAACTTTTGGTGATTTTCTAACTGTTCCTTTTCCGTGACAATTTTCGCAAGGTTCTTTTATAATTTCACCTGTTCCCCTACATTCTGAACAAGGTCTTGTAGTTTGAACTCTTCCTAATATTGTATTTTGAAAACTTGTTACATTACCTGTTCCATTACAGGTTGGACATTTTATTGGACTTGTTCCTTTTTTAGCTCCTGTTCCATTACATTCTGTGCAGGTTTCTTGTCTATTAACTATAATTTCTTTTTCTGTTCCTAAAAAAGACTCTTCAAAAGTTATTTCTATGCTTATATTTAAGTCCTCACCTTTGCGTGGTCCATTATTTCTTCTTGAATTTGCTCTTTGACCTCCAAATCCACCACCAAAGAATGATGAGAATATATCTCCCAAGTCTCCAAAATCGCCAAAATCTGATGATGTATATGAATAATATCCATTTCCACCACCAAATGGTCCTCCTGCTCCAAATCCTGCACCACTTGGATCTGCTGTTCCAAATTGGTCATACATTTTTCTTTTTTGCGGATTTGATAATACCTCATATGCCTCATTTACTTCTTTAAATTTAGCTTCTGCTGCCTCTTTATTATCTGGGTTTGCATCTGGATGGTATTTTTTTGCCATCTTTCTATATGCTTTTTTTAGTTCGTCATCTGTTGCCGTTTTGCTTACACCTAGTATTTCATAATAATCCTTTTTCTCTGCCACCTTTTTCACCTCCAACTAATTTTTCGTCCTTTATCAAAGTTTGAGGTTGGACATTTTTGTTTCCAACCTCTTTTAACTTCTTTACAATTATTTATTGTCATCTTCTACTTTATAATCAGCATCATATACATTTCCATTATCATTTGCTTCATTTCCAGCATTTGGGTCTACACCTTCTGCTCCTGCATTTGGATTTGCATTTTTGTATAGTTGTTCACTCATTTCATAGAATACTTTTGTTAATTTTTCTGTTGCTTCTTTAATTGCTTCAGTATCGTTTGATTCTAAGGCTTTTTTAGTTGCTTCAATTTCATTTTCAATTTTAGCTTTTTCCTCTCCACTAACCTTGTCTCCAAGTTCATTTAGAGTTTTTTCACTATTATATACTAAGCTTTCAGCATTATTTTTAACTTCAATTTCGTCTTTTCTCTTTTTGTCTTCTTCAGCATGTGCTTCTGCATCTTTAACAGCTTTTTCGATATCTTCGTCTGTTAAGTTTGTTGATGCTGTAATTGCAACATTTTGACTGTTTCCTGTAGCCATATCTTTTGCTGATACGTGAACTATACCATTTGCATCTATATCAAATGTAACTTCTATTTGTGGTACTCCTCTTGGTGCTGCTGGAATTCCTGTTAATTGGAATCTTCCTAATGTTTTGTTATACGCTGCCATTTCACGTTCACCTTGTAATACGTGAACCTCAACTGATGTTTGACCATCTGCTGCTGTTGAGAATATTTGTGATTTTTTAGTTGGTATTGTTGTATTTCTTTCGATTAATTTTGTAAATACTCCACCATAAGTTTCAATTCCAAGTGATAGAGGTGTTACATCTAGTAATACTAAGTCTTTAACGTCTCCAGATAATACACCACCTTGAATAGCTGCACCAATTGCAACACATTCATCTGGGTTTATACCTTTATCTGCATCTTTTCCAGTTATTTTCTTAACTGCTTCTTGAACTGCTGGAACTCTTGTAGATCCACCAACTAATAATACTTTGTGGATATCTTGAGCTGTTAATCCTGCATCTTTAAGTGCTTGGTTAACTGGTCCTGCAGTTGCATCTACTAAGTCTTTTATTAATTCTTCGAATTTTGATCTTGTAAGTGTTACATCTAAGTGTTTTGGTCCTGTTGAATCTGCTGTGATAAATGGTAAATTGATATTTGTTTGTCCAACACCTGATAAGTCTTTTTTAGCTTTTTCAGCAGCTTCTTTTAATCTTTGCATTGCCATTTTATCTGTACTTAGGTCGATTCCATCAGATTTTTTGAATTCTGATACTAGGTAATCTATAATTTTTTGGTCGAAGTCATCTCCTCCTAAGTGTGTGTTACCATTTGTTGCTAAAACTTCGAATACTCCATCACCAATATCTAGTATTGAAACATCGAATGTTCCTCCACCTAAGTCATATATTAATATTTTTTGATCTTGTTCTTTATCCATTCCATAAGCTAATGCTGCTGCTGTTGGTTCATTTATAATTCTTAGAACTTCTAGTCCTGCTATTTTTCCTGCATCTTTTGTAGCTTGTCTTTGGCTATCGCTAAAGTATGCTGGAACTGTTATAACAGCTTGTGTTACTTTTTGTCCTAAATAGTTTTCTGCATCTGTTTTTAATTTTTGTAGTATCATTGCTGATATTTCTTGTGGAGAGAATGTATCTCCTTCTATTTTTACTTTTTCACTTGTTCCCATTTTTCTTTTTATTGATATTACTGTGTTGTCTGGGTTTGTAACAGCTTGACGTTTTGCGATTTGTCCAACTAGTCTTTCACCATTTTTTGAAAATGCAACTACTGATGGAGTTGTTCTATCTCCTTCTGCATTTGGTATTACTACTGGTTCTCCTCCTTCCATAACTGCTACACATGAGTTTGTTGTTCCTAAGTCAATTCCTATAATTTTTCCCATTATAATCTTCCTCCCTTTATATTTATTAATTATTAACTACCACCATTGAATGTCTTAATACCTTGCTTCCTAATTTGTATCCTTTTCTGTATTCTTGTACTATTTCTTGGCTTTGTTTACTTTCGTCTTGTACACTTCCTACAGCATCATGTAAACTTGGATCAAATATTTGTCCATCTGTTGGTATTTCTTCGACATTGTGTTTATTTAAAAATTCTTTGAATTGTTTTTCTACAAGTTGAACTCCTTGTTTGTATTGTTCATCTTTACTTTCTGCTTTTACCGCATTTTCTAAGTTGTCTATTGCAGGTAACATTCCTGTTATTATATCCCCTAAAACAGAATTATATAAGCTTTCTCTTTCTTTTTGACTTCTTTTTTTGAAGTTTTCAAATTCTGCCAGAACTCTTTTATATCTATCATTTAATTCATCGTATTCTTCATTTGAATGTAATACTTTTTCTTGATTTTCTTTTACCTCTATATTTTCTACTTCTTCAGTATTTTCTTTTTCTGCCACTTTTATCCCTTCTTTCTTTTTTAGTGTTATTTTAGCACTCAAAAGTAAAGTTTGCTAAATTCTTGTATATAATATACTTTTTTTTAGCAGTTGTCAAGTATTTTTGCTAATTTTTTAATAAAAAATAAAGTCTTGTACAACACAAGACTTTATTCTTTATTTCCCTCATTCAATTTCTTACTAATATACTTCATAACCGAAATAACCTTAGAATAATCCATTCTCTTAGGACCAATAATACCAATAGTTCCCATATCTTTATTACCAATCTTATGTTTAAAAGTAACAACACTAAAATCCTTAAGTTGTTCTTTCTCATCTTCGCCACCAATATAAACATTAATATCCTCGGCAAAACCTGAATTAAGCATATCTGCAATAAGTTCTTTTTCATCTAGAATATTCATAAAATTCTTAGCAACTTGAAGAGAATTAAATTCTGGCAAATCTAATTCCTTTCTAGCACCTTGAAGATGGATTTCATTTTCCTCAAATAGAACCTTTTTAATTTGAGTAATTATAGGTTTAATTACCCCAACCATTCCTTTCATCTCATTATATAAATATTCTTCTAAAGGTTGGTTTATAGTCTCAATTGGTTTACCTTTAAGTTTATTATTAAACATATAATTTATAGTTTCAACTTGTTTTTCATTAACATCCTCATCAAATTTTATAATAGTTTCTTTAACCATTCCTGTATCTGTCATAATAACTGCCAAAATCATTCTTGAACCTAATAAAACAAATTTTATTTCTTTAATTATTTGTTCATCTGTTTTAGGGCCTATTGTAACAGTAGTATAATGAGTTATTTCCGATATAGTATTTGCTGTTATTTTAGTTAAATCTTCAATTTCATTAACTTTTGTTTCTAGTTTATCACTTATATATTTAACTTCTTCTAAGCTTATGTTATCATCTTTAAGTAATTCGTCAACATAGTATCTGTAACCTTTTGCTGATGGTACTCTTCCACTAGATGTATGCATTTTGTCAAGTAAGCCTTTTTTCTCAAGGTCTGCCATTTCATTTCTTATTGTTGCACTACTACATTCTAAGCCATATTTACTTATTAAAGCATTTGAGCTTACTGGCTCTGCAGTGTTAATATATTCTTCAACTATTGCTTGCAAAACCTTTTTCTTTCTATCATCTAGCATTTTTATTCCCCTCTTTTCTATTTAATCTCGTTTAATTTGATATTTTTTATTATGATATTTGAAAAATCATCATCTTCTTCCTCAAACTGCAACTTATTTATTTGTTTTGTTTTTTCTTCATTTATAGTTATTTCTGATAAATCAACTAAAATTTTATTTGATAAATTCATACCTAATGGTAATGTCATATTTTTATTATCAAAAAAGATTATGTTTGTAAATGCTATATTGTTTGTACCTTTTGGTAGCTTAATTTTATATAAGTATAAATTATCTACATTTTTCTCTTCTTTTAGGAACTCATTTAATTCTTTTTCAGAATCAAGTGAAACAGCTTCAAATGTATTAAATTCTAGTTCTTCTGAACTTGCTTTATATACATACATATCTTCTGATAACTGATTTTTCTTTATCGCACTTTTTATATCTTTTATTACTCTTTCTAAACTTCTTTTTAGCTCAATTCCTCTTGTTTCTTTTTTAACTCCAAGAATTTCAACTCTATCACGTGGTTGTTCTCTATGAGTTTTATTACCTATTGTTCTTTCTTTATTATTTGTTTGTCTAATCCTTCCAAAGATATTAAAAATATCATCATCATCTGTTTCTATGTCATCACCTTTTGCTCTAGCTAATTTTATCTTTTTTAGCTTTTCTGAAATCTCTTTATTTTCAGCTATTTTTAAGTTCATTCTGTTTAAAAGTGGTAAGACGTCTGTTGATGCAATATAGCTACTGTCTAATTCCGAATCTGTAAGTTTATTTCTTTGTGCTTTATCTGCTTCTATTCCAAAGTCCTCAAAATCATCTTCGTAATTAAATACTTTTTCTAGTTTTTTTACATTAAATTCTTCTTCTTCACCCTCATCTAATGTTGCAACAGCATCTTTGTTTGAGTATTTCCAGAATTCGAATATGCTTTTTTTATGTTTGTTTATTTCCTCTATATAACTGCTTGCATTTTCGATTTTCTTTTTTAAATTTTTATTTTTTAATTTAAGAGCATTTATATCCATTACTACCTTATTGGCCTCGTCCTCTTTTGCTTCAAGCTCCTTAAAACTTTGCTCTAATTCATATAAAGTATAATTTTTTTGCTCCATTTTAAATTTTTCTGGTTTATTTTTAGTTTTTCTTTCTACTTGCTCTTCTTTTTTGCTCTTTGCTTTTACAATTTTACTTGATGTTCCTTTTTTTCCACCAAATTTGAAGAAATATTTTACTTTTCCAAAGAAGGTTTTTTTACACTCTAAAAAAGTCGTTATTTGTTTTTCTTTTGCCATATATTCGTCTTCTAGAGCTTTTGATTCTTTTTTTAATACCTCCAATTTAGCTTTAAGTTCATCTAAATCCTCTGTCACCTTGTTTTTTAAGCTAACAGATTTTAAATATTGTTGCATTATAAATTCTGGTAAAACTCTATATCTTATATTTGAATTATCTAAGTAGAATTCCAAACTTCCTTCCTCATTTATATTTGTTTCAAATTTATAATAACGAGGAAGTTCAGTTTGTAAAATGAATAATGCTTTTACTAGTTTATAGAATTTTGCAGCTTCTTTTGGGTTATCTAATTTTACTTTATACAAAGTTTTTATTTTATCAAAAAGTTCAGTCTCACCAACGATGTTTAAACTTACTTCCTCTTTTTTGTTCCAAACTTCATATATTGTAGGATAGTCTTTTGTAAATAGCCATAGATAATTTTCTAAATCTTTTATTTCTTCTTTTTTTAGAATTTCGCCTTCATAATCTACTAAACTTATAGGTACAAATATCTTTTCATTTTTCTTGTTTTCTATTTTCTTTTTCAAAACATAGAAAAATGTAGAATAGTCTGTATCTTCTATTGGTACTATCATAAAATATTTATTAGATATTTCTGAGTAATATATTTGCCATAAATAATTTCCTGTAAACTTTACCTTAAAAGGAATTTCTTTTGAAAGCATTTTTTGTTCTTCTTCTATTTCTTCAATTTGAGGAATACTTACCTTATTTATCATATTTAAAAATTCAGTAAAATTCATCAAATTTTCCTCATTTTTAGAATCTAAATAAAAACATAATGGCATTGCTTTTTCATACTTTTCTTTTATTGTGTTAATTCTATTTGTTGGTGAAAGTAGAATTTCAATATCATTTACATTTATAAATCTATATTGCTTATATTTTTTTTCATCATATCCTCTTAAAGTTCTAAAATTTATGTCAGAATATTCTTTTAATGATTTTGGTACCTTGTCTAAATCTAGTCCTATATATTCTAGCTTTTCTTTTACTTTAGAATCTAGCTCGTTCTTTTTCTTTCTAGGCAATTTACTACACCCTCTCTTTTAAGTCTTTTAATTTTTCATTTTACTTTTTATAAATTCAATTTCTTCTTCTGCATTTAGTCTCATAAATAAAGGTTCACCTTTTTCAATTACTTTTGTATCTTCTATTTTTTCATAATTATCAAGGCTTTCCCAAGTTTTTAATTCTGGATTTGTTATGCCTAGTTGATTAAACATTTTTTCTGATGTAGATTCCATAAATGGACTAATTAAAATTGCTATTCTTCTTAAATTTTCAATTAAGTGATATATACAAGCTTCAAGTTTTTCCTTGTTTTCTTCTTTTGCTAATACCCAAGGTGATGTTTCATCTATATATTTATTTGTTCTTGAAACTAAACTCCATATTTCCTGAAGTGAATTTGCTATTTCGAATTCTTCAAATGTTTTTTCGAATTTTGATGTTACATTTTTTGCAAATTCTTCTAATTCTTTATCTACATCATTTTTGCATCCATTATATTTTGGAACAATTCCCCCAAAATATTTGTTACACATTGCAATTGTTCTATTTAATAAATTTCCTAAATCATTTGATAAGTCGAAATTATATCTTTCCACAAATTCTTCTGGAGAAAATACTCCATCTGTTGAAACTGGCATTTCTCTAAGTAGGAAATAACGTGTTGCATCTAACCCATATCTATCAATTAATAATTCTGGATAGATTACATTTCCTTTTGATTTTGACATTTTTCCATCTTTCATCATTATCCAGTTATGTACAAATATTTGCTTTGGAAGTGGTAAATCTAATGCCATTAGGAATATTGGCCAATATATTAAATGGAATCTTGCTATATCTTTTCCAACTATATGTAAATTAGCTGGCCAGAATTTTTTGAATAGTTCATCATTATCTGATTCATATCCAAGTGCTGTTAAATAATTTGTTAGGGCATCAAGCCATACATATATTACGTGTTTTGGGTCTTTTAATACTTTTATTCCCCAATCAAAAGTAGTACGAGTTACACATAAATCCTCTAATCCTGGTTTTATAAAGTTGTTTATCATTTCTGTTTTTCTATAATCTGGCTTTATAAAATCTGGATGTTCTTCATAATATTTTAATAGTCTTGGTGCATATTTTTTCATATTAAAGAAGTAACATTCTTCTTTCATTAATTTTACTTCTCGTCCACAATCTGGGCATTTTCCATCTACTAATTGTGTTTTTGTGAAGTAACTTTCACAAGGTACACAATACCAACCTTCATATTCTCCTTTATAGATATCTCCTTGGTCCATTAATCTATCAAATATTTTTTGTACTACTTTTTCGTGTCTGTCTTCAGTTGTTCTTATAAAGTCATCATAATTTATATCCATTAATTTCCACAATTCTTTTGCTGCTTTTGCTGCTCCATCTACATATTCTTGTGGTTTCATATTTTGTTTTTTGGCTACTTCTTCTATTTTTTGTCCGTGTTCATCTGTTCCTGTAAGTAGGTATGTTTCATATCCTTTTAATTTTTTGTATCTTTTTATTGTGTCTGCTAAAACTGTTGTATAGGCTGTTCCTATATGAAATTTTCCGCTTGGGTAATATATTGGTGTTGTTAAATAATATGTTTTTTCCATAATCTCTCCTGCCTTTCTCCTCAAATATTTTACATTATAATATAATTTTGTAAAAATTTCAATCCTTTTTTCGGATTGGGGACGGTTCTTTTTCGGAAAAAGAACCGTCCCCAATACAAAAAATCAAATTTTCTTTATAAATTTACAAACTACCACACTCATATCATCTTTAATCTTTCCAAAATTATTATCTACTGACTCATTTAAAATAATATCTGCAATTTTTTGTGGATTTGTAACTTCTATATCTTCTAAAAGGTATTTAACCCATAATTCTTTATTTTTATACTCAATATTAGAATCCAAAATTCCATCACTACACATAACAATAATGTCGTTATTTTCAATATCTTTATCAAAAACATCTGTACTTGCACTTTTTACTATTCCTGCAGGTAATGTAAGTGATTTTATTATTTGAATTTTTCTATTATTTTTTATATATGTAGGACAAGCCCCATTTTTTATAAATTCTATATTTCCTTTGTATAAATCTACTATTGCAATATCTAATGTTGCGAAAACATCATCTGCTACATTTAGTAAATTTGAATTTATTAAATCTACTGATGTGTTTCTTTCAAATCCAGAATTTAATAGTCTTTTAAGCATTGATGTAACAATTTGACTGCTTTTTCTTGCTTCTGGTCCAGAGCCCATTCCGTCACTAATTGCTATTAAGTATTTGCCATCTTTTAGCTTTGTTTGTATTATGCTATCACCCGATACTGACATATTATCTTTTATTGCTATACTATGTCCAACATCTAATATGTATTTATCATCTGATATAAATGTATATTTAACCGCATTTTCGCCTTTTATTTCTTTTTCTTCTTGAATTACTACTTTTTCTTCTAATACTTTATTTAATATATTGATAATTATATTTTGAACATCTTCATTTTCGTTTTTCTCAATATAAAGTTCTATTTTATATCTTTCATTTTCTTTTCTATTTATAGCAACATCTTGTACTAGAATTTCTTTTTGTTTTAATAGCAATATTATTTCTTCTTTTTTATCATTAAATAAATCATCTGATGATAATTCTTTTTCCATATTATATGCTATTTCTGAAATTGCTTTTGATACCCCATTTAGCTGAGTTTCAAAGTTTCTTTTTTCTTCATTTAGTCTTTCTGACCATATAAAATTCATTTTACTTATTCTAAATGCAGAATTTATTGCTTCCATCATTTTTTCTACATCTCTTGATGTTTTTTCATCATTTTTATCAAATCCTACAACATAATTATTGTTTCTTGCTAAAATTCTTAGTAGATCACTTTCTTTTATGAATTGTTTTTCCATAAGTTCTTTAAATATATCGTCTACTATTTTTCCATCCACGTCTTCTATTGTGTCATATAAAATATTGGTTTCCATATATTCTATATTATTTAGTAATTCTGTTATAAATTTTTGTTTATTTTTCTCTGTGATATCTTCCTCTGTAACTGCTGTTGCCGCAACATTTTTGTAGGTATCTGCCATTTCTTTTACAACTTTTGATACATTATTTAGTTTGCTTACTGTTTCTTTACTTCTATTTAACCCTCTATTTGTTCCAGCTGGTAAAAATTTGTCTTTTCCTATTATGTTTTCTATATTTAGATTGATATTTTTTGGAACCGCTAAAAGCGCAATTCCTGCAATTAATATTTCCTTAAATAATATTAAATTTTGGACCATTCCATTTGCAACATAAGAAAGAACTACATTTCCAAGTACAAATCCACAAATTACGCCTATTTTTCCAAATCTGTTTAATATTCCTGCGATCATACCTGATATTGCATAAGCTGCAACGACTATTGGCTCATTGTTTGCAATTATTCCAAGAGTCACTCCTATTGTTGCTCCTGCCGTTGTTCCTATTAGGATTCCATTTTTCCATCCTAAGACTAAAACAATAAAAATTGATAACACATTTCTTACTGAAAATCCAAGTATACTAAAATTACCTAAACTACATAATGCAATTGATAATAGCAAACTTGTTCCTAATACTTCTTCTATTGAAAATGCCATTTTTTCATTATAACTTGTAATTACAGTAAGTGAATTTGCAAATATTTTATAAAAGATTACAGCTACAATTGACATTGATATTGCTGTTAATAAATCATATATTAAAAATTGTGTTATGAATATTTTTACAACACTTACTATTAAGCTTGAAAAAAATATTCTTCTAGATAACATTACTTTTTCATTTCGGCTTGCATCATTATATTTCGGCTCTCTTATGAAAAAGCTCGCAAAGAATATTAATAATGTAACAATTAAACTTATGGTTCCATTTATGCCTGATGTTATGCCATTTCCTATTAGGGCTAAAGCTATTACTGCAATTATTGGGATTTCATTTGCTATACTTGCTCCTATTATTGCTAAACTAAATGGAGACATATTGTATCCCATATTTACCATTGATACCATAAATGTTACTATATATAAAATTATATACTTTTTTGAAATTACATTGGCTAATATATTTTTTTTGCCGTTTTCTTCTTTTGTTTTTTCTGTTTCAGTTATGTTTTGAAACACTTTTACCACCTCTTCTTTTTTTAATAACATTTTACTACTTGTCCTTTGGTTTTTTTGTCTTTTTTAGTATGCTAGTTAAAAAAAGTTTTCTACATATATTGCCTTTTTTATACTACCTTCCCTTTCTTCTTTCGTTATGTGTTTTTTATTTTATTATAGATTGTCGAAAAATACAATATTTTTTTGTAAAAAATAAAAATATCCTAGAAAGTTTTATTCTTGGATATTTTTTGTTTTGATTTATATATAGTTTTAGGTTATTTCCAAAGGCCTATGCGGAAGCCGATGATGCTACTAGAAGTGGCAAGACTAGTATCTGCTCGAGATTTTGCATAAATACTTTGCACATTGTCAAAATAACTTCCTCCTCTATAAACACAAGGTCTATCATCGTTATAATACTCCAATACAAATTCCCACACATTTCCCGCTATATCAAATATATTCATTAACGAGAAACTTTTGTCTGCTCCAGTTGTTAATAACACACTCTCTGCTATTTCTTTTTTATACGGACATACTGAAAAACTTATTCCATCACTATTTAAATATTTCACATTTGAATTCGTTATATTCCATAAATTTTTATAATAATTTCCAGTTGTTGTACCATCCACTGTTAATTTTGATTTTATATCTAAACTATCATTTTGTTCTGCATATTTTGTTTCAATATATTTTAGAACTAAATCCCATTGTATTCCAAAGATTAAACTGCTTGTACATCTATCATAATTCATTTTTGTTGCTAATGTTTGTGCTTCATCTCTTGTTATATGATTATATGGAAATTTATTTTGTTTTACTACAGCTCTATCATTCTCTCCCAATTTTGTATATGATATTCTTGGTATATCTCCATCTATTCCCGCTTCATATCTTCCTATCCAAAATCCTCCGTATATATATATACTTTTTAACATATTTTGATATAATTCAGAAAAATTGGAATCTGTATCATCATAACCATCCTCTTTATAGTCTATTGTGTATTCTTTCAAGTCAGATTTTATTTTTGAATATTCTTCATCTGTAAAATTTATTATACCTAATCCTGCTGTTTTATATATTGTGCCTGTTTTAGGTACTTCTACCCAAACATATTCATTTCCATCTTTATCTTTTATGACTAACCCTTTATTCAAATCTCCTTCTTTATACGAAAATGTACTGTTTGGTAGATACGGCTCTGTATATTCTGTTGATGGTAAATTAGACGTATATTTATCTATTATTTTCTCATAATTGCTTAGTGTTAAATTTTCCTCTTTTTGTGCCAATTCTGTTTTCTCTTTAGCCTCGCTTGCTCTCTTCAAAATTCCATTTTTCCCTGTAAGCATACTTATACTAATGCCGAGCCAAAACTAACAAAACTATTATCGTCACAACCAAAGCTATAAGCGTAATTCCACTTTTATTCTTAAACTTCATCTTCTTTTCCTCCGTCATTTAATTTATTCATTTTTCAAATTATTATACACTCAAAACCGATATGACATCCTGTAGTTTCATTTAATCATATTTTGTGCACATTTTCAATTCTTTTTTACAATGTTATTCATTTGTTAATGTAATGTAATTTTCCTGTAACACTCGTAGTTTAACTACATATATGGCTATTTTGTCGTTTTATGTCGAACGTTTTTTCTTGACATTGTTGGCTTTCCGCCATATAATTTATAGAGATTTTTTCAAACTCGTTTAAATCTAAAAATCAACCTAACAAAAAGGAGTGTTCAAAATAACAAAAATATTCAACAACTTTTTCACAATTCTACTATTTCTAACAATTTTAATCTCAATATTTTTTGCACCAAGTGCATCAAACTCAGCAAAAAATATACAAAATAGTAACTTACAATGGCCTGCCCCAGGCATAACAAAAATAAATTCATACTTTGGCAAAAGAAAAGCCCCTACGCGGTGGTGCATCTACATTCCACAAAGGAATTGATATAGGTGCCCCAGAGGGCTTTGATTTTATTGCAGTAACTAATGGAACAATTTCATTTGTTGGCTTTTTAGGCGGAGGAGGTTTCACCATAACACTAACAGATTCTAATAAATCTAATGGAGAAATAAAATATTCTTATTGCCATTCTAATCCTAACTTCATCGTCAAAGTCGGAGATTATGTAACAAAAGGTCAAATTTTAGGAAAAGTTGGTCCTAAATATGTAGATGGAGTGATTGGAAATAAATATAAAGATAGTACCCGGAAAATACACAAATGGAGCCACAACTGGGCCCCATTTACACTTTGGTATGAGAATCAACAATGAATATGTTAATCCTCTAGATTATTTTAATATTTAATTTTGTTTAAATCTCGCAGAAATATTTTCAATTTTATTTATAGATTCAGCATTATTTCCCTTTGTAAAATATATTTCCCCATTATAATTTACACCTTTTGGATAATATATTTGATGTGAAACTTCATTTATTATGTACAAATCTTGATAGGCTTGAAATGTACTAGAATTATTCCATTTCATAAAATCTTTTCCATAATTTAAAGTAAGATTTTCTAATTTTGACAAGTCTAAAACATAATAATTCCCATCATCATTTGGATTAATTAAGCTTTCATCTTCTCCATTTGATATGCATAAAAGCTTTAATGCATTACTACTATTCAAATAAGTATTTTCAAGTACAGGCAGACTATCATTTTTTAAATAATAGTCTGAAACCTTTGTACTTATTGATTCTAAATCACTATATAAGTTATTAACGTTTTTTATTGCTAATTGACCTTTTGAATTTGTTATAGTAATCCCTGTTATTATTAATAATACTGTTATTGTTATAGTCAATATTAATAATGTAACACCCTTATTATTTTTTAATTTCATTTTTCACTTATCTCCGCATATTTTTTTAATTTTTCATATACTAAATAGTTAATACTTCCAGCTGAGAATTTTCCGTCTTTATCTTTCTTTCCTGCTGGCACTCCTGTTAAAATTTCAATTCCTTCATCAATTGTAGATATTGCATAAATTGTAAATAATCCATTTCTTACGCTATCTATTACTTCATCTGAAAGTTGTAAATTTTTAACATTTTGAATTGGTATCATAACACCGTGTGAGCCATCTAATCCTCTCATTTTACAGATTTGATAAAATCCTTCAATCTTCTCATTTACTCCACCAATTGGTTGAATTTCTCCTTTTTGGTTTACAGAACCGGTAACTGCAATTGATTGACTTATTGGAACTCCAGATAAACTTGAAAGTAATCCATAAAGCTCGGTACTTGATGCACTATCACCATCAACTCCATTATATAGTTGTTCAAAACATATACTTGCAGTTAGGCTTAGTGGAATATCTTGAGCAAATCTTTCTCCTAAAAATCCATTTAAGATTAATACACCTTTTGAGTGTGTAGAACCTGACATTTCAACTTCTCTTTCAATATCAACTATTCCGTTTTTGCCTGTATATGTGTTTACAGTAATTTTTGCTGGCTTTCCAAACATAGCATTTCCAATTGTCATAACTGTTAAACCATTTAGTTCTCCAACTTTTGAGCCTGATGTTGATATTAAAAGCGAATTATCTTTTATCATATCTGTATACATTGAGTCATATTTTTTAACTCTTTCTTTTTGTTCTTTTAACGCTTTTTCTATAAAATTAGTTGTAATTATTTTTGATTTTGACATTTTTGCCCAAGTCGAAGCTTCTCCAATTACCTCAAAAATATCATTAAACAAAGTTGATATTTTAGTTTGATCACCTGCTAGTCTTGATGCATATTCTACTACTTTTGCCATTGCATATTTATCTAGTTGTAAAAGTTCAGCTTGGATACAGTAATCGTGAATTATTCTAGCTAATCTATTTACATTTTCTGCATTAAATTCAGCGCTATCTTCCCATTCAACTTTGATTTTGAACAAGTTTTTAAAATCTGAATCCATTGCAAGAAGTGCTTGGTAAATTTGGCAATCTCCTATTAATATAACTTTTAAATCTAGTGGTATTGGCTCTGGCTTTAATGAAACCATAACCATAGAAGAACGTTGTTCAACAGCATTTTCTATTGCAATTTCCTTAACTCTTAATGCCTTTTTCAAAGTATCATAACTTATTCCATTTGCTAATAAATCTCTTGCTTGGAAAATTATATATCCTCCATTTGCTTTATGAAGCAATCCTGCTTGAAGCATTGTAAAATCTGTTTTTAAAGCCCCGTAATAATTTTCATACTCCAATTTTCCAAACATATTTTGATATGAATAGTTAGAATCCATAATTACAGGCGCACCTTCTAACTCGCTATTGTCAACAAATAAATTAACTCTATAATTTAGGCAAGGATCTTGTACTTGACCTAATTGTGGACCTTGTTGAGGTGTCTGATTTTTAGCATCATTTGTATCTTCTGCAAGAAATACTGGTACATTTTTTAGTACATCTTTTTTTACATTTGTTAAAAATTGATTTATTTTCTTATTTCTCTTATATTTTGCTTTTAACATATTTATGTGAACATTTACAGTAAGTAAAGCTACATTTGATTGCCATTCATCTATTTTTTTATCAGAAACTCTTTCAATTTGCTTAATTCTGCCTATTACATCCATTATCATTTCTTGAACTACAGTAGATTTTTCTTCAAATTGACCTTTTATTTCATCATCTAATTTATCAAATTCTTCTTCTTTTAAAGCTTTTCCATCAAGAATAGGCATCATATAAATACCGTTTTGGGCAGATTTAACCTGGAAACTGTATTGTAAAGCATCATTTGCTAGTTTTTCCATTAATTTTTCACGCTTTTCCTCATATTCTTGTTTTATTAAAGCTTTTTCCTTTTCAAAATCGTCATTATTAAAAGTATTTTTTATATCTTTTTTAATCTCTTTAATAAAGCTTTCCATATCTTCTTTAAATTCTTTTCCATGTCCAGCTTGAAGAGATACTGCAATAGGTTCATTTGGATTGTTAAAATTATATATATAACACCAATCTTGTGGAACTTTTTTCTTTTTTGCAATTTTTCTTAAATAGTTTTTTGTATACATTGTTTTTCCCACACCACTTGGACCTTCTATATAAATGTTATATCCTTTTATATTTACACTTATTCCAAATTCTAGTGCTTTTATTCCTCTATCTTGTCCAATTCCTGTTGTTATTGATTCCAAATTGTCTGTTGTATCAAACTTGAATACATTTGGGTCACAGGTCATTTTTAGTTGTTTATAATTTAATTCATTTTTATTTTTCATTGGTTTCCTCCATATTTTTTTATATTTTGTATTATATACAAAAATCATTTTTTTATCAATAGTTTTTTTCGTCGAGATCATTTCTTTTTTCATTGGGACCGTTTCTTTTCACGAAAAAATTATACATTATAAAATATAATTGCTCCTATTATTGCAAATATAAATCCTAGTATCTTTAATCCTGATGTTGCCTCATTTTGATCTCCGAAACTAAACCAGTTCGTGCTTAATATTCTTGCATCATATATAAATATTACTCCCACTAATATTAGAATTAGTGATATTATTTTTAGTATCATTTTTTTCTCCTTTTTGTCCCATTGGGACCGGTTCTTTTTGGAACATTTTGTTTTCTTTTATAATATACTACTTAATTTTGTCGTTGTAAAGGATTTTTTTGAAATGGGGACGGTTCTTTTTTTAAAAAGGAACCGTCCCCATTTTGAAAAGCGGGTATCAAAAATTGATACCCGCTTTAGTGGAGAATTATTTCTCGCTGTGTTCTTTTTCTCTGTTTTTCAGCTCCAACTGTGTCAATGCCATTCTTTGGTAGTTAGTCAAACCTACTACTTCTAAATTTTTTAACACTAATGGTCTGTTCTTTGCTTCTTTGTTCATTGGAAACATCTCCTTTTCTGATAAAAAGTATTTACTTGTTGCTATCCTAATATTATAACACAATTTACAAAATTTGGCAAATCTTTCATCAAAAAACCTTTATATTTTGCAAAAAGTCATAATTTATATTTTCGTGTGTGTTTTCCAACTTTTTCCAAATCAAATTTCAATTCTACCATCAACTCTATTCTCAATTAAATGTTTCAATCTACTATTTTCTTCCTTCTCCAATCCCGCATCATCATTCATAATTTTAGAGCTCAAATCCTGAACTGTTTTCAAAACATCAATATCCTCAAAAAGATTAGCAATTTTCATTTCAGGAATTCCGTGTTGAGCTGTGCCAAAGAAATCTCCTGAACCGCGAAGTTCTAAATCTTTCTCAGATATAACAAAACCATCATTTGTCTGGCACATAATTTTCATTCTTTCTTGAACTACTTTTCCTTTTCCCTCGAATTTTAAAATACAATAAGATTTATATTCGCCACGACCAACTCTTCCTCTAAGCTGATGAAGCTGAGCAAGCCCAAATCTTTCGCTATTTTCTATTACCATAATATTGGCATTCGGAACATCAACACCGACTTCTATAACAGTTGTTGAAATTAAAATATCAATTTCTCCATTTTTAAATCTTAGCATTATGTCATCTTTTTCTTTTGGTTTCATTTTTCCATGCAAAAACTCTACTCTATATTTGCTAAACGTTTCATTTTGCAATTTTTCGGCAAGCTCAGTTACAGATTTTAAATCCATTTCTTCATTTTCCTCAACTAATGGACAAACTATGTAACATTGCCTCCCTTCATTTAATTGTTTTTCTATAAAATGATTTACTCTTTCCTCAAAGCTTTTTCCAACAGCAAATGTATCGATTTTCTTTCTGTTTGGTGGCAATTCGTTTATTATTGAAATATCCAAATCGCCATACAAAATTAGAGCAAGTGTTCTTGGAATTGGGGTTGCAGACATTACAATCACATCAGGATTATTTCCTTTAGCTACAATTTTTGCCCTTTGCTTTACACCAAAACGATGTTGTTCATCTGTCACAACTAGTCCCAAATTTTTAAAACTTACATCTTCTTCCAACATTGCGTGTGTTCCTATTAAAATGTCAATATCACCATTTGCTAGCTTTTCCTTTATTATTTGCTTATTTTTCTTAGTTATACTTGATACTAAAAGCTCACATCTAATGCCAAATTGATTCAATGTTTTCTGAAAATTCTCAATATGTTGAGTAGCTAGTATTGCAGTCGGAGCCAATATTGCTGCCTGATACCCTGATTTTACCGCTTTATATGCCGCAATAATGCTCACAATTGTTTTACCAGATCCAACATCACCTTGAAGCAATCTGTTCATTGGTTTGTCACTTTCCATATCATTACTTATTTCTTTTAAAACCCTAATTTGAGCATTTGTAAGTTTAAATGGTAATGTGTTTATTACCTCCATCATTTTTACCTTTTTATCAAAAGCAATTCCCTTTTCATCTGTTTTATAACTCTGTTTAATATGTGAAAGTGCTAATTGAAAACTTAATAATTCCTCGAAAACCAGTCTGTACCTTGCCCTAACAAAATCATTTTTGTTTTCTGGAAAATGTATTTTTCTTATCGCATTGTTCAATCCCATCAAATTATATTCTTTTAAAATATAGTCTGGAATTGTTTCTAGCAAATTTCCACAAGCCTCATCAACACCATTTTCTATAATTTTTCTTATTGTATTTTGACTAATTCCATATGTTAATGGATATATTGGAATTATTTTTCCTGTATTTTTATTCACACCTGATTCATCAAAAATAGGCGATTTCATCTCATATCTGCCTAATTTTATATCTACTTTTCCATAAAAATTATATGTGTGTCCAAGCTTAAAGACATTTTTTAAATAACTTTGATTGTACCACACAACAGTACAAGGATTTTCCCCATCTCTTATAACTAATCTATAAATTTTTAATTTTCCCGCAAAAGTTTCAGATACTTTTGTTATTGCTGTTCCTTTTATTAGTGCTTCTTCTCCATCTTTACAATCTGATAATTTTTTTGCAATTCCTCTATCCTCATAATTTCTTGGGAAATATGTTATTAGATCTTGAAGTGTATGTATATTTAGCTTGTTTAACAATTTTACTCTTGATGGTCCTACATTTTTTACATATTGTACTGACTTTTGTAAATCTATCATTTTTTCTCCTTTTTTCTGATTTTGGGACAGATTTTGAAATGGGGACGGTTCTTTTTTGAAAAAGGAACCGTCCCCATTTCAAAATCCCCTACCCAATTAGGAATTTCTCATATTTTTAACAATTTAAAATCCAATGCATCTGCACTTACTAACTTAAAATCAATTCCATAGATATCTCCCTCTATTGCATCTTCTATTGACTTTCCATGTAAATGTGCATAATAACATTTTTTTATATTATATTTTCTAAGAACTTTCATAAATTCATTATCAATATTTTGTTTTACAACAGGCGGATAATGCATAAAAACAATTATTTCTTTCTCGCTATTTAAGCTCAACGCACTTTTTATAGAAAGTTCTAACCTTAAAGCTTCTCTATCAATTATCTTCTTTTCTTGTTCTGTTCTTTCATTTGTTAAACTCCATCCTCTTGTCCCACAAATAATTTTGTTTTCAACTTCTATACTATTATTTTGTATAAAATCTATATTTAGGAAATTGTGTTCATTTAAAAATTTCTTCATATTTGTTACTGTTGTCCACCAATACTCGTGATTTCCTTTAAGCATTATTTTTTTTCCTGGCAAACTATTTAAATATTCAAAATCTTTTAATGTATCTTTTAAATACATTGCCCACGAAAAGTCTCCTGGATGAATTACAGTATCATCTGGTTTTACTTTAGATATCCAGTCATTTTTTATTTTTTCTTCGTGATTATTCCAATTTTCTCCAAATATATTCATAGGCTTTGGATTTTCAAATGATAGATGTAAATCTCCTATTGTATATATCGCCATAATTCATCCCTCCTTTTTTTGTATTTGGGACGGTTCCAAATGCTAAAAATTATAATTTCAAATTAGGTACTGCATTCAAATCCAATTCATCTATTTTTCCATTAATAAAATTATAATACCCAGCCGAACCAATCATTGCAGCATTATCAGTACATAGCTTTAAATCTGGCATATATACTTTTAAATCATCACTTTGTAATTTTAAAATTTCACTTCTTATATATGAATTAGCCGATACCCCACCTGCTATTGCTAAACTTTTCATTCCAGTTTGTTCTATTGCTTTTCGTATATTTTCTATTAAAACCTCTGTTACTGTTTTCTCAAAACTTGCACATAAATCTGCTTTATTTATATCTTTAGTATTATGATTTATATTTATTACCGCTGTCTTTATTCCACTAAAACTAAAGTCCAATGAATTCTCAAAATGTGTTTTTGGAAGCTTTATATTAGGAGTTCCCGTTTTTGCAAGTTTGTCAACTTTAGGTCCTCCTGGGTAATCTAGTCCTACCACTCTTGCAACTTTGTCAAATGCTTCTCCTATAGCATCATCTCTTGTTTTTCCAAGGACTTCGAATTCTGTATAATCTCTTACATAAACTATTTGTGTGTTTCCTCCTGATACTAGTAAACATAAAAACGGTGGTTTTAGTTCCTTATATGTTAAATAATTTGCTGCAATATGCCCCTGTATATGATTTACCCCAACTAATGGTTTATTTATTGCATATGATAAAGCTTTTGCATATGATACTCCAACTAATAATGCTCCAACTAGACCTGGTCCATACGTTGGTGTTATTGCATCTATATCTTTAAATTCTACATTTGCCTCTTTTAATGCTAGTTTTGTTACTCTTGATATTGCTTCTATGTGATTTCTAGATGCTATCTCTGGCACTACTCCTCCATATTTTTCGTGTATTGGTATTTGTGTGTCTATTATATTTGATAGTATTTCTCTTCCATTTTTTATAACCGCTACTGATGTTTCATCACAACTTGATTCTATTCCTAGTGTTAGTACGTCTTTCATTTTTTCACTTCCCTTGCTTTTCTGTTATATTTTACTAGATATTAAAAAAAATAGCAATGGTTTATTGCTATTTTTTTCGGATTGTGGATGGGTAGTGAAATTTTTAATAGATTGCTATACGAAAGCCTATACCATAATCTGATATAGCTGAATCATTTGCATTATGAAATTTTGCTGGATGGCCTCCTTCTCCACTATAATATCGTCCACCTCTACATACAGATGGTTTATCACTAGCATAGAATTCTAACGTCCATTCCATAACATTTCCAGCTATGTCATATATATTTATTAATGCAACTTTCTCATCCGCTCCAGTTGTTAATAGTATACTCTCGTTATTTTTCTTTTGATATGGACATTTTACAAATATATTTCCATTATCTTTAGAATATTTCGCATTTTTATTTTCAACATTCCATACATTATCATTATAATTTCCAACGTCTGTAGAATCGCTCTGTAATTTATGTCGGATATCTATTCTGGTATTTTCTTTATCTCCATTCGCGCTCTCTACAGTCTTTTCCTCTATAAATCTCAAAACTAAATCCCATTGCAATCCAAACATCAGACTACTAGTACAACCTTTATAATTCATATTTTCCGCCAACATTTGAGCTTGCGATTGCCTTACCCAATTATAAGGATAAACATCTTTCTTTATAACTGCCTTTTGTTCAGTTGGATGTTTATTCGCATAATCTTTATCATAATATCTTGTTTTTTCATTTTTACTTTCATCTATTTCATAACCTGCTTCATATCTTCCTACAAAAAAACCTTTATTTTCGTAAATGCTTTTTAACATATTTTTGTATTGTTCTGCATATAATAAATTTCTATCATTATAGTTTGAATCAGAATAACCTTCTGTATATTTTTTTAAATCATTTTCTATCTTTCCACATTCCTCATCCGAAAACCCAGTTATCCCTAACCCAGAATTTTTATAAACTTCAGCTGTTTTAGGCACCTCAACCCAAACATACTCATTACCATATCCATCAGTTATAACTAAACCCTCATCAATAGAATCCTCACCATCAATTTTAGTTGGAGCAAATCCTTCTGGCAAAGTAACTCCTTTATAAGTTGTTCTTTCTGTATTCATCAAAGCTTCTGCCTGTGCTAATTTTCTTTTTTCATCTACACTTGATGTCTCTGTTTTCTCCTTTGCCTCTGTCGCTCTATTTAAAATTCCATTTTGACCTGTTAGCATACTAATACTTATGCCCGCCAAAATTAAAAGCACAATAATTGTCACAACAAGTGCTATAAGTGTAATTCCTCTATTATTTTTCCTTAGCATATCAATTCTCCTTTTCTATTTTTATGAAGCATAAAACTTATGCTACATCCTGTAATTAAAATATAGCACATTTTGCGTTCACTTTCAATTGCATTTTAGTATTGTAATGTAAATGATATGTTATTGTAATATTTATGTAATATATGTTTTATATAAAAAATAGCCCTTCCGATAAATCAATTTATCAAAAAGGCTATCTTATTTAAATTAAAAACTAATTTCCCATAATATTATACCCATTATCGGCAAAAATAATTTGTCCTGTAATAGAATCACTCATTTGACTTAGCAAAAATGAAACAACATTACCAACTTGATATATAGTAACATTTTTATGCAATGGAGCTTTTTCCTCAACTACCTTCAAAATACTTCCAAAATCCTTAATTCCTTTAGCAGATAAAGTTTTAATAGGCCCTGCTGAAACTCCATTTACTCTAATTTCATCTTTTCCAAGATTATCCGCCAAATACCTAATGCTTGCCTCTAAAGCGGCCTTAGCTACTCCCATCACATTATATCCTTCTAGTACTTTGCTAGAACCATAATATGTAAGTGCAACTAAACTAGCATTATCATTTAACATTTCCAATTCTTTAGCAATTCTTGCTGCTAACACAAATGAATAACTACTAACATCAATTGCGTGCTCATATCCTGCTTTGCTTGTTTCTATAAAATCATTATGTAAATCTTCTGTAAAAGCATTTGCTATACAATGTACAATTCCATCAATTTTTCCATTTTCTTCCTTTATTTTTGTAAATGTTTCTTTAACAAGCTCATCAACAGACGCATCTTTTAATACATACGCTTTGCTTCCATTAAAATCAGATATAAGTTCTTCTATTTTATTTTTGTTATCAACATTTGTGTATGTAAAAATAAGTTCTGCTCCATTTTCATAAGCTGATTTTGCTATTCCATAAGCTATGCTCCATTTATTTCTTATTCCCATTATTAATATTTTCTTTTTTTCAAGTATCATTATTTTCATCCTTTCCATTTGTTCTTTTGGGACCGGTTCTTTTACGAACATGTCCTTAAAAGAACCGGTCCCAAAAGAACATTAAAACTTTTTATATTCTCCCATATTTCTAAATTTCCTATACCTATTCTCAACTATATCGTCTTTAGACAATTTTTTTAATTCATCTACTGTTTCTACAATTTCATTCTTCAAATTTTGTATTAAAATATCAAAATTATCTTCAGGCTCATCTATAATTTTATCAATAACCTTCAAATCATACAAGTCTTTAGCTGTAAGTTTCATTTTTTCTGCTGCCTCTTCTGCTTTTGAGGCATCTTTCCACAAAATACTTGCATATCCTTCTGGTGATAAAATTGAATAAATTGCATTTTCTAGCATAAATACCTTATTTGCAACTCCAATTGCTAAGGCTCCTCCACTAGAACCTTCACCAATAACAATTGAAATAATCGGAACCTTTAGACCTGCCATTTTCAACATAGAACTTGCAATAGCTTCTCCTTGTCCTCTTTCTTCTGCCCCAATTCCTGGGTATGCTCCCTTTGTATCAATAAAAGTTATAACAGGCCTATTAAATTTCTCTGCTTGCTCCATAAATCTTATTGCTTTTCTATAACTTTCTGGATTGGGCATTCCAAAATTTCTTTCTATATTTTCCTTTGTATTCCTACCTTTTTGCTCTGCAATTACTGTATAATTTTGTGTTCCAATTCTGGCTAATCCACATACCATTGCTTTATCATCTCTGTAATTTCTATCTCCGTGCAATTCTATAAATTCATCAAATATTTTTTCTATATAATCTAGTGATGTTTTTCTGTTACTTGCTCTTGCTATTTGTACTTTTTGCCATGCTGTTTGCATTTTTTCAACTCCTTTTTTCGTAATTTTGAAATGGGGACGGTTCTTTTTTGAAAAAGGAACCGTCCCCATTTCAAAATCACCCATTCAACTCTATCAATCTTCCTAAAATATGTTTCAAATCTTTTCTCTCTACAATCTTATCAATAAAACCATGTTCCAACAAAAATTCTGCTGTTTGAAATCCATCTGGCAAACTCTCTCCAATAGTTTGCTCTATAACTCTTTGTCCTGCAAATCCTATCATTGCACCAGGTTCGCTTAAAACAATATCTGCTATACTTGCAAATGATGCCGTAACTCCTCCATAGGTTGGATCTGTTAAAACAGAAATATAAAGTCCACCAGCTTCATTTAATTTTGATATCGCAGATGTCGTCTTTGCCATTTGCATAAGTGACATTATACCTTCTTGCATCCTCGCTCCGCCAGATACTGTAAATATTATAATTGGATATTTTAATTCAATTGCTTTCTCAATTGCATAAGTTATCTTTTCACCAACAACTGTTCCCATACTTCCCATAAGGAATCCACTGTCCATTATACATATAACAACATCTTTTCCTTCAATTTTTCCGAGTTCCACAGCTTACTGCTTCTTCTAGGTCTGTTTTTTGTCTTAATCTTTCTAATTTTGATGGATAATCTTCTAATCCCAATGGATTTACATTATCTATATTTAAATTAAATCTTTTATATGTACCTTCATCTATTATATTTTCTAATCTCCTATTTATATGCATTCTAAAATATGCACCACATATTGGACATATATTTAGATTGTTTCTTACATCTTCCTTATATAAAATTTCTTTGCATTTGGTACATTTTACCCATTTTCCTACTTGAATATCTACTCTATTTACATTTCTCTTTGCCGTAGGTTCTCTTTTTTTGATTTTATCAACTAGCATCTTTTCTCCTTTCTGTGATATGGGACCATTGGGGTCGGTTCTTTTTTGTCCCCTTTTTGTCAAAATTTGGGCACAAAAAGAACCGGTCCCAATGTGCCAAAATAAATTTATTTCAAAATTTCTTTTTCAATAAATGAAGTATCATATTTTCCTCTAAGGAAATTAGAATTTCTAATAATTGTAAATAAAAAATCAATATTAGTATCTACTCCCTCAATTACTGTTTCCTCTAACGCTCTTTTCATTTTACTTATTGCTTCATTTCTAGTTTTACCGTGAGCAATTATTTTAGCAATCATAGAGTCATAGTTTGGCGGGATTGTATATCCTTCATATACAAATGTATCAACTCTAATTCCATTTCCACCTGGCAATATTAATCCTGTAATTTTTCCTGGGCTAGGTCTGAAATTTTTTGATGGATTTTCCGCATTTATTCTGCACTCTATTACGTGTCCTCGAAATTCTACATCTTTTTGCTTAATTTTAAGTTTCTCACCTGCTGCAATTCTAATTTGCTCTTTTACTATATCAATTCCTGTTCTCTCTTCTGTAATTCCGTGTTCTACCTGAATTCTAGTATTCATTTCCATAAAATAGAAATTTTTGTTTTTATCAACTAAGAATTCAATAGTACCACAACTTGTATAACCAACTTTTTTTGCTGCCTTTATAGCTGCATCTCCCATTTTTTCTCTTAATTTATCATCAATTACAGTAGGACCGAGTTTCCTCAATTACCTTTTGATTTCTTCTTTGAACAGTACAATCCCTTTCACCTAGGTGGATTACATTTCCGTGTTCATCTGCTAAAATTTGAATTTCAATATGTCTCGGATTTTGAATAAATTTTTCCATATAAATTTCATCATCCTTGAAAGAAATCATTGCTTCTTGTTTTACAATATTGTAACTATTTTCCAATTCACTTTCTTCATTTACAACACGTATTCCTTTTCCTCCGCCACCTGCAGCAGCTTTAAGCATTATAGGATATCCTATTTCCCTTGCTGTTTTTTTCGCATCATTTATACTTTTGATGCTTCCTTTTGAGCCTGGAACCACAGGTACTCCTGCCTTTTCCATCAATTCTTTTGCATTCGATTTGTTTCCCATAAGCTTTATAATTTCAAATGAAGGTCCTATAAATTTGATGTTTGATTCCTCACATATTTTTGCAAACTGGCTATTCTCAGAAAGAAATCCAAAACCTGGGTGTATACTATCCGCTCCTGTTATATATGCGGCTTCTATTATATTTTTATAATTTAAGTAGCTTTTATTAGAGTTTGCTGGACCTATACATATCGCTTCATCTGCTAATCGTGTATGAAGGCTATCTTTATCAGCTTCTGAGTAAACCGCTACTGTTTTTATATTCATTTCTTTACATGCTCTTATTATTCTTACAGCTATTTCGCCTCTATTGGCTATTAATATTTTGTTCATATTTGGTACTATTCCTTTCTTTACAATATATTGTTTTTTATATCTATTTTTGTAAAGTTTTACATCTTCTCTAAAATGTGGTATAATGATTTTATCAACTTAAAGGAGGTAACATTATGTTAGAAATTGTAAACACTTTTAAAATTGCAACTGAAGAAGAAAAGGAAAACTTTAAAAATCGGGCTTCCGATGCTTTAAAAGTTGCAGACACTCCGAATGCTTTTCTCGGATGGCTTTGCCTTACTCTGAAAATGGAAAAATTTTCAGATATGGATGCAGCAGAAATATGTATCTCTATGGGACCGGAATTTTTCGAGTTTTTTTCATCTTATTACAGTTTGAAAAATGAACAAGATAACTCCCCAAAGACAGTATAAAAACAATTTCTACCACTCAAGCGTATTTTAAACTTGAGTGGTCTTTTCTATACAACCGCAAATGTAAGTTCTCCTCTAGCTACAATCTTTTCTCCACAAGTAGCAACCGCTTCTCCGATGCCTATTGGACCTTTTCTTTTAATAATTTTAACTTCCAATTTCAATTTATCACCTGGTACAACTTGTTTTTTAAACTTCATTTTATCAATTCCGCCAAATAAAGCGTTTTTTCCTTTATTTTCTTCTAAACTTAAAATCGCAACTGCTCCTGTTTGAGCTAAACTTTCAACAATTAAAACCCCAGGCATTATTGGATTTCCTGGGAAATGTCCCTTAAAGTACCACTCATTTTCATTTACATATTTATAAGCTACACAACTTTCTCCCGGTACAAAACTTTCCACTTCGTCTACCATTAAAAATGGTTCCCTTTGTGGGATTATATTTTTTATTTCTTCTTTATTTAACATTTTTTCTCCTTTCATTTTTCTGATTTGGGACGGTTCTTTTTCCGAAAAGGAACCGTCCCAAATCAGAAATCACGAAATCCTAAACAACGGTTTCCCATACTCAACACATTCTGCATCTTTAACTAAAATTTCTTCTATAATACCATCATATTCTGATTCAATTTCATTCATCAATTTCATTGCTTCTATTATACAAAGTACGTCCCCTTTTTTTACATTTTGACCTACTTTAACATAAGGCTCCGCATTTGGCGATGGCTTTAAGTAAAATGTCCCTACCATTGGTGATGTCATAATTTTTCCTTTTTTAGATTTGTTCTCATCTATTATTTCTTTTGTCTGTACATAATCTTTTCCATCATCTAATGTTCTTTGGCTATTTGGCATTTCTATATTTTCTACAATTTTTACTTTTTCCTCATTTTTACTCATATCAATTTTAGTACCATCTGGAAAATCTAATTTAAGATTATTTAATTTTGAATTACCAAAATCATTTATTAATTCTATTATTTTCTCGTATTCCATAAAATTTGCTCCTTATTTCACATATTTTCTTAAAATCACACTTGCATTATGTCCACCAAAGCCAAGTGAATTTGACATTACAATATTTAGGTCTGCTTTTCTAAGTTCATTTGGTACAATATCTAAATCACATTCTTCGTCTTTAACTTGATAATTTATAGTTGGTGGAACTATTCCAAAATTGATGGCTTGAATACACACAATAGCTTCCACGCCTCCTGCTGCACCAAGCAAATGTCCCATATTGGATTTTGTTGAGCTTACCATAACTTTTTTGCTTGCCTCTTCTCCTAAAGAAGTTTTTATTGCCATTGTTTCTAAACTGTCATTTAGATGTGTTGATGTTCCATGAGCATTTATGTAATCTATTTCTTCTGGTTTTATTTTTGCATCTTCTATTGCTCTTTTCATCGCTCTTGCTCCACCTTCTCCATTTGGTGCAGGTGATGTTATGTGATATGCGTCTGATGTTGCACCATATCCAATTACTTCGGCATATATTTTTGCTCCTCTTTTTACAGCGTGCTCTAATTCTTCTAATACAAGAACTCCAGCTCCTTCGCCCATAACAAATCCGCTTCTTTCTTTATCGAATGGAATGCTTGCTCTATTTGGGTCTGTGGCAAAAGATAAAGCTTTCATATTTTCAAATCCAGCAATTCCTATTTCACAAATTGAACTTTCAGTTCCTCCAGCTAAAATCACATCTTCAGCTCCATATTTTATGGTCCTATATGCCTCTCCAATTGCGTGAGTTGATGAACTACAAGCTGAAACTGTTGATATTGATTCTCCTTTTAAGCCTAATTCTATTGCAACATTTCCTGCTGGCATATTACAAATTGACATTGGTATAAACATTGGTGATATTCTGCTATGACCTTTTGCAACATATACTTCACATTGATCTTGAATAGTTTTTAGTCCTCCAATTCCAGAACCTACAAATACTCCTACTCTATCAAAATCTGTATTTTCCTTAGTAATTTGACTGTCTTTAAATGCTTCCTTTGCAGCTATTATTGCATACTGAGAGCATTTATCTAATCTTTTTGCTTGTTTGGCATCAAAATAATCAAGAGGATTATAATTCTTTAGTTCTGCTGCAAGTGATGTTTTGTATCCATCTGCATTAAAACTTTTTATTTTATCAATTCCACATTTTTTTTGTAGAATTCCTTCCCATAATTCTTTTGTATTGTTTCCTATTGGTGTTATTGCACCTATTCCTGTAATTACAACTCTTTTTTCCATTGGATTTTTCCTTTCTTTATTATAAATTTCTCTTTTATTCTTCAAATTCTTTATATCTATTGTATTTTTTGCGTTTTTGTGGTATTATATTTACATAATATAAATACACAGGAGGTATTTTTTATGAGCGAATGGGATGAAAAAAAATTTTTTGAAAAAGCTTGCGCACTTCGGAAAGAACTATCTGATTCAGATTCTGAATTAAAAGATATTGAACTTCATGTTCTTTCTAAAATTGTTGAGCAAACTTTTTTCGCAGGAGGCATTTTGCCAGACTTTTTTGCCCTCGCACCATATCCACGACGCTCTTACTCAGAATTTTTTGAGGCAGTGGATACTGTTTTCTCTCGTCTTGATTTGAATTATACTAAATCAAAACAAATCATTTCGGCCTATGTTACACAAAATAACTACTTATACACCAATGGCCACTTCGAAATGAAGAAGAGAAAAAAATAATCCTAAAGCCAGCACGATATTTTACAAGTGCTGGCTTTTAGCTTTACATAAGCATTCCACCATCAACTTGAATAACCTGACCTGTAATATAAGAACTCTCCTCAGATACCAAAAACTTAACCGCATTTGCAACATCATCAGCAGTTCCCATTCTTTTTAAAGGTATATTTTTACTAATTTCTTCTTTGATATCATCTTTTAAAACATCTGTCATATTAGTTTCAATAAAACCTGGTGCTACAGCATTTACTCTAATATTCCTAGAGGCTACTTCCTTTGCTAAACTCTTAGTAAAACCAATAATTCCAGCTTTTGATGCAGAATAATTAGTTTGACCACTATTTCCTGAAATTCCAACAACAGAAGAAATATTTACAATATTACCGCTTCTTGCTTTCATCATATAACTAATTACATTTTTTGTAACATTAAATGTTCCAACTAAATTTGTATCTAGAACTTGTTTAAAATCCTCTTGTTTCATTCTCATAAGTAACATATCTTTTGTAATGCCTGCATTATTTACAAGCACATCAATAGAGCCTAATTTTTCAATTGTTTCTTTTACAAATCTTTCAGTATCCTCAAAAATTGAAACATCACCTTGAACAAGCTCACATTTAACATTGTTTTGTTCAATTTCTTTTTTTAGTTCATTTAACTCTTCATTTTCTTTTCTATAATTAATTGCAATATCATAACCTTCCTTGCTTAATTTTATTGCAATAGCTTTTCCTATTCCTCTTGTCGCTCCTGTTATTAGTGCAACTGACATAATTCATTCCTCCTTTTTTCCTGAAAGGACCGTTTCTTTTTCCATTGGGACCGTTTCTTTTCGCGAAAAAATTACATTCTTTTTACAAATCCACTTAAAGTCTTTCCTGGTCCAACCTCAATAAATTCTTCTACTCCCATATCTTTCATTGTTTTCAAACATTTAGAAAATCTAACTGGGCTAATAATATGTTTGGCTAAAATATCTTTCACATCATCATTATTCTTATAAACTTCCCCATCAATATTTTTAACAACTTTGCTTTCAAATTTATGTATCTCAAATTTATCCAATTCTTGTCTTAAAGCTTCAGAACTCTTTTTCAACTTTTCAGTATGAAATGGACCTGATGTCTTTAAAACTCTTACTCGTTTTATTCCTGCTTCTTTAGCTAATTCCTGTAACTTATTTATTCCATCTTCATCACCAGTTACAACAACTTGACCAGGGCAATTATAATTTACTGGTACCGCAAATCCATCACTTACTTTCTGACATAAACTTTCAACATCCTCATCCTTAGCACCAAGAATTGCTGCCATTTGCCAGTTTCCTTTTGGTGCTAAATCTTGCATAAACTCTCCTCTTTTTTGAACAATTTTTACTCCATCCTCAAAAGAAAGTGCTTTACTATATATCAAAGCTGTGTATTCACCCAAACTTAAACCTGCTGATACCTCGGCTTTTATCCCTTGTTTTTTCAATACTTCAAGCTCTGCTAAACTGTTTGTAAGAATAGCAAGTTGAGTATATTTAGTCTGATTTAATAATTCCTCAGGTCCCTCAAAAGATATTTTTGCTATATCAATTCCTGTTATTTCTTTTACTCTATTATATATTTTTCTTGCATCCTCATCGTTCTCATATAATTCTTTTCCCATTCCAACAAATTGTGAACCTTGACCTGGAAATAAAAATCCTATTTTCATTTAAAATCCTCCTTTTTTTGTATTGGGGACGGTTCTTTTCACAAAATTTTGAAATTGGGACGGTTCCTTTTTGAAAAAGGAACCGTCCCCGTTTCAAAAAAAATCCGAAATCACTTTTCTATTTTCAACCTCAATCCCAAATTCACGCCTAACTGATGTTGCAATTTCTTTAATCTCATCTGCAAACTTGGTTTGATTAGTATTGATTCCTATCCCAATAACAAGACACTTAACCATTCCATCTTGCACCTTAGTTTCAGTAAGTATTCCACCTAGTTTTTTTCCGTTACAATAAATATCGTTAGGGTACTTGATATCTAAACTAATACCGTACAGTTTATAAAAAATTCCCACAATATCTTCGGCAATCTTAATCGTTAGGCCATCTAAACTACTTATATTAAGCTTAGATTTACTTAAATCAAAATAAACCGAAAAAGCAATATTGTTTTCCTCATCTGTATGCCAAGTTCTTCCGTGGGTTCCTATTCCTGATGTTTGAATATCTGCTATAACTATGGTTTTATTTTCTATTGTGCCATTTTTCACTCTTCTCCATATTTCTTTTTGAGTTGAATCTATCGTTTTATAGTGTATTACCTTAAAACCATCTTGCCCCAAATCTTTTGATTCAATCTTAGTTTCTTCCATTTTCTCTTTCTTCCTCTAAAATCTTTTCCAAATTCTGCTGTCTTTTTAATTTATTTGTCGTTGTTTTTATAAGGGGTTCCTTAGTTAAAGAAAATCCTCTTATTGCCTTATATTTCGGCATTAAACTGTTTATCTCTCTTATTTTATTTGCTATCTCCCTGTGAATTTCTTCCTTACTTTGAACTTTATATGCATTTTTAACAACTTCCTCGTCATACACTATTTTCGCATATATTTTGATGTTTTCCTTATCACTTGATAGCTGTTTTCCATATATAAAAGATTCCTCTACACCCTCAATTTTATTTATAAGATTTTCCATCTCTTCTGGATAAATATTTTTGCCATTTTTTAAAACAATTACATTTTTCTTTCTTCCACAAATAAAAATATATCCCTCTTCATCAATTCTTGCCAAATCCCCTGTATAAAACCATCCATCTACAATTGCTTTTTTTGTTGCTTCCTCATTTTGGTAATATCCAAGCATTATATTAGGTCCTTTTACAATCAGCTCTCCAATTCCTTCTTTATTGCAATCTACAACCTTTGCCTCAACAGATGGTACTGTTTTTCCAATTGAACCAACTTTGTGATATTTATTAGTTCCTATTCCTATAACAGGTGATGTTTCTGTTAGTCCATACCCTTGAACCAAATTTAATCCTAGATTTCTATATTTTTCTTCTATCTCTTTGTCCAAACTTGCTGCTCCGCTAATTAAAAGTTTTATATTTCCACCTAACATATCGTGTATATCTTTAAATACTTTTTTCTTTTCTTCCATTGATGAATTTTTGTATTTTTCCTCATTTTCAAGTATTTCTTCCAAATTATTACTTCCAGCGATTTCTCTTCTAATGATTTTAAAAATTCGCTCATAAATTGCTGGAACAGATGCCATTACACTAACTTTGTATTCTTTCAAGTTATCTACAATATACCTTATTCCATCACAAAATACAGTTTCTGCACCTACATATAATGAAAACAAAAATCCAACTGTACACTCAAAAACGTGATGAAGAGGTAAAAATGATAAAAAAACATCACTCGAATTTATCTCTAAACTTGATGCAATATCCATTAAATTTGATACCAAATTCTTATGTGATAGTGCAACAATTTTCGAATCTGATGTAGTCCCAGATGTAAATAACATTATTGACATTTTTTCATTATCAATTGTAGCATCTATAAAGCTTTTATTTCCATTTTCTACCAATTCCTTGCCTTCACTTATTAACTCATTTTGAGAATATATCCCCTCAGTATGATGTTTTAAATCCATTGATATTAATGTTTTTAATTTTCCTATTCCTCTACCTACTATTGTTTTTAAAATATCTGTATATTTCTCTGAATAGAAAATCGCTTCAACACCTGAACGTTCTATTACTTTTTCAAGCTCATTTTGTGGCAAAGATTTATCTAATGGTACAACTATTCCTGTTCCACATACTATAGATAAATATGCTATTTCCCATTCATATCTATTTTCTCCAATTACCGCTATTCTTTTATTTTTTAATCCTAAATCTATTAGTCTTGTTCCCAAATAATTTATCATTTGTCTTACATCTTTATGTGTATATGTTTTATATTTATTTTTTTCTAATCTTATTTTATATGCATTTTTTTCTCCGTATTTCTCACCAGATTTTTTTAGCATATCTTTTAAATCTTTTATTTCTAAGCATTTATATATTTTTTCCGACATTTGCCTTCCTCCTTTGCTTGGGTATATTTATACCATATTTTTTGTTTATTGATAATTGGACTGGGAGGTCAGTACAAATTTTTGAAATGGGGACGGTTCCTTTTTCAAAAAGGAACCGTCCCCATTTCAAAATACTGACATTTTATGTATACTATGGTATTATTTTTATGTACCAATATGCATTATAAAGCTATTGTAATGGCTTTATACACAACAAAAGGAGGACAACATAATGAGAAAAAAAGTAGCAATTTTCGGTTCAACTGGTTCTATTGGAACTTCAACACTTCAAGTAATTCGGAATAACCCACATTTATTTGAGGTAGTAACACTTGTTGCTGGAAATAATGTAGACCTGCTCATCGAACAGGCAAAGGAATTCATGCCGAAGTATCTTTATATAAAAGATGCTTCAAATGCATCAAAATTATTTAATGTATTAAAAAATTCCAATGTTTCTATCTCCAAGGAAAATATATTCTATGGAGAGACTGGTATGGAAGAAATTTCATCCATCTACGAGTTTGATATTGCAGTATCTGCATTAGTGGGAATTGCTGGTCTTAAACCTACTTACAACCTGATTATGTCTGGAAAAGATATCGCACTTGCTAATAAAGAAGTGCTTGTAACTGGTGGTTCCCTTATAATTGAACACGCCAAGAAATACAATGCCAGACTTCTTACTGTAGACAGTGAACACAGTGCAATTCTTCAGTGTTTGCAGGGCGAAAAGCAAAATCCTATTGATAAAATTTTGCTTACTGCTTCTGGTGGACCGTTTTTTACCAAAGATTTGGAACCTGGAATAACGGTTGAAAATGTTTTGAAACATCCAACTTGGAAAATGGGCCCTAAGATTACTGTAGATTCAGCAACTCTTATGAACAAAGGCTTCGAGGTAATTGAGGCTACGTTGTTGTTTGATGTACAGCCTAAACAGGTTCAAGTCTTAGTTCACCGTCAAAGCATTGTACACTCTGCTGTACAATTCAAAGATGGAACTATTATGGCAAGTTTAGGGCCAACAAATATGCAAATTCCAATTGCATACGCTTTAAATTTTCCAAACAGAATTCCAAATAATCTCCAGCGTGTTGACTTGTTCCAGCTTTTAAATCTTACATTTGAAAAGCCAAATCCTGAAAAGTTTCCATGCTTAAAATATGCATACTATGCTTTGGAACAGGGATTAGACACACAAATTGTTTTAAATGCTGCAAATGAGTTTGCTGTTGCAAGTTTTCTGAATAAGGAAATAGACTTCATTACTATTCCAATTATTATTGAGAAAATCTTGACTAGTTTTTCTTCGATATCTATTAAAATTGACTCTGTACAGACAATTATGGAATTAGATGCAGATGTAAGAAAGCAAGCAGCTTGTTTGCTTGAAAGGTAAACGCTACAAGAATTTCTCTTATGCTCATGCACTATGAGAACTCTAGAAAAGAGCTTCAAATTTAATGATTTGAAGCTCTTTTCTTAAATGATAATTTGGTTGTAAAAGAAATAATTGTTGATGATTGTGAAAAATTTTTGCAAAACAGCATAGTAATTAATGCTATTGCAAATACTTTAATTAAAATTTTGTAATTTTTTCGTGAAAGGACCGTTTCTTTTTTTATTGGGACCGTTTCTTTTCTCAAAAGGAAACGATCTTTTCGCGAAGAGAAACGGTCCCAATCAGAAATCAGAAATCATTTATCTTTTAAACACTTTCCCTCTGGTTCCTTAAAACTCAAATACCAACTAACACCATTACTATTTTCCTCAATAAAACTTTGTCGTTCTATCAATTTGGGATATGTATTAGGTGCAGGAACAATTACAGGATTTCCTGGTATCCAATTTACAGGGGTTGATGCATTTTCACAATCTGACATTTGCAAAGCTTGAACGACTCTTATTATTTCGCCAATATTTCTTCCAACATTTAGTGGATATGTTAAAATTATTCTTACAATTCCATTTGGATCTATTATTATAACATCTCTTACTGTTTGGGTATTGCTTACATCTTTTGATATCATCCCATACAACCTTGCTATTTCTCCGCTTCTATCTGCGACTATTGGAAACGGAATTACAATTCCTGTTCTGTTAAATATGTCGTTCATCCAAGCTAAATGTGAACTATTGCTATCTATGCTTAACCCTAATAACTCTGTATCCATTTTTTGGAAATATGGATATGCCTTAGAAAAAGCTATCATTTCGGTTGTACATACTGGGGTAAAATCTCCTGGATGGCTGAAAAATACTAGCCATTTTCCTTTGTAATCTTTTAGGCTTTTGTTTCCATATGTAGTTACTGCGGTAAATTCTGGTGCTTTTTGACCTATTTTGATGTTTGAATTCATCATTAATTCGTAATCCATAAAAAACTTCCTTTCATACTTTTTTATATTGTATGAAAGGAAGCTTTTTTTGTTTACTAATAAAATGACCTCGTGCCCGTAGGTTATCCGAGGTACAATCTATTTAACAATAGCATTTGAATATTAATTTGTCAAATATTTTAAAACCCTATCACACCCAAATGCTCCAACAAAATCTTGACTCCAAGTAAAACCAAAATAATCCCACCAACTAATTCTGCCTTACTCTCATATTTATCTCCAAATCTATTTCCAATTTTAGTTCCCGCAACAGATAAAATAAAAGTAATAATTCCGATTAAACTTACAGCTAATAACAAATTAACATTTAAAAATGCAAATGTAATTCCAACTGCCAATGCATCTATACTTGTGGCAATTGCAAGAACAATCATAATTTTAAAACTTACATCATCATTTTTGTTTTCATTATCATACTCAAAAGACTCTTTTATCATTCCCCCACCAATAATTGCAAGCAATGCAAAAGCAATCCAATGGTCTATACTTGTTATTAAACTTTGAAAAGCTGCTCCAAGGAAAAATCCTAGTGTTGGCATTAAAGCTTGGAAGCCCCCAAAATAAAGTCCTATAATTATAGCCTTTTTCCAATTCATTTTTTTCATTGATATTCCTTTACAAATAGATACCGCAAATGCATCCATTGCAAGGCCTACACTTAATAATAATAATTCTATTACTCCCATTTTTTATTCCTTCCTTTATTTATTATATTTGTGTTACATAAAAAAAAGACTTTGCTTGCAAACTTATTTTGCAAACAAGTCTTTTTATTATATTTCTGATGTTAATTTATCATATTCATCTGATAATTTCTGTGTATCGAAAACTATACTATTATCTTCTATTTTCCAAGAACCTTTATTTTCGCTTAAGAAATTTATTATTTTTTCTGATACTGTAAGTACATCTATTACGTCATTAATTGCGTCTTTTACTGTATCGTTTTGGTTTTCTTCTAGGTTGATATATCCTTTTATTTCTTGGTTATATATATCTTCATAATATGAATCTACATTTTGTTCTTTTATGTATTTCATAGCTCCATCTTCTGTTAGTAATTCATAAAATTTGTTTTTTCCATCTTCTAAACTTTGCTTTGTTTCTGCTAAATATTTTTTTGTTTGAGTAAATTCTGGTCCATCTTCTTTGTAGTTTTCAGCAGTTAGACTTTTTTCTATTTTTTCATCATCTAAAGTATTTTTCATATTTTCCATATTTTGATATACATCTTTTAGGTATTGTTTATAGGCTTTTTCTGTTTTTTGATAATCTCCGCTTTTTGTTACTGTTCTTTCTAAAGCTTGTTTTATCTCATCTGTTTCATCTTCCTCTTTTTCTACTAAACCATCTACATATTCAAATTCTTCCATTAATTTTTGTTCTTGTTTCATATCTAATATTACAAAATATGCAATTACTGCAACAATTAGAGCTACTATAATTCCTATTGCAATTAAAATTTTCTTTTTCATTTTTATTACATCCCTTCTTTTTTGTTACCTTGTTGTTACTTTTTTAATGCATCTTGATTATATATTATATTCTTATTTTTGTATAGTGATTTTTACATTTTTGTTAATTTATCTATCCATATTAAAATATCATTATAAACCATTTCATTTTGTACCTCATTTAAAATCTCATGTCTCATATTTTCATATAAAGTGCCACTAATGTTTTGATATCCTTGTTTTTCCAAAAACTTCTGCGCATTATTCCAAGCTTCTATAGAAGTTATAACAGGATCATCACTTCCTGCTATAAAATATATTGGAAGCTTCAAATTATTTTTTTGGTAAATTTTTGGATTGTAAATGTCTATCATTAATCTTACAATATTTTCCAATCCATTTAGTGTATAATCATATATACAAAACTCATCTTCATTGTATTTTTCAACAACTTCTTTATTTGTACATATCCAACTATTAGTCATTTCATTTTTCTTGCCGAAGCCTCCAAACATCATTTTTTTTAAGGTTTTGCTTCTATATTTCTCACCTTTAAATAATTCTGCTATTTTTATAAGTACTAGTCCTAATTTTGCAGCTTTATTTTCACTTGGAGAGCCACATACTATTAGTCCATCAATTTTATCATCATATTTTGCAATATATTTTCTAACTATCATTGAACCCATACTGTGCCCAAATAGTATGATTTTTTTATTTGGAAATCTCTCTTTTATATATTCTGTAATTTGATATAAATCTTCTATTACCGCTTCTGCTTTACTATCGTAGAAATATCCTAAGTCTTCCTGATTTTTTATACTTTTTCCATGTCCACGATGGTCATTTATTATGCATACATATCCATTTTGTGCAAAATATTCTATGAATTTTGTATATCTTTCTTTGTGTTCATTCATTCCGTGTGCTAGTTGTATTATTCCTTTTATTTCTGTATCTGGTATTGTTAGTAGGCATTCTAGCTCTAGATTATCTATCTTTGATTTTAAAGTTATTTTTTGTGTTTTCATTTTTTCTCCTCTCTTTTTGCCATTGGGACCATTGGGGTCGGTTCTTTTTGGTCCCATTTTTCTGATTTGGGACGGTTCCTTTTCAGAAAAGTGTCCCATTGGGACCGGGTCTTTTTGGTACATTATATATTATTTTTGTTTTCTTGTAAATAATAGTGTACGCAAAAAGCACAGGTGTTATTCCTGTGCTTTTTGTTGTTCACATTTTTCTTTTATTATAGGGTTTGGGTTGTCAATTTTATATGTTTCTTTTTCTATATACATTCTCTTATCTGCTTCTATTCTAGTATCTTCCAAGGATTTTTCTTGTTTTTTATTTGGTGTGTATCTAGAGGCTCCATAAGATATCCATGGAATTCTATCATCTTTTTCTCTTTCCTTTTCAAGACTTTTAATGAATTCTTTTTTTATTTCACTTGATTCATCCAGATTTTCTTTCAGGATAACAGCAAATTCATCTCCTCCTATTCGATAGCATTTTCCATACTTTTGGTAATTCTTCTTGATTAAGGAACTTATTATTGCTAGTATTTCATCACCAACATCATGTCCAAGTATATCATTGATGTTTTTAAAATAATTTACATCCATAATGATCACTATACATGCTTTATTCTCGTTATTATGGTTACTTATATAATTGTTGAAACTTGCCTTATTAAGCAATTGTGTTGGCTTATCATAGCTTAATATCAACAAATTATAGTATAAATATAATAACACCAAAGCAATAGAAATTGTTAGCCATGACGTTTTAGTTTCTAAATTTGTTAATTGTATCGTTACTCCAATAACAACTAATATTAATATTTCAACTAAAATGATTTGATGACGGTCTTGAAATTTCTTTTCAAATATGAAAGCATTTATAAAAAGATATATTGTTGAAATTATAAATGATGTTATATAAATATCATTCATCATTGTCTCAAAGAAAGCTGTAGGCTGATTTTTGTTGAAAATTATAAATCCTACTACTATTAAGCTTCCTCCTATTGCAAAATATACTTTTAAGATAAACTCAACTAATTTATTTATTAAACTTTTTTTATTTTCTTTTGAATCTACCTTTTGTTTTATTTTGCTTTTGCTATTTTCTTTTTCAGCTATTTCTATATCTTCAAATAAAGCTTTTGATATAATTACAGGTGCAGTTGGTAAAAGAACAAACTTTAATAACCGTAAAATCGCTTTTACTATTTCAAATATTTTCTGACCGCTAAATTTTTGTAGATACCCTTCTCTGAGCATTATAACAAACCATTCGCTTGCAGTTCCTATTATTATAAAAGCAAATGCAGTAATTAAATAATTTTGCCGTTTTTCCTCCAAGTTACAGTTAGTTTTTACCATTGTAATTAAAACCAACATAATAAAACAGGTTATAATTACCATTGTTGAATATGTATAATCATTCATTTTTTTGCCCCTTTCTGCAAACCCACATTCCCCCATTTATAACCAATTCGGTCTTTTTTTATGTGAACCAGTCTAAAAAACAGACTGTTGTATTGAGTCATAAGACTTTTCTATTATAGCACCTTTAATCTAATAATTCAATACTTCAAGGTAATTTTCCCATTTTTTTCCAAAAGCAAGGAGTGGGATAATTCAAAAATGTCCCATTGGGACCGGGTCTTTTTGGGATATTTTGAAAAAAGAACCGTCCCAAATCAGAAAAATCCCCACTGCTATAGAAACCGCAGTGGGGTGTGTAGAGAATTATATATTATTTAAAAATCTTTCCATACAAATTCACCATACTTTTTGGTAAATTCTCCGGCTTTTCGGACAACATATATTTAAAAATTTCTAAATATATGAGATCCGATTTTATTGCCTGGGTAGTTCCAAACATTTTGATACGTTTAAGAGCTGCTGCCATCTTAGCCTCTTCTTTTGGAATAAGTTTTGTTTTTTTGTTGCAGCAAAGCTTGGCTTGCATATCTGTGGAAAATTCTAATGCATCATAAAGCTCTCCTGCACTGATTTCTCCTTTGAGATACTGTGACATAATCTCATCTTTTCCGTTGACAATTTTGTCAAACAGTTCCCAATTTATGTCTTCCTCTGAATCCACAAGACCCATTTGGAAAAACCATTCGCTATTGAGTTCTGGCTCTTCATCTAAAAGGTTTTCGATTCCGTATTCAGACAGCGTTTTGTCCTCTGGTCCGAATTTGAACTCTGGATTCTCGAGAAGCCACTTGTAGACTTCTACATACATCTTAAGTTCATCCCAAGAAGTAATTGCTAATACTCGCTGATATCCATCATCAATGCTTTCTGCATACAATTCATAGCATTTGAAATTTTCTCTCAGAAAATTATTATATGGATTAATAGCTTCTTGTTCAAAAGTTTCAAGTCCATCTAAATTGCCATCTTTATAAACTTTTACTGCACTTTCAAGGAATTCCGGTTTAGCGGTCTTTATCCCCTGTTCCGTGCAATAATAGCCTAATCCTGAAACCCAAAGGACAGGAAACATTTTTTTCTTTAACTTGTTTCTTATTTCTTCAGCTTTGAGGCAATCCAGGTCTGGAACATTTTCATCCAGCTCTCCAAATTTTCTTATTTCTTTTTGTAAATCTTCTGGATATAATGCAATAAGATTTTGAATCATTTCCAACAATAAGGCCCCATCTGGAACATTTTCAAAACAATCCTTCTCCATACTAATCATCACTTCTGGTGTGAAATAAAAATTCTTATTAAACCATCTGCTTTGATTAATATCGATTCTGCCATTCACCACATCTTTCCAATGATATCCCTGATCTTTCAACACAACGCTCCATATTCTGAGCCATTTGCATCTTTCAACTGTTCCCATACTCTCAGGTGCTTTTAACTTTTTCGAAATCCTGTCAGCCATATCTTTGAACCCTTTTGAATATTGATAACAATATTCAACCGTTCTAAACTGCTTAAAAAAGTTCTCTCTCCAAATTTCAAATTTTCGCATTTTAAATTCGGAGCATGTATATTCCCTAAAATTATAGAACTTTCTTAATTTTGCATATCCTGTTGGACTCGCTAGTTTAACAACATTTTCAAGAAATTTGTTCAACATCTTAATAGATATTGGACTTTCAGTATCCTCTGGAGCTAAGTCTTTATAAATCAGAACCAATTGCTCAACTTCATAGTCACTCACTCCTTCTCTTTCTACTGCTCTTTTAACTAACTTCTCCAGCTCCTGAGCATCACTTTCTTCCTGACTTTTTTCGGTTTGAATATTTGATGATTTCAGATTTTTCTGCTTAACAGCCTCCTCAATCATCTTGTTAAAATATTCTTCACCCCGTACATTTCTTGCTGCTGTCGCTGCACTTCCAAATAAAATCATTATGTTTTTTTCTCCTTTTCTTATGTTTTTTGGCAATATTTTCTCTACACAAACTGAATTTTGCCATACATACATTTTACCACTTTATGTAAATAGTGTCAAACTACTTTTTGTATTGGGGACGGTTCTTTTCGCAAAATTTCGCATTGGGACCGTTTCTTTTCGCGAAAAGAAACGGTCCCAATGAAAAAAGAAACGGTCCCAATACGAAAAAATCTATTTATTTGCCATAAAAGCCAACTCCAAAGCACCAACTTTACTATCTGCACTGCAAATAAATCCTGCGTTATGGCAAAATCTTGCAGATTCAACTCCTGTTACCTCCTGTAACTCTTTATCTCTTAATCCTCTCCACTTAATAGGTAAACTTTTTCTATTCTCGAAGCTTCCAAGTTCAAGTGGGACAGCATATACATTGTATCCACCTCTAGAAGATGGAAATACTGCATAGTTTATTTTAAGAGCCTTTTCATTTTTAGAATTTAATAAAAATTCTTTCCAAGGTGCAAAAGTATCTAATACCATCACTCCATTTTCAGAATCCTCGATTGCTTTGTCAACTAAATCTTTTGCCTTCATTTTAGAAAATGTATCTTTTAGAAACTCATCAAATATGACCTCACATACACTTAATGCTCTCATAAAGTTTTCGTCACTATCAACTTCTTCATCCCATTTTGGGTTAAACAGTGACACTATGTGTGATAAATGCACGTTTCTGTAATCTGCTTGCAATTTTGGGAGTTGGCCATTATCATTTGCATCTATAAATTGAATCAGATTTCTGTCAATATAATCCAGTGTGTAATCGATTTCTTTTACATCATACTTCTCCAAAAGTTTTCTTCCAAATGCTTTCCAAATTAGACCACAAGCCGCATATTTAACTCCATTTTCTCTTGCACCATTTCCTCCTAATTGATGATGGTCATATTCTCCAGCTCCTATATCATATATCATAACATCAGGTTTTGCCTGTGCCTTTTCTTGTTCCCTTACTTCAGGCAATCTTATTAAAATTATTTCTGGCATTATTTTTGATAATATTAATGTTGCAAATATTTCATCTGCATGAAATGTTCCAGCATGTGTTATGCAATTTGCTTCTTTTATGTCTTTCGTTATTTTTACATTCATTGTTTTTCCTCTTTTCTTTTTGAAAATTTTGAAATGGGGACGGTTCTTTTTTGAAAAAGGAACCGTCCCCATTTCAAAATGTACCAAAAAGACCCGGTCCCTTTGGTACATTTTACAAATTATCGACCGCCGCCGCCACCTCCGGCCACCGGCCTCCTCCTCCGCCGCCAGAGAAGCCACCGCCTCCTCCAGATCCTGAAGAGTATGATGATGAGTAGTTTGATGCATAAGCTGATGTAAATGCTGAACTCATCGAATTTGTAAAGCTTGAAGTAAAATTGTTATTCGTCATAAAGTACATATATCCATAAGATGGATCATCAAATTCAAAGCTTCTTCCAAGTTCTTTGTATACAGCTTTTAATTGTTTTATTACTTTATCAGCTATTCCAAAAGCTGTTGCATATACTAAAAATTGTTCCCAAATTACGATTTCTGGTATTTCTCTTTTATCTAACATCGAGAAATCTTCCATATATTTTTTTAGACCTTTCCACATTTGGCTCTCGTCTATACCTTTTTGAGTATATACATTTATTTTACTTGCATATTTACGTAGTGAGAACCCCTTAAATACGCTCAATACTATAATGCTCAATGCTCCAACTATCATTACCATTTCATTCATACTTTCAAGAAATGCTGGTAATAATCCTAATATTACAAATATTACTACCAAAACAAATGTAAAACTTAATACTGATTTTGTATTATAATTGCTTTTTTCTGTTGCTTCATTTTCGTCATATATAGCATTTTGCGAAAGCTCCCTTACACTTGCTTTTTCTATGTCGTCCTTTAATTCAACTAAATTTGATGAATGTGCCTTCATATATTTTTCAACATCTTTTATAGTTATTTCTTCTGCACCTTTTGCGGCTCCAACTATATATTGAAGTATTACTTTTTCCGTTTTTTCTAATTTATCGTCTGCCTCTTTTTTCAATATTTTGATTATTATGTTTTTCTTGTTGCTAGGATTTTCCTCGAATCCTATATATTTTTTCAAACATAAGTCAAGCAATGTTGCAGAAAAAATATTTCCCATTTGATTTGTTGATACAGTAGATAAAACCTCATTATATACATATACTGCCTGTGCTGGTGTTGCATTTTTTCTTGGCATTTCTCTAAAGTATTCTAATTCTTGTGATGGTTTTATTTTTGTCTTTTTAGATGCTTCTTTTCTTATTTTTATTGAACTTCTTAAAAGCCAAACATCTATAATCGCAACTATTATTACAAATATTACAGTTCCAGCTTTTTTAGCATTCTCAGCTCTTGCTCTTCTTGCATTAGCTTCATTAGCCCATACTGTTTCTTTTTCGATAACCTCATTTAGCCTTTCTCTAGAGTATGTTCTTCCGGAGTTTGTTATCATTGCTGTTGGAAAAAGAGTTCTTATCTCTATATATCTTCCTGCTCTGAAATTATTTACCTCGAACTCTATTTTATTTGTAGCTGTAGCATAAATTTCTCCATTTAGTCCTTCTGTATGCCCCCAAACTTTTATATCTTCTTTTGATGATGCATTTTGAGGCAATAAAATTGTTCCTGTAACCTTATCTGCACTTACCTCAAAATCACTTCCTACAAATTGCCAATATAGTTCTGCATAATCTTGATATTTGGCGATTGCATCATTTACTTTGTATGATATTTTATAAGTTTTTGTTGCACTACTATCATCTAAGCCAACTCCCCAAGCTATTTCGAAGTTTCCATCATCATTTTTCATACCATAGTAGCAATCTTTGGTTACGTGATACATAAGTGAATCCACTTTGCTGAATTTCTTTTCTGCATTGTTTGTGACTTCTGCAACTTCTACATCTGTTATTGATGAGTATTTGCTGTTGTCTGTTTTGAAGGTCTTGAAAAGCGTGTTTGTTTCAGATATTGATATGTCCCACGTTTCTGTTACATTCATACTTCCGTCTTGATTGATTTTTGCATCGAAGTTTAAGTTATCTAGGTATAAACTTCCTGCATTGCTTTTGGTGTTTCCTAATATTATGAATAGTATTAGGAATATTAGTGTTGTTATTATTTTTTTGATTTTCTTTGTTTTGTTCATTTGTTCCCCCTTTCTTTTCGGTATTATTTTATTATAAATGTTGGAAAATAGCAATGGGGTTTGGGAATTTTTTTGAAAAGGGAACCTTCTGCAATTCCGCCAATATCCATTGCCATTATTTAACTTTGCCATTTTCAAATTATAAACATTTTTTATTCTATCATTTCTTTTGTTTTTCTCATATATGAATCATTTGTGTAATGTGAGAAATTTTTCATCTTCGTGTCTTGATTCAACTTTTTGAGTATTTGATTATTTGTCATTAAAAAGACCTCCTATATAATATATTTGCAGTCTTAGTATCAAATTTTTGTATATCGAGCCAAAATTTTGATACACACTTCCTTCACTTCCATCTCCAAATGAATAGCTTGTTGCTTCTCTATGTGGTTGGCAATATATACCTCCACTACAGACTTTCACCGATTATTTAAACGATATGCCTGTCGCACAAAAAACTGTACAAAATCATTTCTGATTTTACACAGTTATCTTTAAACTCTCAATCAAACTACTAAAAAAGTGAAATACGGAAACCAACACCATAGTTGTTATTGCCTGTGCTGTCGTTGTAGCAATAACTAGCTGGATGTTTATCGCCATAATTACCGTAATGGCCTCCTCTAAGAGCACAAGGAGTGCTATCACTAGTAGTCTTTCCAAGTGTCCATTCCCATACATTTCCAGCTAGGTCATATATATTCATTAAGGAAAAACTTGTATCTGCTCCTGTTGTTAATAATATTCTTAAACTTGAAGTTTTAGTGTATGGATTTGGACACGCTGTATAACTACTTCCATCGTTTTCTGAATATTTTGCATTAGCATTTGTTATATTCCATAAATTATTATTATAATTTCCTATTTTTGTACTATTTGTTTTTAAATTATATTGAGTTGTTGCATTTTTGGTTTCAATATATTTTAGTACCAAATCCCATTGCACCCCAAACATTAAACTACTTGTATAACTTCCAGATTCAACTTTTTCAGCTAATACTTTTGCCTGTGTTCTTGTTACATACGTATATGGATACATATTCTGTTTGGTCACAGGAGTTAATGTTGTTGTGGCTGAAACTGCTTTTCTTATATCTGCTTCATTTTCTATTCCTGCTTCATATCTTCCTACCCAAAATCCTTCATTTTGGTATACACTTTTTAACATTTTTTTCTTTAATTCATTATATTGGTCTGCATCTGTAAACCATCCAGTTGCGTTATCTGCATAATAAACATCATTATAGTCCGTTCCTGTTCTATAATCATTTGTATATGTGCGTAAATCTGTTTCTATCTTTCCATATTCTTCATCCGTAAAATTAGTGATACCTAGTCCTGCAGTAGGATATACTTCTACCGTCTTAGGCACCTCAACCCAAACATACTCATTACCATATCCATCAGTTATAACCAAACCCTCATCAATAGAATCCTCTCCCTCAATTTTTGTTGGAGCAAATCCTTCTGGCAAAGTAAGTCCTTTATAAGTGGTTTTTTCTGTATTCATCAAAGCTTCTGCTTGTGCTAATTTTCTTTGTTCGTCTATGCTTGCTATTTCTGTTTTTTCCTTTGCATTTGCTGCCCTATTCAAAATTCCGTTCTGCCCTGTTAGCATACTAATACTTATTCCAGCCAAAATTAAAATCACAATAATAGTTACAACAAGTGCAATCAACGTAATACCTCTATTTTTCATCAATTTATAATCTTTCACAATACTTCCCTCCATACAATCTAAAAATAAAATTCTTTTTGCACGTAAAATATATCATATTCAGCAATCAGTTTCAATTGCTTTTATCAATGTCATTCATTTGTTTTATTCCTGTAATATAGCCCTTTATATGTATTTATACTACCATCTTTTCAAGCTTCATCTCCTTAATCAAGTATCTTTTATATTTTTCTCAAAAGTCATCATCATTATTCATATTAATTCCTTTTTGTAATATTTTTTCACATCATCATAAAAATTGTCCCCAAAAGAACCGGTCCCAATGGGACATTTTTCGTAAAAGGAACCGTCCCCAATCAGAAATCATTGACATTCTGGGCAAAACATATTAAAATTATAAAATAACAATAAAAAGGACTGATAAAAATGAATCAAACATATCTAAATAAATTAGAATATAATCAAATATTACAAAAATTGACAACATATTGTCATACATATATAGGAAAAAATTTGGCGATAAATCTTTTGCCATCAAACAAAAAAGAAACTGTTTCAAATACTTTGGCAGAAACAAGTGAGGCGGTAAGTTTAATAGAAAGGAACTCTACTCCACCAATTTCAGAAATAGACGACATTGGCGTTTATCTAAAGCTACTTGAAAGTTCTAGTACAATTTCTGCTAAGGCTTTATTGTCTGTTGTAAACATTTTAGAAATGTCAGATGAATTAATAGAATATTTTTCAAGCTTTGTAAATACAGATGATTTTCCTCACTTAAATGGCTATTTTTCAGAATTATATACAAACCATTCTATAGTAGATAAAATCAAAAAATGTGTTATTGATGAAAATACAATTGCAGATAATAGCTCTAATACCTTAGCCAATATCAGAAGGCGTGAACGTAGACTTGAGCAAGATATAAAATCGAAATTAAACACAATTTTACATTCATCAAGTTACTCAAAATATATTCAGGAAAATGTTGTGACTATAAGAAATGATAGATATGTTATTCCAGTAAAGCAGGAATATAGGTCTTATGTAAAAGGATTTGTGCATGATATGTCATCAAGCGGTTCGACTGTTTTTATAGAACCTCTAGCAGTATTTGAGTTTAATAATGAATTAAATAACTTAAAAATAGATGAAAGTGCTGAAATTGAAAGAATTTTATATAATTTAAGTAGTATGCTTTTTGCCTATACTACCGAAATCAGATTAGATGTTTCTATAATTGGAAAATTGGACTTTATTTTCGCAAAAGCAAAGTATTCAAATTCGATAAAAGGAATCACACCTAAAATTAATGATGAAAAATTTGCAGAATTAATAAATGCACGTCATCCTTTAATTGATGAAAACAAAGTTGTTCCTACTACATTAAGTATCGGAAAAGATTTTTCTTTACTTATTATTACAGGTCCAAATACTGGTGGTAAAACTGTCACATTAAAAACTGTCGGACTACTAGAATTAATGGCTTGTTCTGGTCTAAATATCCCAGCAGATGAAAAGTCAAGCATATATGTGTTTGATGAGATTTTTGCAGACATTGGAGATGATCAAAGTATTTCAGATTCACTAAGTACATTTTCAAGCCATATGATAAATATTTCTCATATTCTAAAAACTGCAACTGAAAACAGCCTAATTTTAGTAGACGAATTAGGTTCTGGTACAGACCCAATCGAGGGTGCTAATCTTGCAATTAGTATTTTGGAATATTTTAAAAATAATGATATTTTAACAATCGCAACTACACACTATCAGGAATTAAAGCGTTATGCCTTAGTAACTTCTAATGTTCAAAATGCAAGTGTGGAATTTGATATTGAAAATTTAAAACCTACATATCGCCTATTGCTTGGCATCCCAGGTAAAAGTAATGCTTTTGCAATTAGTGAAAAACTTGGCATCAAAAAAGAGATTATAGATAAAGCTCGCTCTTTAATGGATAAACAAGATGTTGATATTGAAGCTCTTTTGAAGAAAATTTATGATGATAAAATCGAAATAGAAAGAGAAAAAGAAGAAATTCAAAAAAATCTAAATCAAGTCGAAGTTCTTAAGAAAAATCTTCAAAGAGATGATTCAAAATTGAAACAGCAAGAACAAGAATTAATTAACAATGCCAAGCTTAAAGCTCGTGACATTTTGCTAGACGCTAAAGATGAAGCATCAAAATTAATTAGTGAGATGAAAAAAATTGAAAATACTTCTGGAGCTGTTGATAAACTTAACAATTTAAGAAATTCCTTAAATTCATCAATTAAGGAAAAATCTATAAAAGATACAGTAGAAAATGTAGCTTGTAATCCTATCTCTCGTGATTTAATTAAAAATGGAATAAAAGTTTATATTACAAATCTTAATCAAAATGGCATTATTTGCTCATCTAAGATTAACAAGAATGATGAAGTTCAAGTTCAAATTGGACTTATTAAGACTAATGTTAATATTAAGTATTTGGAATTGCCAAGAGATTTGAAGAATGACTTAACAAAACCTGTTGTTTCTTCTAGTCCTAAGGTTAATAAAACTAGATTTGCTAATTCTGAGATTAATGTTATAGGTTTAACTGTTGATGAGGCTATTCCATTAGTGGATAAATTTTTGGATGATTGCTTCTTGGCTAAAATTCAAACTGCTAGGATTGTACATGGTAAAGGTACTGGTAAGCTTCGCAATGCTATACAGAGTTTTTTGAAGAAGCATAAAAGAGTTAAGTCTTTTAGAGTTGGCGGTTTTGGTGAAGGTGAAATGGGGGTTACTGTGGTTGAACTATTTTGAAATAGGGACGGTTCCTTTTTTAAAAAGGAACCGTCCCCATTTCAAAAAATTACTCATCCCAAATATTTTTTATAAAATAATCTGTCAATCTCATAACCCTTGAAAGCTGATGTATATTTGTTCCTTTAATATTTTTCAAACTTTTCACAATATCTTTTTTATTTTCATTTGACATAGCCAAAATATCACTAATATTATTTAATCCCCACTTTTCTATTATAATTTTAGCAACTTCTTCTTCCGTCAATTTTCTTTTAATTTCAAATTCCGCCAAATTATATAATTGTTCCTTATCATCATTTTCAAGATTATATTTCTTAAATTTTTCAATATTTCCATCGAAATAATGTAATAATACACTTTTATTTATAATTTTTTCTTTTCCAATATACTCTTTAAAGCTACTCCACTTATAATCCTCTGTTTTATCTATCTTTGCTTTTTCCGGATTTCTGTGTACATATTTACAAACTGCTAAAAAATAATTTAAATTTTCTATTTTTTTACTGAAAAATCTATTTTGAAATAAATGACCATTTCTATTAATTTTCTTATTGAAATATGCAGAATATCTAATTTCCAAACTTTGCATTGATTTTGATAAAAATTCATCTTTGATTCTAAATACTATATGAATATGATTATTCATTAAACAATATGAATATATTTCGAATTTAAATCTTTCTTTTGTCTCTTTCAATATGTTTAAAAATACATATCTATCTTGATTATCATAAAAAATATCGTTTCTATCAATTCCCCTTATTATGATATGATAAAGATTAGTTACACTGTGTTCTCTTGGTTTTCTTGGCAAATACATTCCTCCTTTTTTTGAAACGGGGACGGTTCTTTTTTGAAAAAGGAACCGTCCCCATTTCAAAAATTATACAATCTTCCCCTATAAATGTCAAGAAAAATCGTTCGACAAAACTCGACATTTGTTGACTTTAAGCAACATTTACCATATCCATTTTTGATACAATGAATAAAAATTTTTATCAAAAAAGAAGGAATTTTAATGGATTTATCTGATTTAATAATTGAACGAATTTTAGAATTACAAAGACAAAATAAAATGAATACCTATCAACTTAGTTTGAAATCTGGCATTCCACGTTCTACATTATCTAAGCTTTTATCAAGACAAAGTAAAACAATTAGACTGGAAAATTTGTTATATATATGTGAAGCTTTTAATATAAAGTTGTGGCAATTTTTTTATGATTCTCGTTTTGATGAGGTTGAGGCAAGTGAGTGGAGAAAGGAAAAAGTTGACAAAACTGCAATATAGGCATTATAATAGAATTATGTAAAATAATTTTCAGGAGGATTTACAATATGTTAAAAGACATAGCAAATGAAACAGAACAAAAATTGGATGACATTATGCATTCTTCACTTTCAGTTGAAAGTATCAATTTCAAATGTAATGGATGCGGTGCTTGCTGTAAAAATCGCGGCGATATTTTCCTTTCACCTTTGGATATCTATTATATTTGCCGGTATCTAAATATATCTTTAAACACTTTTATGGATACCTACGTTGTTAAAGATAGTATCTTGCTTTATATTAAAGATAAAGGCGATCCCGAAAAAACTTGTGCATTTTATGGCACCCAGATAGGTTGTATGATTCACCCAGTGAAACCTAAAACCTGTTATATGTTTCCATTTTTAGAACTCGATGACAATAAATTCAGAGTACAACTAATTCCCTGTGTTCTCGAAAATAATCCTTTTATTTCAAAGAAAACAATCAAGGAAATTCTCATTAATAACAGTTGTAGATATGAACCAGAAAAAGAAATTCTTAATAAATATCTATTATTATTTAATGAATTTTTCGAGAAAATATATGAATATTTTCAGAAAGGTATCGACACAAAACCTGCTGAAAATTTCTTTTTTGACACCTTTTTCTCAAACATTGATTTAAAACTAGATGAAAATAAGTTTCTCGAATGGTTCCAAGAACAGATTGTTGTCGCCGAAGATGCATTAATAATGATGTAACAACAATATTGTAAACCAAAAAACAAGCCCAAGGTAAAATTTTTATTTGCCTTGGACTTGTTTTTTTCTGATTGGGGACGGTTCTTTTCGCGAAAGGAACCGTCCCCATTTCAAAAAAATTACAACTTTTGACTTTCTTGCTCTCCTGTCAACATATTTTTCAAACTATAGCTTCCGCTTTCTACCTCATCATCGCCAATTACAACGGTATAAGGAATTTCTAACTTATCAGCATACTTAAATTTAGCTTTAACTTTTTTATCTTCATAATAAACTTGAACATTTTTACCTTCGTCTCTTAGTTTATTCGCAACCTTAGAAACATATTCAAAATTATCAGTCATAGAAATTACAAGAACATCTGAAATGGCTTTTTTATCTGATTTTATTAGACCTATTTCACTTAATTGATAAAATAATCTAGTAAGTCCTATAGATATTCCAACACCTGGAAGTTTTTTATCTGTATAATATTCTGCTAAATTCTCATATCTTCCTCCAGAACAGATACTTCCTAAATTTTTATATTCATTTAAAAATGTCTCATAAACTGTTCCTGTGTAATAATCTAGACCTCTTGCTATTGTTAAATCTATTTTGAAATTTTGCTCTGGTATTCCAAATAGTCTCATATATTTAACAACTTCTGTTAGTTCTTCTAAGCCTTTCTCAAATTTTTCAGATGCAATTCCAAGCTCATTTAAAGCTTTCAATTTTTTATCATTTGAACCATCTATTGCGATAAAATTCATTATTTTGTTTATTTTTTCTTGCTTAATATTTAATTTTTGTAATTCCTCTATTACTGCTTCTTTTCCGATTTTTTCAATTTTATCAATTATTCTTAAAATATCAGACGATTCCTCACTTAAATTTAAACTTTCAAATAATCCATTTAATATTTTTCTATTATTAATGCAAATTGTGAATTCTCCGAATCCTAGCTCTTTAAATGTATTATAAATAACATTTGGAAGTTCTGCATCATTTATTATACTTAATTCTCCATCTCCAATTATGTCGATATCACATTGATAAAACTCTCTATATCTTCCCTTTTGTTGTCTTTCTCCTCTATATACTTTTCCAATTTGATATCTTCTAAATGGAAATGCTAAACTTCCATAGTTTTTAGCTACATATTTTGCAAGTGGAACTGTTAAGTCAAATCTTAGGCTTAAGTCATTATCTCCTTTATTAAATCTATATATTTGTTTTTCTGTTTCTCCACCTGCTTTTGCAAGTAGTACTTTAGAATCTTCTATTATTGGTGTGTCTAATGGTAAAAATCCAAATTTTTCATAGTTTTTTTGTATTGTTTCTTTTATTTGATTAAATAATATCTGGTCTTGTGGTAACAATTCCATAAATCCTGGAAGTGTACGTGGTTCTGTTTTATTCATTACTATCCTCTCCTTTTTTTCCATTGGGACCGTTTCTTTTTCCATTGGGACCGTTTCCTTTCGCGAAAAAAAATATTTTTTCGTGAAAAGAAACGGTCCTAGTGAAAAAAAGAAACAATCTTTTCGCGAAAAGAAACGGTCCCAATCAGAAATAATTATGTATCAAAAAAATAAGTTGCTTCTAAATCTGCCTCGTGTGTTAATAATGCAATTGGATATTTGCTAAATGCCAAACCAATTGTATTATATTGTTCTTTTGGTTCAGTATAACCCATGTGCCAACGAATTGCATATTTTTCTTCTGGAGTTAGTTTGATATATTCTGTTATCATCATTACAGATTTTTCCCCATGTCCATAAGGAATTGTATCTTCTACAGTATAGTATGGTACCTTCTCCCATATTCCTAAGGCATTTTTGGCATTTCTATAATCTATTTTATAATAGTTTGCTTTACATAAATCGTGTAGTAATGCTATTAGTATTACTGATTCTGGTGGCGTTTTTATTTCTATACATGATGTTTTTACTTTTTCTTTTAATATTTCATATACTTTTAAACTGTGCTCTACTAGCCCGTGTTCTCTGCTTCCGTGGAAACGCGTACTTGCAGGTGCATCAAAAAAGTCTGTTTTGTTTATAAATTCTATTAATTCATTTATATTTTCTCTGTTTGTACTTTTAAGTAGATTTAAAAATTCTTCTTTCATTTTTCTACTTCTCCTTCTTCTATTTTTTGTTTTATCTTCATTGCTTTTTTTCTTATTCTTTGGATGGCAGTATCTACCGATTTCACTTTACTTTGAAGTATTTCTGCAATTTCTGCATAACTTTCTCCGTTTTTGTAGTGAACTAGAACTTTTTTTTCAAAATCACTTAGGCTATCATCTATAGCTTTTTCTATTACTGTAAAATATTCCTTTTTTGTTATTATGTCTAATGGATCTTCTCCCGTTTTTCTTGTATCTAATATTTCCATTACTTCTGTATCGTCATTTTCATCATAAGCTCCTGAATTTAGAGATAATGATGAATTTAGTGGAATGTGTTTTTGTCTATTTGAATTTTTTACTGCTGTTATCATTTGCCTTTCAATACAAAGCCCCGCAAATGTTTTAAATGAGTTTTGCTTTTCTTGGTTATATGATTTTACAGCCTTGTATAGCCCAATATAGCCTTCTTGTAGCATATCATCTTTTTCTGATCCTACCATAAAGAATTTATTAGCTTTCATTCCAACCATATCTTTGTATCTATCTATTAAACAGTCTAATGCTATATTATTTTGATTTTGTGTTATTTCTTGTAGTAAATTTTCGTCTGTCATTTTGTTATATTTTTCATCAAAAAAGTTCTGATTTATGTCTGACATTTATTGCTCCTTTTATTTGGTTATTTTTATATGAATATTATATTAGTTAAATCTAGTAATGTCAAGCGTTCTAGTCGATTTTAAAATATTTTTTGCTTTAAAATCAAAGTCCTTTTCATCCTTTGTTATTACTATTTTTGACATTTTGATTTCTTGTGTATTTTCCATTTCATTTTCTTTTAGATATTTTTCTACTTTTTCTGCAATACAAGCCCCTGTATTTATTAAATTCACATCATAAGAAAATTCATTTCTTATTAACTCATCAAAAATAGGATAATGTGTACATCCAAGTATTATTGTATCTACATTGTTATCTTTAAATATTTGCATATATTTATGAACAGCTTCTAAACTTTCTTTCGATTTCGCCTTTCCTTCTTCTGCTATACTTGCAAGTAGTGGGCACGCTTTATTTATTACTTCTATATTAGGATTCTTTCTCTTCAAACCTTGCTCCCACGCTCCGCTTCTAATCGTACCTGTGGTTGCAATTACACCTATTTTATTTATATCCATTTTATTTACAAATTCTGCTGTTGGCTCAATTATCCCAATTATTGGAATATCAAATATTTCTTTCATCTCAGTTAAACTTTGACTTGTAGCTGTTCCACAGGCTATTATTACCATTTTTACATTTTGTTTTATTAAATATTCTATATTTTTCTTAGAATAACTTATTATTTCTTCCTTGCTTTTTTCTCCGTAAGGAAAATTTAAAGTATCTCCTAAATATATAAATCTTTCATTTGGAAGTTTTTCTTCTAATTTTTTTAAGACTGTTAGACCTCCAATTCCAGAATCGAATATACCAATTGGTCTTATATCCATTTTACCTCCTTTTTTCTGATTGGGGACAGTTCTTTTTGCGAAATTTTGAAATGGGGACGGTTCCTTTTTGAAAAAGGAACCGTCCCCATTTCAAAATT
>ERZ825896.38-NODE-38-length-162086-cov-27.053842_pt1 | contig 162086 bp, 155 predicted proteins | sample MGYA00519858_ERZ825896 | MGnify/ENA primary metagenome ERZ825896 (study PRJEB31778, sample SAMEA3449214) | human gut metagenome | biome: human gut; feature: human-associated habitat; material: faeces | place: United Kingdom | collected 2010/2012 ... | reverse complement strand
TGCCGAGGCGGATAAAAAGGATATTCCCTGTATTCTGGATACTGATACGCCGTTAAAAGTAAAAAAATATACTCGATGTGGAATGGAACTATGTGGCGAGAAAAAATTGAAAAATGGCATTTCACTGTATACGATGGCGTATAATAAAAATTAATATGGATAGTGGAAATGAAATGTTTCAAATGTTGGATGAACTAAGATGATAATTTTAAGTTGTAAAGGTGGAGCATTATGAAGAATATTTTAATTCATGGGCTAGGGCAAAATCATAAAAGTTGGAATGAAACCATCAAATTTTTAGAGATAGATAATATAGATGTTCTTTGTCCTGCACTTTTTAAAATGTCAAGTGGCAATAGCAATGATTATCAAAACATATTTTCTTCTTTCTCTGATTTCTGTAACAATCAGGAAGGAAAACTTAATTTATGTGGACTTTCATTAGGTGGAATATTGGCATTGGATTATGTAAAAAAGTATCCAGAAAAAGTAAACTCTATTATTATCATTGGAACTCCTTATGATATACCCAAAGTTCTTTTCAAAATACAAAGTATGATATTTCACTTCATGCCAGACTCACAATTTAATGATATGGGCTGTTCAAAAAAAGATTTTATTGCTTTAGTAAACTCAATGAGCAATCACAATATAAAAAACGGTTTGGATAAAATTAATTGCAAAAGCCTAATATTGTGCGGAAGTAAAGATAAAGCGAATATGAAAAGTGCTAAACAAATTAGTCAGAGTATAAGAAAAAGTGAATTCAAAATAGTTAAAGATTCTTCCCATGAGGTTAATGTTGATAATCCAAAGGAACTTGCACACATAATTTATGATTTTTGGAAGGAATTTCTGTAACGCAAATTCAAATTTATGGAGGTAAAATAAAATGATGAAACTTGATAATTTTATTGGTATGATGACGGGACATTTTGATAATAAAGAGCAGTTTAATATGATGCAGGCAACAGGAAAAATATATCCTTATGCTAAGCATGTAAATACAGTCTGCAATGACAAAATAAATAATATTCCTCAAGATTTCAATGGAAAATTTGTTGTTGAAGAAAGTTATTATGAGACAAATGGTAACCGTCATGCATCACCGCACCTTTTCCTTATTACAGAAAATGAAGATGGAATTTTACTTTCCTCCTATGAGATTCCGGAAGGAGAAGACAAAAATACATTTTCATATGATTCTATGAAAAATGTTGATTATAGTGAACTGAAAAAATCTAAAAAGTTTAAGCCGGCACTTTATCATGAAAATGATGGCATCTGGGAGGGAGGCAGCACAAGTCAGTTTTCACCAGTAATGACATTTAAGCTTTGGGAAAAGTTTTCTGATAGTTGTTTGGAAGTATCTGAAATTATGGAAGTTAACGGAAAGCGGACTTTTGGATACGATGATCCTATTATTTACAAACGCGTATAAATAAGTGACGAACATGGTGACAACTTCCAGTTTGACGGAGTGATGGATATGAAAATCAGAGAAGTGGATAAGAATAAAAAGCAGTTTATATCATTATTGTTATTAGCGGATGAACAAGAGAATATGATTGACCGTTATATTGAAAAAGGTACTATGTATGTGCTTGAAGACGATAATGTAAAAGCTGAATGTGTTGTTACTGATGAAGGTAACGGAATACTTGAAATCAAGAATATTGCAGTCAATCCAGAAAATCAAGGAATGGGATATGGGAAAATATTAATTGACTTTATTGCCAGCCAATATGCAGATGAATATTCTATTTTGCAGGTTGGAACAGGTGACAGCCCACTGACAATACCATTTTATGAGAAATGTGGATTTGTTCGTTCTCACAAGATTCCCAATTTCTTTACTGACAATTATGACCACCCGATTTATGAGGACGGTGTACAGCTAATAGATATGGTATATTTGCAAAGACATATATAATTTCCAGTTTATCAGGTATAACACATCAATATATGAATGAAAATAAAATATGTTAATTCACATTTGGAAAGGTAAAGTATGGCATTAGAAAATAAGTTTAATATCACAGACTCCGCAGAACTTGCAAGAATGGAAGAAAGGATAAGTAAGAAAAAAGCAGTGGAGTTATTTGAAAATGGATATTTGTATAAATATAAAGCAGGCTCTTTTGAGATGCTTGCGGCAATTCACAAATATTTATTTGGTGAGATATATGATTTTGCAGGAAAAGTGAGAAATGTAAATATTGCGAAAGGTAACTTTCGATTTGCGCCAGTTATGTATTTACAAGCTGCAATCGAGAATGTTGAGAAGATGCCACAATCAACATTTGATGAAATTGTTGAAAAATATGTTGAGATGAATATAGCACATCCTTTTCGTGAAGGCAATGGACGAAGTACCAGAATATGGCTTGATTTGATTCTGAAGAAAGAGTTGAACAAAGTTATTGATTGGAGCCTTGTAGATAAGGAAGATTATCTGTTAGCAATGGAAAGAAGTCCAATCAGAGATATTGAAATAAAATATATTTTAAAACAAGCTTTGACGGATAAGGTTAATGATAGAGAAGTTTATATGAAGGGTATAGATTATAGCTATTATTATGAAGGTTATGTAATATATAGAGCTGAAGATTTATAGATATATACTCCTACCAACGGCAGGAGCAATAAAAGAACTGTCGTTGCTAGTCGTTCTCCAAAATAATTTCAAAGGAGAATGACTATTAAACGAAATTTAATTACGGACATTATTCAAGGAATGCTACCATACTTGAATAATGCACAGGGTAAGCGATTGCAGGAGGTACTTCAATCAGCATTTGTAAACTATGAAATAACGGAAAATACAGGAAATATGAAAAAATCAGAGTGTGATTATGTAGAGATATTTTTGGCGGCTAAGCGAATAGAAGGATGCTCAGAAAAATCACTTAGATATTACAGAGCAACGATTGAAACGATGTTAGCAACATTAGATAAAAATGTGGAATATATAGTGACGAATGATATTAGAGAATATATTACAGAATACCAGCAAAAAATGGATCGAGTAAGGTTACGATAGATAACATCCGAGATATACTTTCTAGCTTCTTTTCTTGGCTAGAGGATGAAGCACTAGAACTGATGAGAGATAATTGTCATGAGTTAAGGGATTTGGCAATGATTGAGATGCTTGCATCAACTGGTATGAGAGTTGGTGAAATGGTATTACTCAATCAAAATGTATAGATTTCAATGAAAGAGAATGTATCGTATTTGGTAAAGGAAGCAAAGAAAGAGTTGTCTACTTTGATGCGAGAACAAAGATACATTTGCAGAACTATCTAGATAGCAGAAATGATGATAATCCGGCATTGTTTGTGTCACTTTACTTCATGGTTAGCAGTGGCGGATGTGGGCATAGAGGCATAGGCTACCTTGTAAGGCTCATAAGAATCATCGAAGTTATGAGCTTTAGCATAGGACTTAAGCTGTTTAATAATGCGGTTAGCACATTTGGGATTGTTTTCAGTCACATATGCTTCAATTCCTGAAGTATCAAACAAAAGCATAGAGGCGAGATTACCCTCAATGTCCTGGCAGATTGGTTCCGTAATATCTACGAGATTACGACTATATGGTAACGAACCGTATAAAGTTGTTGTGGTGCATGGAGGACCTGGAGCAATTGGCTCATTAAAAGGATTTGCAAAAGAACTAAGTATTCGAGCAGATAAAGGCGTAGTTGAAGCAATACAGTCCAAGTATTCCATAGTAGAACTGATAGAGGAATTATATTATCAGATTAGAGAAAATTGTGTGGAAAAAGTAACACTTATTGGACATTCATGGGGAGCATGGTTAGTGGCTCTTTTTGCTGAAAAAGTATCCTGAAGTTGTGAAAGAGATTATTTTGGTTGGAAGAGGTCCTTTAGAGGATAAGTATGTATCAGAGATAGGTTCACGTAGAGTTGGCAATTTGTCTGGCGAAGATTTAGCATTATATAAAAGGCTGATAAACAACCAAGTAACGGATAAAGATATGAAAAAGATACCTGCTATGTTTGAAAAATCAGATAATTATTGTTTGGAAGATAGAGAGTCACATAGGGCGGATAAATCGGATAGTGAGATGTATAATTTGATTTGGAGTGAAGCTGCCAAGTTGCGGACTGACGGCAAATTATTGGAAGTATTTCAGAAAATAGATAGTAAAATTTATCTAATACAAGGACATAATGATCCTCATCCGGCAAAAGGGGTAATGATACCATTACGAGAAAATAATGTTTCGTGTGCGGCGTATGTATTAGAAAAATGTGGTCATAGTCCCTTTATGGAAAAATATGCGAAGGATGAGTTTTATAATATTTTAAGTGGATTATTTCCTAAACCTAAATTATTCATGGTGCAACCGTGAATAATTCAGGTTAATACATATCATAAGCCAGATTATGAGTATAAATAATGGAGCTAAGAAATTTATGAAAGAATTAATTATCAAGGATAACATAGAAGAATGAGACTGCAACATTTCATCTGTATTATGACTGCAATCTGACGGAAGATAAGTATGAATATTATCTTGTGATTGTAAAAGATTTTGCAGGCAATGTTACACAGAAGAAATTGCTGAGTCAGAAAGCATTACTTACGTGGTTTAGGACGAGTATTGAGGGGTAAAATATCTGAAGTATAGACATAAATAAGTAACATATTTTAAAAATAGTGCAATTATTTTAAAAATAGTTGCACTATTTTTGCTATAATGATAAAATAAAAGAAAATAATGTCGAATAAAGGAGATTGCTATGCCAAACGAATCAAAAAGAGATAAATTTGTTAGATTAGCTGAGGCAAGAACTAATAAGATTATTGATATGATAAGGTTATTAGGAAATTGTTCAAATTCTAGAATGTATGAATATAACAAAGATGATGTAAAAAAGATTTTTAGTACAATTGAAGATGAATTAAAGATTGCAAAGGCGAAATTTGAAATTAATGATGTAGAAGATAAAAAGTTTTCTTTATAGCAGAGAGGAGATTGAGGATGATAGAGTGGAGATTTCCGTCTAATGATCATGGTGAGAACAAAGGAATAAATGATTCAGGAGTAGCAACATTTAGAGGAACACCTTTAAAATCACTTGCACGTGAAATTTGTCAAAATTCATTGGATGCAGCAAAACAAGATAAAGTAAGAATTGAGTTTAATGTATTTAAAATTCCGACAAAGGATATTCCTGGTTCAACTATTTTAAAAGATACATTTCGTAGATGTAAAGAGTTTTGGAGTGTTCAAAAAGGAAGTGCAACAAAAGACTTCTTTAATAATGCAATAAAGATAGTTGAAAATGATGAAACAGTAGTATTAAGGATAAGTGATTTTAATACATTAGGATTACTCGGCTCCAGAGAAGAAATAAACACTGATTGGACGAATCTTACAAAGTCTTCAGGAGCTTCTGATAAAAAAGGAACTGCAGGAGGTTCTTATGGTATTGGTAAATATGCTCCTTTTGCTTGCTCGGACTACGCAACTGTTTTTTATAGTACTTACGATATAAATAATGAGGAAGCTTATCAAGGAGTGTCTAGATTGGTTACTTTTAGACGGGAAGATGGGGAAACTACTCAAGGAATTGGTTATTATGGAAATCAATACAATACGCCAGTATATGAGCAATTATGTTTAGATCCAAATTTTAAAAGAAACGATTTGCAATTTGGAACAGATATATATGTTTGTGGATATAAGTTTGGAAGTGAAGATTGGGAAAAGGGAATTATTATATCTGTTTTAGATGGCTTTCTTGGAGCAATATGGAATGAGAAATTAGAGGTCATAGTTGGAGATAAGGAAATATCCAAAGATAAACTAAAAGATTTAATTGAAGAATATAGTGAGGAACTAACAGGAAATACTCAGAAATATTATGAATTATTAGTTTCAGATGAGACACAGTGGTTATCAGAGGACTTTTTAGGGTTAGGAAATATTAAGTTAGGAATTTTGCTTGGGGATCAAGACGCACCTAAAAGAGTGGCAATGATTAGAAAAACAGGAATGAAAATACTTGAAAAGGATAGATTGCAATCTAGAGTTCCATTTACTGGGATTATGTTTCTTGAAGGAGAAAAATTGAATGAGAAGTTACGATTAATTGAAAATCCGGAACATACTGAATGGCAACCAGAAAGATCATCCAATCCCATTCAGGCAAGAGAATTAGTTAAAGCATTATATGCCAAAATAAGAGAATACATTGAAAAAATAGTTACAGTTAGTTCATTAGATGAAATAGATGCGGTGGGTGTAGGAGTATTTTTGCCTGATGTTGATGATAAAGAAGAAAATAAAGCAGAGGAAGAAGTTGTTAGTAACAAGATTTTGGAAGTTGATAAGAAAATTGTTAAAAAGAGAACAACTGCGGGACAAAAGCCAGGTAAAATTGAGTCAAAGGATAGTGAAAATGATTATGATGAGTACCATTTGGAACAGAATGGAGACGAAGAAGAATGGTTTCATAATGGGGGAAAGGTGATTAATTCAGGTCCCAAAGATGGTCAAGAGGCACATTCAGAAGAAGGAGGAGAAAAGAAAAGATCAAAGAAAACAGAAGTGTCTTTAACAAAGTTTATTCCTGTGTGTGTTGATAAGAATAAGGGGATATACGTGTGTATGTTAGAACCAAGTGTGGATAGTGATGAAGGAGAAATACAGATGTTTTTATCAGCAGAAACACAAAGCTATCCAGTAAAAATTATAAGTGCTAGTGTTATAGGAGGAAATGAGGTATTTGTACAGGATAATAAAATAAGTAATTTGAAATTCAAAAAGGGGTGCTCGTTAAGGATAAAAGTGGAAATTGACTATTTTGATATATGTTCTTTGGAGGTGAAATCATATGCAGTTAAGAAGTAAGTATTATACATATCCAGTGATAAGTGAGGATGGAGAGTATTATGTAGATAGTTTATTTGAAACTGATGTTGAAAAAGAACTGATTGGATATGATATAAAATTTATCTTCAAAGTTAAGCTTGAAAATAAACAATTGGAACAGATGTTAAAAGATGAGAGAGTGATTATTGTTCATCATATAGAATGTCCGCAAACATGTTACAGAACAATTATTCGAACCAAAGAATATAATTGCGAAGCTGTAATACAAGACTCCAAATTAAATGGTAGTGTACAGATATGTACATTTCTCATTGCGAATGAAAATATTAAAAAATATAGCAATGATAACTTTTCAAGTGATTATCGAGGATTTAAATTTGATATCGATAAGGGATGTGTTATGGCTATTGGAAATCAAATTAACTTTAATATTAATAAGATTAAAGATGATTTAGAAAACACATCATCAATTTTTTCTGTAATTCCTAACTAGGATTCTAATATTAGAAATATGCATGTGAATCTTACAGGTGCAAAAATAGTCATAAGCTTACCAGAAGAGGCATTTGGGATTTACAGAAATATGAGTTCTGTTTTAGATGTTCAACAAACAATGCATTCAATGATTATCGTTCCAGCGTTAGAATATGTTTTTTCTGAATTAAGGGATGCAAAAGAACAATTATATGAATTCGAGGATAGAAGATGGTATAGAAGTTTATGTAAAGCATGTGAAAAATTAGGAATAACGATAAATGAACAAAGTCTTAGCAATATTGATATATTGTTTATATCACAATTGTTGATTAATAATCCGATTGTAGATGGATTGAAGGTTTTTGTTGGAACGGAGGAAATAAATGAAGATTAAGTATGTGACAGAAGATGGTATTCTCTTTTTAAGAAACAATAAAGATACTGTTTATAAAAATGTTATATGTGGTAATAAATCCATTTATGATATTTGGGGAGATGATTCCTACTTAAGAGAAACACCATATGAAATAGATGAATTTGTATTAGATTTAGGTGAAGAGGGTAAGGAAGCGTTAACCGATTCAGAAAATGTTCAGAGAGTTTACGGACATATGAAAGCATTATCAGATTCACAGGCATCTGATGAAAGAATTTGGGTAGCATACACATTGCTTATCCAACTTGAGTATATGAAGCGCAGATGGAAAGTCGAGAATGAAGATGGAATGTTATATAGATATTTTTTTTCAAATACGAGCCAAAGATCATTATTTAGAAATGGCATTTCAAGATTATGGTGGATTGGGCGCGTCACATATGATGAAAAAAGAGAGGATCCATATGAGCTGACAAAATTTGTATGTAAAAACCAGGACTTTATTGAAACAATTTGTGGAAGAAATATATTTAATAATTTTGATGTATTTAAAGCTGTAATTGAGGCTATGTACGAAGCGACTAAAGAAGGAATCGAGATGTCAAGAGAGTTGATTAGAGAAACTGCAAAATATGTTAATTTATTGGCAGGAACATATATTATCGATTTTATGGATTATAATACATTATTTGAAAAAGTTGTGAAGTATATTAAAGGATTTAAAGGTGAGCAATGATGATATGTGTTAACTGTGGTATTGAGTTTGATGAAGATAAGTTTGAAATTTGTCCATTTTGTTTAGAACCCGTAGGCAAAAATAATTTTGAGAAAATAGATTCAGCTGTAAGAATCAATAAGGAACTTGTTTGCATGGAGAAAAATCAGGAGTTAGAAACTGAATGCATAGAACCTGATGAAGAAGGTTTTGAACAAATAGGTGAAGATTTAATGGATAGTGAAAAGGATGTTGTTATTGAGGAAACCTCTGAAAAAAGTGATGAGATATCAAAACCGGTTGGAATACCTAATATTGAGTTACAAAAAATAGATAGCTTAAGTGTTCGAACCAAGAATGTATTAGGGAGAAATAATATTTTCACATTTGTTTCGTTATTAGAGTTTTTGAAAAATAATAAAGTAACTGACTTGAATGGGGCTGGTGTAACGGTTGAAGAAGAAATAGCTTGTTTAATTAGTAGAGTGTTAGCCGGAGAGTTCAACGATGCATATACTGATATAAGTGAAAGTATAGAAATTGACATGCCAATAGAGAGAAAGGTTAAGAAACTCATCGAATTGGGAACAGTAGAAAATATTGAAATTGATTGCATATATGATATATCAAAACGTACATATAACATACTGAAAAGTCATTGTATTAACACTGTATTGGAATTAGTAAATTTTTTATCTGAAAATTCAATTAGAGATGTGCGAGGAGCGGGAGTAACTGTACAAAATGAGATTCCAGTTATTCTAAATAATTTTTTGGAAGGCTTTTATAAAAATGTGTTTGTAGAAGGGAATGTTGAAAAGAGATTAGAAGAACAGTTGATTGAAGAGATAAATTCAAGAGGCTATAACATAGTTTTAAGACGAGCGAAAGGGGATACTTTACAAGAAATAGGAAATAGTGGGGATGAAATAATAACCAGAGAAAGAGTTAGACAGATTGAAAGAAAGTTCATAAGAAAATATTGTGAACCTTTAGGTGTAATTGTTGATGAACTTAGAGGCAATAGAAATTTTTTGTATGCACAAGAAGTAAGAGATATATATGGTGATGAAGAGTTAGGTAATGTTTTAGTGTATGTTTTAAAACAAAACCAGAAATATGAATATCTTGATTTTGCAGACTGCTTTGTTGTTCTTGAAATAGATAAGAGTGTTGAGGATAAAATAAATAAATTAATGGTAGAGTTTGTAGGAGAAGGAATTGATATATATGAAAATATAGAACTATTGGATGAACTGTTTGAAAGTAATGATATTTCTTTCATGGGATTGGGAGAGGTATTTAACTTTCTTGAAAAATATAATTATAAGATATATGGAGATTATGTGACACAACACAGAGTGTCATATGCTGTATTATGTAAAAATATAGTGAGAGAGTATTTCCCTAATGGGATAAAACTAAATCAGGATGAAGATGCTGTATGTGATGATTTAGTTAAATTTAGAAAATTGTTTAGAGAAAAATATACAGATGTTTTATTGCCAGAAAGTGACAGGGCATTGTCTGCGAGAATGTCAAGTGTAATGGTAATATGTGATAGGGGGAAAATATTACCAGAAGAAAATGTGCAGATAGAATTAGAATTGCTAAATGAAATAAAAAATTATATAGATAATTTACAGATAGAAAAGATTTATTACTCAGAGGTATTTGCTAATTTTGAGGGACGTCTCAGGTTAACAAGTAATATTGATAATTATTATTTTTTACATGGAATTATGATGTTGTACTTCCCAGATGATTATGAATATTATAGAGATTATATGATTAGAAAAGATTTTGAAGGGACACCTGAAAATAATGCTGATAGAGTTAGAAAGTTTATTATTCAGAAGGGTAGAACAGTATCCAGATATGAATTAAGAGCTCAATTTCCAGGGTTTTCGAATATTATGATAGATTTAATGTTTGATGAGGATCCTATGCTGATGCAATGGGATTATAATACCTATACTTGTAAGGATTTAATAAAAGCTACTATTGAAGACAGGAATAATATTATTAAAATATTGGAAAAGTCATTGGAAGAGAATAGGGGAGTTTTGTCTGAAAACAAATTGTTTGATATTATTAATAGGGAATACCCAGATTTTATAACAAAAAATGAAATGTTTATGCCAATCAATTTGTATTATTACTGTGCAAAGACCTTTGATGAAGTGGCTGATTTTCGAATGCCTAATATATCAAGAAAAGGAATGTTTGATACATTGTCAATTAAGGACATTTCATTATATTTGCTGGGGAATCCAGAGAAGATTTTGTATAGTGATTATTTAAAAATAGCAAAAAGAATGATGTGGACAGATGTGTCAGCATCAAATGCATTTTACAGAATTGAAAATGATTATATAAGAATATCTGATGATGCGTATGTTAAGAAGAATAAACTAGATATAGATAGTAGTTTGTTACCTGAAATAAGAGGGATAATAGAAAAGCTTTTTGAGGATGAGTATCTGGCAATATGTAATATTGATGATTATGAACAATTTCCAAATATAGGATATGACTGGAATGGATATTTGCTTGAATCAATAATAAAAAATTATTTTAAAGATATTAAATTAATTATTCCAGAATATAAGGATCGTCGGTATCAAAAGACTATAATTTTAAGTGACAAAATTGATGTTAATAGTTATCCGGAATTAGTGGCATATGTTGTAAAGAAAGCGGGATACAAATCAATGAATGAAGGGGCATTTTTATCATTATTGGTTATTAATGGTTTGGCATACAAAGTAATACCTAAGGAAATAGGAAATTCGAAGTATTTTACTGTTGAGAAAGAGATATATATTCTCAACGAAGTATATTAAGGAGGAAAACCGATGTTTTATGATAAACAACCAAGAAAAAATAGAGAGAAATATAAAGAAATGCTTTGTATTATGGGCAAATTATCAAATCTCTTTTCTGAAAATGAATGTCCATATTTAGCATATCGTGCACATGAAAATATTTTTTGTAGATATTTAGAAGCAGAAAATCTGGCAAGATTAGATTGCTCTGCAGATGCTAAAAAGGGGAAAATTGGTATTGGGTTAAAAACATGGATGGGTTCAGATGACCAGAAGGTTGCAGAATTTGGTAAACTTAAAAAGAGTTATGAAGGACTTACGGGAATGGAACTGGTGAGACAAATAGCAGAGTATAGGAATGAAAGAATTCGTGTTACAAAGAAATTATATGGTATAGATGAAATGATTTATCACGTGGTAAAAAGAGTTCCAGGAGCAATGCAGATATTAGAATGTTCTTTTGAACCTATAGATATTGATAAAATAAAAATTAATGAGGGAAAAGGAAATGACAACAACACATATTTTACTGATGACAAGTATGAGTATCATTTCAGCATTTCTAAAAATACACTTTTTATGATATTTAGAGATATGGAAAAATTGGATGAGTTTGAAGTGGAAATATTAGATGATCCATACAAGCTAATTATGACACTTATGAGTGTTGAAAGACCAAATATCGATGAAAAAGATTATTTTGTTAACTCGGAATATGTTAAGACTAATGTTTCGTACAGAGAGGACAGCAGAAAAAAACAACAATTATGTTTACCATTGTATTCTAGAAAAGGTGATAAAAAATTTGTTGCAGAGAAAAGTGGTTTGAATCAATGGAAGGCAGCAGGCAGGGTAAGGGATGCTAATGAAATATATATTCCGTATAATGCTACAGATAGAAATAGAGATTTAGAATTTTTCCCGCCGAGAGATATACCATTTATTTTACATTTGCCAGATGGTACAGAAATGAGTGCAAAAGTGTGTCAGGAGGCAGATAAAAACAATCCGAAAATAGGAAAGGCTATAATGAGTAATCCTAACAAGTTACTGGGAAAATGGTTGTTGAGAGACGTTTTCGAGTTGAAAGAAGGTACAGTTGTTACTTATGAAATGTTAGAAAAATTTGGTGTAGATAGTGTTATTTTTACAAAAAATTCGGAGAAAGATTATTCGATAGATTTTTCTGAAATAGGAACATATGAGGAGTTTTATTCATCAAAAAGCGAAGAGGGGTAATCCACTTTGCTTTTTTGATGAATAATAATTGCGGCGCGCCGCAATTTATGATATACTTGCCAATGATAGATTGGAGGAAATAAGATGCTAAAATGTGCTTCTTTTTTTGCAGGAGTTGGTGGGATTGATTATGGTTTCGAAAGTACGGGAGCTTTTAAGACAGTTTATGCTAATGAGATTGACTCTTATCCTGCAAAGACATTTGAATTAAATTTTGATATAAAAGTTGATGTTAGGGATATTCATGATGTAAAATGTGACGAAATACCTGATTTTGATATTATGCTTGCGGGGTTCCCTTGTCAGGCTTTTTCTATTGCCGGTTATAGAAAAGGTTTTGAAGATGAAAAAGGTCGAGGTGAATTATTTTTTGAATTAACAAGAATATTAGAAATAAAGAGACCACGGTTTGCATTTTTTGAAAATGTAAAAAATCTTGTAGGACATGACAATGGAAACACATTTAGGGTGATTTGTGAGCAACTGGATATTCTAGGATATAAATATACATATCAGGTACTAAATGCTATGAATTATGGAAATGTTGCTCAAAATAGAGAGAGAATATATATTGTTGCATTTAGAGATGAAAAAGATTATGAGCATTTTCATTGGCCATTATCTATTCCTTTGACTAATACAGTTAAGAATATTATTGATTTTGAAAATAAAGTAGATGAAAAATACTATTATACTCTAGGAAAATATAAAGGTATTATTTATGATGCGTTAGTAGAGGCTATGGAGGACGATAACATTAAAAAGCCAGCTATTTACCAGTGGAGAAGGAAGTACGTTAGAAAAAATCAGTCGGGAGTAGTTCCTACTCTTACAGCAAATCAAGGAGAAGGTGGTCATAATGTTTGTTTGCTTAAGGCTAAGCACGGTATCAGAAAAATGACACCAAGAGAATGTTTTAATACACAGGGATTTCCAGAAAGTTTTGTGTTACCAGATGATATGAGTGATGCAAGACTATATAAACAAGCTGGAAATTCAGTATGTGTTTCGGTAATAAAAAGAATTGCTGAGGTAATGGCGAGGGAATATAGTGATACAGAATAGGTGTGCTGGATATTTTAAGAAACAGCACTGTGAATATAAAGAAAAGATAGATAAGTGCGTATTTGAAATGAAGTTGTTAATATTCCAGAGTTCCCCTTATGGAGATTGGTAAGGGGCTAGGGGATAGGAATGGTACTATAATAAAACTAAATATTGATTTGAAAACATAAATCCTTTGGAGGCTAATACTTCCAAGGGATTTTTTATTGTAAAAAGTTCATTATAGAAAGGTTCACGAAAATTTAAAAACTGAAAAATTTTACATTTAATGTGGCAACACAAACAAGTGAACCCACATACGAAATGTAAGAAGTTAAGGCTTCTGCAAATAAAATTTAAGGAGGAATTACAAATGGAAAAAATCAGAAGAAAGGCTGATGAATTAATCATCAGAGGCAAGCTTGCAATGATGCAGAAAAAGGATGGTGTTGACCAGATTATCATCATGTTCATCATTATTGCAGTGGCAGCAGGTATCGCCGGACTTTTATATCTTTTGACGCAGACGGTACATTCAGATTAACAAAACAGATACCGGATGGAAGCTTACAGGGAAAATATGACAGAGATTTCATTACACTGACAGCAGGTGTGGAAACATATGATGAAGCAAGAAAAATATTTAGTGATGATTGTGTTGTCAGACAGATTAAGTTCAAGACCAATGGGATGGGGTCAGACCGGTGCAGACAGAATGAGCAAGTTTAGATGTTATGAAAGAAACTATGGACGCGATGGAATAGTAAAACTTGTAAGATATAGCAGAGAACAGAGAAAGCTGGAGAAAACGGGTACCGACAGTATACCGGTAGAGGCTGTAATGTTAAGACAAATATGGGCAGAACATTATGATCAGGCCAAAAGTTATATAGAACGTATGCAGGCAACTATACCAGGAGCAACTGCAAGAAAGTACAGCCATCCGAATACAGTTAAGATTAATATAAGCTTTGACAGTTTGGAAATAAACAGGTAGAATATAAGGAAATAAATCGAATCTGAATATCTTGGGGTATCTTTAATTATTTCCAACTGACAGTAAATTTACTCCATCTAGTGAAGAATATTTTATGGCTTATAAATGTAGTAGATGGTATAATATCAAGTAAGTTATATGATAAAAGAATTGAAATAAATTTGCTTAATGATGTCCATAAAAATTTAAAATATAATATAGTAATAATGATGAATTTTATTCAAATATATGATGAGAGAGGATTGTTTATGAAAGAAAAAATATATTTGAGTTATATAAATGCAGCGGATATAATATTAGAAGGTGTTGATTTTAATTTTGATCAGCAATATTTGTTTTCGTTGAAAGTAGATAGAAGTAAGCCAGTTTATAGCTATATATTGCATGTTTCAAAGAGAAAAGGAATTGTACAACCAGAAGGATTTTGGGGCAAAAATATAAGTAATGTAAGTGTAATAATGGGAAGAAATGGCTCTGGAAAAACATCTTTTATGCAGTTCATAATTAACAATATTGGAAGTGGAATAACATCTATGAACGGAGAAGGTGTTGTATATATCGTGAAAAAGGATGAGACATATATAGTGTTTCATAACTGTGCTAAGTTTGAAATTGAAAAAGAAGATGTTAATCATATAAACATAATGACTTCAAAAGAATATGACAAAGAATTAAGAAATGAGAATCAATTTAAACCGCCATTCAATAATAAAAGATTTTGGAATAATATGATTTATTTTTCAAATTATTTTGGGGAAATGAGATTGTTAAAAGATGATGGTTTTGTAATAAATGTTTCAAAAGATAAATTAGTTGATGAGATTTTAAGAAAAGCAAGGAACAATGACTCGTTGGATTTTAAAATACAAGAGGAAATTCAAACAGATAGAAATATAAAAGTGATTCATTATGCGAAGGAAGGGAGATTTTTAGATAACAATTTAACGAATATCATATCTATTCCAAATCTGATTTGTTTTAATTTAAATGAAGATTTCAGTTTAAAAAAGGAATTTGAAGAGTTTACAAATGTTCAGAAAGAATATTTTTCTTCAAAAGAGTGGATAGGAAATAAAAGGTATTCTGTTTTATCTGAGGAATTATTTTATAAAAGAGGAAATGTTTTAGAGTTTGAAGTGGCAATAAATACATTTTCAGTAAGGTTAATGTGGAATTTGTTAAAAGAAGGATATTTGGAAGAAAAAGAATTCAATAGATTTATTATGGAATTAAGAGATACAAAAGACAAAACAGGATTAAACATTGCAAAAGAATGCATTGAAGGAAAGGAAGATATTATTTTTTGGAAAGAACTATTGAATTTTCTGAATGATAAAGAAAAACAATATGTTTTATATTGGCAGAATAAGAAAAGATTTGTTTTTAAATGGAATCTTGAAGATATAGAATTAATTGAAAAAGTGGTATGTCATAAAAATGATATATTTTTTTGTCAATTAAGAGGTGAAGGAAAAAATGGATATTACAGTTCGGGAGAAGAAAGTAAGGTTAATTTTGTAATATCCTTATTTGAGGCAATAGATAGAATTGAGCAGGAAGAGAAAAATAATAATAATATTATTATATTGCTAGATGAAATAGATGCTTATTTTCATCCACAATTCCAAATTGATTTAGTGAAGAGTATGCTAGAAATAATTTCTAACATCTTTGCGGATTATCAAGTTCAAATAATATTTACAAGTAATACACCATTGGAAATCTCTGATTTTCCAAGTACAAATATTACATATATTGATAATGGAAAAATAAATGAAAGAAAAGAAGTTTTATCATTCGGTGCTAATGTATGCAACTTGTTAAAAAATAATTTTTATATAGATTCTTCTATGGGAACTTTTGCTAAGCAAAAAATAGCTGATGTAATTTCATTCCTCGAGAAAGGCGAGAGTAGTACTATGGGGAGAGAAGAGGCAGAGTATGTAATTTCTATTATTGGAGAGCCAATAATTAAGAAAAAATTACAGAGTCTATATGATAAAAAATATATGGAAGAAAATTCTGAAATCAGGGAATGCAAAAACAATATAGAAGAACTAAAGCAACGTATAAGTAATGGAGAAGAGATAGATACAGAAATTCTGATGAAAAACCTAAATGCTATAGCGGATATATTAAATAAAAGCAAGGAGCGAAGTGATTTATGATTGAAATGCCACTATTTAATGATGAACAATGGTATTTAGAACAGATAAAAAGTTGTATGGTTGATGATAGGATTAGAGATAGGGATAAACGTGAAAAAAAATACAAACAAAATGTTGAGGCTATAGTAGATACACTTAAAACAGTAATAAATGAGAGTGATTTTTCTGATAATAGGGATGATGTGTCGTTGTTTGAAAAGCTTATTTTGGCTCCTTATTCAGATTTGAGTAAGATATATAATAAAATAGTTAAGAATGCGAAGAGTGTATTTCGTTCAACTAAAATCGAAAAAGAAAAAACAAAGGTAATTATTAAGCCAGAATGGAAAAAGATACACGATATATATGATAAATTAGTTGATAAAGAAATCAATATTCAAATGGTTCAAAGATACGGGATAAAGTGTTGTCCATATTGTAATGAAAATTTTATTTTCAATAGAAAAATGAAAAAAAATAAATTTTTATCAGTAGCACAGTTAGATCATTTTTATCCACGAAGCTGGTATCCGATTTTTGCTATTTCACTATATAATATTGTTCCAGCATGTAGTTCATGCAATCATATAAAAGGTAATAAGCAAGTAGGAATATCTCCGCATGATCATTCAGTAGATTTTTCAAAGTTGAAAATATCATATACACCTAAATCAGGTGATTTTATTGATAATTCCAATAATATTGATATTACATTTCAATTTGATAATGTGGATTTTGAATTTCAACAACGAATGAAAATGAATCTTAAAAATATGGGAATAGAACATTCATATAATATGCATTCAGATTATGTTCAGGAATTATTAAAAAAGGCTCAAATATATGGTCCTGAATTAAGAGATAATATCTTGCGGGATTTTCCAGATTTATTTGAATCTGATGAAGAATTGGTACGGACTATATTTAGTAACTATATAGAGATTGATGATTTGCTAAAACGTCCATTGGCAAAAATGACACGAGATTTACTTAAGGAATTAGGTATAATTTGATAAATATATTGTGGTGAATGGTGAATATGAGGTTGAGAAAATGTTTGATTGGGATTACAAAATCAGTGGTATAAGAATATAAATTATTTACAAAGATAGAGAGGCGCTTTGATGAATGAATTAGTCACTTAGCAAAATAATCCATTATGGTTTATGGAGGAGTCATCAGACGTATTGGAGTATTCAGATAAAGGATTAGCAAGCCAGATTTTTGCCATGGCAGATAAGCAGATTTATGAAGAACAAAAAGATATAGTAAGAGGACTTAAGAAGACGGAAACATTGCAACTTGTATTTTCTGATGAGGTTTGAGTTCTATCATCTGGATGGAACAGAAGAAGTTCCTGAGGATTACAATGAAATATCCTTTGTCTGCTTAAGACTGGACGGAAGTTTGGAACTGCCAAGTACATTAGGAATTGTTTGCAGGAAGATTGCGCAGAAGCTGGATGGATTTGAAGGATTTCACTTTTACCAGTTGCGCCACACCTACACAAGTAACCTTCTGGCAAATGGAGTAGCACCAAAGGATGTGCAGGAACTGTTAGGACACTCAGATGTCAGTGCCACAATGAATGTCTATGCTCGCTCCACAAGAAAAGCCAAGCGGGAATCGGCGAGGTTGCTTTATAAAGTGGCAGGCAACGACTAAAAAATAAATTCCCTTATTTCCCTTACAATTATATCATAAGGGCAAAAATAAGGAAAAATACATATCATTTCACTAATGAACAGGCTAGAATATCTGTAAAATGGGGAATGCGAATGGCACCGCAGTGAAAATCCACTTGCATAAAAACACAAATTCACATTTCCATTCATCACATACAAAATAATACATTCAATGGTATATGCTACAATAAAACATATTATCCCTAGCAACAACCCTTTTGTAATATTACTAGCAAAACCTGTTTTTACAAATCCTATGTCGCTCCATTTGCTTTTTGTAACACGCAAAAGAATAAATAAAATAACTATTCCAAAAATTTTATGTATAAAATTTTCAGCCAATACTGTTTCGTCAGTTCTAATAAAGAAATATTCAATTATTCTTGCAATGACGCAAACAATAAATATTCCCCAGCATACTACTATTGAATGCTTTTTTAGTATATTCATTTAAACATATCCTTTCTTTATTTTAAGAATGCCAATCTTATCGGTCTGACAAATTCCGATTGAGATTTTACCTGCTCCCAGTCAGATTTTAAATATAGATATGCCCTCTTCATACATTGTTTTATAAGGATCTCCAATCGCCGCGAAAGCATCTTTTTCACTTTTTCGTTCCCAATCCATATCTATATACCCATCGGTTTTTACATGTTGTTTTCCCGCAAGCACACAAAAATAGCTGCACACAACTTCATTTAAAATCAGATACTCCAGAAGTGTCCTGTCATCCACATATTTTTCAAATACAAGGGTGCCCCTCTCATAACAAAATACCTTTGTCCGGTATTCCATAATATCAATTTTAAGTTCCATATCAAATTTTGAATTGTCAATCATTCTTTTAAAACTTTCAATCTGATAACTTACCGGAATTTGCGCCTTATCAAGCAATTTATGCACATTATAAAATATTTCTTTCTGTTTCATACCTGTCCTCAATGCATTCTGCTCTGTTGTATTTTCTTCATCCCTATCCGAAAATAGAAATCTATCTGATTTACATTCCAGTTCCCGAAAACGGCTGGCTAGCTGGTCGAGCCGTTCTGTGCCAAATGCCTCATATTCTTCCTTAGTAATTTCATAGTACCGATTATACCAGGCAACCCATGTAACCACACAACTTAGAATATATTTATCCACTTCCGGAACATATCCAACACTATACAGCAGTTTTGTATTTACTTTCTCATTTTGTATATTCATATGCCCTCCAACTATATTCATATCCATTATAATAATCCCATTCGGGTATAATCTCAATATACATATCATTTCACTATCTAAGGGGGCTGAAAAGCCTGTAAAATAAGGAAAGTTCAGGAAATCTCTCCACAACTTCCGATTTGATAATCTCTTGAACAAGGCTACCATATGGGTTATTCTACCACATATTCATCCTTAATTCATCTAAAATTTTCACGATTGATTTACCACACTTCTAAACTATCTTCTGCATCAATCCAAGCTTGCATTTCTCCATCTAACACTAAGCGTGCATACTCCATATGTTCATCAATCGCAAGAGCATTCAATGCACATTGTGAATTAGGTGTGGTCTTTAAACCGTCCTCTGACTTATTACAGTCAATGCACAAAATCATATTATCAAAGGCGGTTATATCAATACTATCGCAGCATTGGTTATATGTAGCATATATAAGTTTCATAGCATTTTTGTCCTTTCATCGTTTTTACAGATAAGCCGGTTGTATTGATAAATTGTTGTGTGTCCCAGAATTATCCTTTAGAATGTGAAACTCATTATTTGTGCAAATTGTTTATACAACGAGCAATGTTTCGAAGTGTGCATCAGAAACAAACAAGAACTTGCAACCTTGAGAAAAGATATGCTTAGAGCAGTAAAAGGTTCTAAGTCAGAGAAGGAGAAACAAGAGTAATGAAGAAATTCTTTTGATTACGACGATGGCGACATGGCTTTTGTGAGAAGCTGTAGCTGCGTTTTTTACCATTGGCGCTGGTCTTAACAATATGTCTGCACACCAATTTTTTCTGAACTCTCATGTAGATTTCTTTTGGAATAATGGCTTCGTGGTTACCTTTGTGTTAAAATCACTGAAGATAATCAGCATATAATACTCTCTTTCCTTGAAAAAAGAGAAATAAATTAACCGATATGTTTCTTTATGATAAACTTACTAGAGAAGTCTATGATAAGGCGGTGTAGTAAAACAGAGGAGATAAGTTTGAAGAAAATTTTTTAGCTGGAGAAGTGGATGAAAATGCAGTTATTCGAAAATTTCGAATAACTGCAGCAGATGGTAAAATATATAACACGAATCACTATAATCTTAGAGCTATTATTGCAGTAGGTAGTCTAATTACGAATATGAGTATAATATTGGTAAGAAGCTATTTTCTCATAGTTCTAATCAACTGATATAAAACAATTTTTTGAGCATCATTAAGTCCAGATAAATCTAAATAATTCTTGTTATCAATACCAAGTAAATAATCAGTAGATACCTTGAAATATGCGGCAATTTTTATTAAGTTGTCGTACGAGGGCAGACGATTGCCTAACTCATATGCACTAATTAATGATTTTGAAACGCCAATTCGATTGGCTAATTGATTTTGAGTTAGGTTTGAATTTTGTCTTAAGAACTTTATTCGTTCATTTAGATTTACCATATGTGTACCTCCAGTACAAATAGTATATCCAAAACAGGAACACATATGGTGCTATGGGTATACAAGTGGTAATCTTTTGCAAATTGTATGTTGTTGTGTATAATGTAGTTAGACACTATTTTATATAGGAAATAGTTGCGATAATACATATTTTATAAATAAATGTGATGTGTAAAATATTGGATTAAAAAGCTGATAATTATGTAAAAAGGAGAAGAGTATGGCTATTTTTATTATTGTATTTCTAGGAATAATTACATATATAGTATGTAATTATATATTAAATAATGCTGCACCTGAGGAACAAACACAAGCTGTATTAGTAAGTAAAAAGACAGGTACATATATGGATGCCAATAATGTGGTACATACAAATTATATTTTAGAATGATGTCTTAGGTGAAAGAAAAAAGTTTATAGTAAAACATAAAGTATATAAAATGTATTTTGAGGGGCAGCAGGGAAAGCTGGTTTATAAAAGAAAAAAATTTGTAGATTTTATTTGTTAATTAATATATGACAAGTAGTTTATATGGCAGATAGTTGATTAAATATATAATATATATAGAAGAATATATATGAGAGAACATTATAGAAAAGGCATAGCAATAAGAACAGCAGGAAGATAGACTTCTGACTGTTCTTTTTTTGTAAAAACGTGTTGACAAAACTATGTATATACTGTATATATAAATATATACAGTATATATGCGATGCGTTTAAACATATAGTATGTGCTGTAAGTATATCAAATGCTATCCGTATATAATTTTACACAAATAATCTGTATATCACCTAAAAATATTAGCAGGCGTCAAAAATCAAAATCACCCTTGCATCTACTAAATTACATATTAAAAATCAGGAGGCTTTGTTATGATAAAAGTGAGCAATATGTCAAAGGAATATCGGGCATTTAAGCTAAACAACATAAATATTCACTTGCCAAAGGGATATATTATGGGCTTGGTAGGGAGAAATGGAGCAGGAAAAACTACATTACTTAGAATATTGGCAGGAATGGAAAAAGCTGATAGTGGCAGTGTTATTATTAATGGCTTTGATATAACCGAAAATGAAGAAAATGCCAAAAAGGCGAAGGATAGTATAGGCTTTGTCTTTCTTGATAATTTATTTATAGACGAAGCAAGTCTTATAAAAAATAGTCGGGTATATGGGAAATATTATACAAGGTTTAATAAAGATACTTTGGTAAAATATTGTGAAGAATTTGATTTAGATATAAAGAGAAAATATAAGAAGCTGTCAAAAGGTGAGAAGTTAAAATTTCAATTAGCCTTTGCACTTGCTCATCGGCCCAAATTATTAATATTAGATGAGCCAGCAGCAAATTTTGATAGAGATTTCAGGAAAAAGTTTATAAAGACCTTAACGGAGTTTGTAGCTGACGGAGAAAAAAGTGTAATAATAGCAACACATCTTACGGAGGATTTAGATAGAATAGCAGACTATGTTACCTTTATGGATTGCGGAAAAATAGAAATGTCTATGGATAGAGAAACATTAATGGAAAGCTTTAAATTAATAAGTGGGGACACAGAAAAATGCAACCTTATAAGTAAAGAGCTTGTTATATATAGAGAGGACGGAAAATACGGTAGTAAGCTGCTAATTGATTTAAGAAGTGATAAGATAAAAAATAATATAATAAGTAGCGAACTTACGGTTGAAATGCCAAGCATAGAGGATATTATGTATTATATGACAAAGGGAAAAGAAGCTAAGGAAGAAAAAAAGGAGGATAACAGATATGTTTAAAATGGTATTACAGGATTTTAGAGTAGAGTTTTTTCATAATATTAAAGGAGAAAGAAAAAATTTATGGGTGCACATAATGATTATCTGCTTTTATAGCTTCTTGTTTATAAGAGATTTATTAAGAGATGGACCTAAGCAAAATATGGTGTGGTATGTGAATTTTTTGTTTTTAATTGTATTTGTTGAATGTATTCACACTATTTATCCAAATAAATTAGAAAAAATAATGCTTTTAGTGCCACTTACAAGAGAGGAAAAATATAAATATTTAAAAATTAGATTAGTGATTAAGCAGGTAATTTCTTTAGCTATTTTAGGCAGTATAAACGCAGTGTTTGTATGTATTGGATATACAAAGGTGTCTACTACAATTTTTGGTATGATAAGCCTGCTATTATTAGGTGCTGTTATGGGAATAACCATAAATAAAGTAAATGAGCAGATTAATCATCTTTTTGAGATAATAAATATATTTGTTGGCTTTGGAAATTTTTTACTTATATTATCTGGAGAGTCCTTTATGGAAATTCCGAAGCATATAAACAATGGAATTATTGCAGTATTATCTATAGTTCAGGTAGCAGGGTCAATAATTATTATGAAGAATTTTAGAAAATACGCAGAGGTCGATTTAGTCTAGGAAAGGAATAAGCTCAAGTAGAGCTTGATGTGAATATGAATATAGTTATTAAAACACAAGGTACAATGGCAATATATGAGCAAATAGTTAATCAGATGAAAAACCAGATTGTAACAGGAGTATTACAGGCTGGTGAAGCACTGCCTTCAATAAGAGCATTGGCAGGAGAGCTTCAGGTAAGCGTGATTACAACCAAAAGAGCATACGAGGAATTGGAAAAGGAAGGACTTATTCGTTCTGTTGCGGGCAAGGGCTTTTATGTGTGCGAATATAATAAGGACTATTTAAAGGAAAAGCAGCTTATGATGCTTGAAAGCAGGCTTACAGAAATAATTTTTGAATGTAAAGGTGCTGGACTTACAAACCAGTACATATTAGAAATGGTAGAAGCATTACTGGAGGAGAAATAAAATGGAAGAGGAAATATTAAATTTAGTCAATGTTTGTGTGAATAAAGGAAAATTTTCCTTGAAGGATATTAGCTTTAAAATTGAAGAAGGCTATCTTATGGGAATTATTGGAAAAAACGGAGCAGGAAAAACCACTCTTTTAAATACAATTATTGGAAAAAATGAAAAATATACTGGCAGAATATTGTATAAGGGAAAGGATATAAAAGAAAATTATAAGAAATTTATGGAGGGGTGTGCATACATTTCAGAAGATTCTGTATTTTTAAAGGAAGACACAATATTAAATAATGTAAGGCTGTTATCAGTTTTTAATGAAAAATTTGATGAAGAGAATTTTGTTAAAATGCTTACGGATAATGGAATTTCAGAGGATAAATTTATAGATAGATTGTCAAGGGGGGAGTTTATAAAGCTACAGTTATGTCTGGCTAGAGCTATGGGTAAAAAGCTGTATCTAATGGACGAGGTTACAGCAGGAATGGACCCAGTATACCGAAAGGAATTTTACAAGGAATTAAAGACAATGCAGCAGGAGGGCTGCACAATTATTATGACAACCCATATTGTATCAGATTTAAACAGAAATATGGATTACATAGTAGAGCTTGAAAATGGAAAAATAGAGTCAATAAGAGAAAATGATGGAGGCTTTTGTTATGAATAGCGGATTAAACCAAAGTAATAATTCCTTGTTGTTAAAGGAATTTGATAAAAGAGCAAGGGACATAAGAGTAATGTCGCAGGTTTTTAAATGGTTTGGAATAATATTTGAAACAATAATGATTATTGGAATAATATGCAGTATTAATATTAATGATGAAGTTTCAAATAAAATAGTTTATGAAACAGGCTTTTCCCATTATATGCTTTTAGGCGGATATATGACATTTGTAATCAATATGTTTATTGTGCCTGTTGTTATGCTGGGTAATGGTAAAAAAACTAATATATACAAATTTTTAAGCTGTTCGCCTATAAGCAAGGGTGAGATTTTTAGATCAAGAATAAAAATAGTATGTAAAATGATGAGTATAAGAATTTTGATATTTGTAGGACTTGAGCTGGCTGTAATGTTAATTGAACATTCTTTAAATATAAAGGGAATAGCTTTGGCGGCATTTATTCCCTTTATTACAATGATATGTGGAATGCTCTATTGTATACCACCTAAAAAATGCTAGTTAATAATTGTTAAAAATATTCATTCCAATAATTACAATACCTAGTATAACTAAAATCACACCTGTTAATCGGTTTAAGGTTTTAGCACTTGCTTTGTTGGCAAACTTTGCAGCAATCCTTGCCCAAAGAAGTGTAGATAATACACAAAAGATAAGGCTGGGAATGTCGGGCATACCATCAATGGCAAAATGGCTAATAGCACCGGTAAAGGCTGTAAAGGTCATAATGAATACGCTTGTGCCTACTGCTGTTTTTAGCTCATAGCCAAGAAAACTGGTAAGTATAAGGAGCATCATCATACCGCCACCAGCACCTACAAAGCCACAAATAAAGCCAATAATTACACCTGAGATAATAGATTGGATTACTCTTTTTTTAGGGCTTATAAGTCCCATACTTTCCTTTGTGGTCATTACAGGCTTAACAATAAATTTAATGCCTAGTAAAAATGTCATAAATACGGAAATATTACCCATTGTAGAATTTTCTACCAGACTTGCAATAAAGCTTCCAAAAAGCGTAAATGCAAGAACGGAAATCATCATAATAAGTCCGTTTTTAATATCGAGATTTTTGTTTTTTCCATATGTATATGCACTTATAGCACTGGCAAGCACATCGCTGGCAAGGGCAATGCCCACAGCCTCATATGCCGGCATATTTAAAAATGTGATTAACATAGGACTTATTACTGCGGCGGCACTCATTCCGGCGAAGCCTGTGCCAAGACCAGCACCAATACCTGCAATAAAGCAGACTATAAATTTTATAAGCATAGTTTTTTCTCCGGATAAATTTAATATTATAGTTCAACACTTTATTGTAGATAGACATAATTAATATGTCAACATAAATTGAGGACATATCACATATTATAATGTATATAAAACTAATCTTAAATTCTAAAAATTATTTTTATAATAATTCCATATTTATCGTAAAAGGTTATACTTAATGTGTTAGCTTAGTTTTGAAAATGAAAAAATTGCAAAAAAAATTTGACAGAATACATAATATAAATGTAATATTCACATATAAGGTGTTAAAAATTAAACTAAACAGGAGAAACAGTATGAAAAAAATTCTAGTTACAGGTGGAACTACATTTGTTAGCAAGTATGTGGCAAAGTATTTTGTCAAATGTGGCTATGAGGTATATGTTTTAAATCGTAATACAAAACCACAGGTGGAAGGTGTAAGACTGCTTGAAGGTGATAGAAAAAATTTAGAAAGTATACTAAAAGATTTCCATTTTGATGTAGTCGCAGATATTACAGCATACACTCAATCCGATATATTGAATTTGCTTGATGGACTTGGGGTGTTTGAGCAATACATTATGATTAGTTCCAGTGCTGTTTATCCAGAGTATGAGGCACAACCATTTAATGAAAATGCAAAGTTAGCTGAAAACAAATTCTGGGGAGCCTATGGAACGAATAAGATAGAAGCTGAAAAAGCATTGATACAAAAAGTTCCTAATGCGTATATACTTCGTCCGCCATATTTATATGGACCTATGAATAATGTTTATAGAGAGGCTTTTGTATTTGACTGTGCTATAGGAGATAGAAAATTTTATCTTCCAAAGGACGGAGAAATGAAAATGCAGTTTTTCCATGTGGCAGATTTGTGTAAGCTTATGAATATTATAATAGATACAAAGCCAGATACACATATTATGAATGTGGGTAATCCTATATCAGTTACAATAAAAGAGTGGGTTAGTATGTGTTATAAAGTGGCAGGAAAGACTCCAGAATACATAAATGTTTATAAAAATATTGACCAAAGAAATTACTTTAGCTTTTATGATTATGAATATGAACTTGATGTATCAAAACAAAATAAATTACTACCACAGGTTAAAGAATTAGAAGAAGGATTAAAAGAATGTTATGAGTGGTATATAAAAAATCAAAATGAGGTAAGGAAGAAACCATTAACTGACTTTATAGATGGAAATTTAATTTAATATTGTAAAGCCCCAATTCAGGTAAACACCTGGTTGGGGCTTACTTTATTTTTACAGGCAAAATATCCTGATGCAAATATTGTTTCAGGCAAAAAGATTAAATAATGCAACAAAGTCAGATATAGAACAATGGGTAAATGAATTACAGTAGATTAGCCTGTAGCGTAGGGTCAATAAATAATCCAAGCTTTGGAGGGTAAAATGTAAATAGAAAGAATAAAAGGGTAGTAAAAATTAATATTTTTGTTCCAGTGGAATTTGAAATATATGATTTGCTATAAAGCTTATTTTCCAACCAAAGTGCAAAGATAACGCCTGCAAAATATATGGCAATATTTATAAAGTCATAATTTTGACCAAGTACACCAAGAATTGTATAGAAGGCTACAACAATAAAAATCATTCCACCTATAATGCCTATAGTTCTTGAGCCGAGAAAATTTTCAGGAAGGTTATCCTTATTAAAATACAATTCCAAAATTGTAAGCAAAAGCATTGGGAAGAAAATAAGCTTTAAATGCTCAAAGGTAGATTCGTTAGTTGCAGAAAAAAGACCTATAAGGCTGTTCTGATTTGACCAGTCATATGTAAAATGTAAAAGTACACCTAAAACTGAAATAAAAATAAATCTGAAAAAATTTCTTTTAAAAGACATAAATCCCCCTTTATTAAAACTGATATAATAATACTATAAATAGTATAATAATTCACATAAAAAGTACACCACTATAAATCAGACCAAAAATGTAAAGTACAAATATTAATTAAACGGAAAAATATTAATACTATTATATTCAAAAATAACAGAAAATATTAAAAATTTTTGCAAATTTGGGACATAAATCAGCAAATTTGGGACATTGGAGTACAAGAGAGGAAAAATATGTTATAGTTGTTAAAAGTAACATAGAGATGAAAGGATAATACAGGAGGTGATATTGCAGCGGATAAAGTAGCGGGAATCTAATATTTATTCAGGTATGCTATAGTGTAAATTATTCATATAAGAGGAAGTAATCTTAAACTAATTAAAAAACTAAAGGAAGCAAAGTAAGAAAGGTGTACTATATGAAGAAAAATTTAGTGTTAGTTATTATTGTACTTATATCAGTAGCTGTAGTAATTGGAGCTGTTATATTGATAAATAGCTCAGAAAAAAATAGAAGCTCCAATAAGGACAGCTCAACAAGCAAGGTCACAGACACTATAGTAGATAATTTTGTACCGGGAAGAGTGGAGATTAAGGTTACAGAAATATCTGAGGATAGTATAAAGGGAATAGTTGTTAATGGAGGGATTATATTTAAGGCAGATGAAGAAATAACAGTTAAGGGAATAAATAGTACATCAATGGATGAAAATGAAAAAAATATTAGTAAGGATATGGTGATTTGTTTTAGCTGCAGTGAGAAAGATATTGAAGCTGAGAATGTAGTAAATATTAGTAACTTTAGCATTAAGCAAAATTAAAGGTTATAGTTTTTATATAGCTGAAGTGAAAAGTGTATTTCCACTTTTATAAATGTGTTTTTTAAAGTGGCATTTACTTTTACAGAATGAAGTAAATGTCACTTTTTGTATACACATAAAAATAAACCACCTGCTATGCAGGTGTGTTTCCAGTAAGCTTTAGCTTCAAGTAAAAAACCTCCAATGTTATAATTAGTAAAGGTTCGCCATCCGTGCTAAATAGTAAAGGAGGTATACAAAATGGACAATAATAGTTTAGCACACACAAAGTGGACTTGCAAATATCATATAGTATTTGGCTATATCCTCTTTTTTATTAAAAAAGGATGTGGTATAATAAATTCAGTTTATTATTTGAAATGTAAGTGTATTAATTAATATATTAAAGCAATTAAGAAAAGGACAAAAAGTATGAAAACTATTTTAAAGTACGAGCAGATAATCAATGAGGCTCTTCGCTCTGCACTTGATTATGAAACACCAGACGAAGAAATTAATGAGTTTATAAGATTTTTCGGAAAACATATTCATTCAGATAGAATTTATATTTTTGAGGATGATTGTGATAATCATGTTACAAATAATACATATGAATGGTGTGCTGATAGAATTATACCACAAATAGATGTACTGCAGGGTGTAGATATGGATGTTATTGGATGGTGGTATGAAACCTTTGATTCGGGAAAAAGCGTAATTATTCCGGATGTGTCAATATTAGAGGGAAATCATCGATTATCTTATCAGATATTAAAAGCACAAAATATTAAAAATTTAGTGGTTTGTCCTTTGAGATATAAAGGAGAGATAAGAGGCTTTTTCGGAGTGGATAATCCACCAGAGAGAGATTATGAAGCGCTTACTGTGTTTCTGGATATGATAGGAGCTGTGCTTATCTCACTTTTAAAAATAAGAAACTCCTTTAGAAAATCTAACTATGAAGCAAAGCTTAGCAGCTATTCTGCTTTGGCAGAAATATATTTGTTAATGTCTTTAATTGATTTAAAGACAGGTAGATTTAAAATAATTAAGAGTAACAAATTTATTGATGAATGTTGTGATAAAAATGAAAAGGATAATTATAGCAGACAGATTGGAAATGTTATAAAAAGACTCTGTCTTAGAAAGTACCACGAAGAAATAGCAACTTTTACTGATGTATCTACCCTGGAGGAAAGATTAGAAAATTGTAATACAGTTGCACATGTATTTAAAGGAAAAATATCAGGCTGGTGCAGAGAACGCTTTATAAAGGTAGATAATGATGAAGAAGGAAAGCTGTGGCATGTACTATATTGTATAGAAGATATTGATAAAGAAAAAACAAGAGAGGACAGACTTATATATTTGTCTGAAATAGATAGTATGACAGGCGTATGTAATAGAGGCAGTGGTGAACGAAAAATATCAAGACTGTTAGAGGCAGGTGTAGGAGGAATGCTGCTACTAATAGACTGCGATAAATTTAAGTCGATAAATGATACTTATGGTCATATTGTAGGAGATGCAGTTATTATTGCTATTGCAGAAACCCTGCAAAAGGTATGCGGACCAAGAGATATAGTTATGCGATTAGGGGGAGATGAATTTGCGATGTTTATACCTAAACTGGTAGGCAAAGAGGAGGCAGAGGCGTTTTTTAAACAGCTATTTACAGAAATATCACAAATCTATATTGCAGAAATGGGAGATAGAAAAATATATGTAAGCTTAGGAGCAGCAATATGTGAGGAAAATCAGGGAGCAACCTTTGATGAATTATATAGGAAAATGGACAGTGCAATGTATGAAAGCAAGAAAGTGGAAGGCTACTGTGCTAGGATATATTAGGAAAAAGAAAAAAACAAGAGGCTAAAATGTGATATGCCCCTGTCTGCTTGACAGGGGCATATCACATTTTAGCCTCTTGTTTTTGTATATTAAAGCATATGAGCGCGTAATTCCTCGCCTGAAAGTGGGCTAAGATATGCAGGCGCAATATCAAATACTGTCTTACAGCCAGATACTCCTTCGTTTGATAAGCGGTTAATTGCTCTGGCAAAGGATAAAATAACCGAAGATGTAAATTCAGGATTTGAATCTAATTTTAAGCTATATTCAATAATATGCTTGTGTTCCTTATTTAAGCCTGTAACACCTGTACGGAAAACAAAGCCACCGTGAGGAATTTCAGAATGGTTTGCATTGAATTCTTCCTCTGAAATAAAGTGTACTGTTGTATCATAATCAGCAAAGTAGTTTGGCATTGTTTTAATGTCATTTTCTATCTGTGCTAAATCAGCACCTTCCTCGGCAACAACAAAACACTCTCTAATGTGCTTCTGTCTTGTTGTAAGCTCTGGATTGGCACCACTTCTTACTGCCTCTAAGGCTTTCTCTACAGGAATAGTATACTGCTTTCCATTCTTTACGCCATTTACTCGTCTGATAGCATCTGAATGTCCTTGACTTACGCCCTTGCCCCAGAAGGTATAATCCTTTCCCTCTGGTAAAACAGCAGAACCATATAATCTCATAAGTGAAAACATACCTGGGTCCCATCCACAAGAAATAAGAGCAACATGACCATTTTCCTTTGCTATCTTATCAACCTTCGCAAAATGCTCAGGAATCCTTGCGTGAGTATCAAAACTATCAATTACATTAAAATACTTTGCATATTCAGGTGTCTGTTCAGGTAAATCTGTTGCGGAACCACCACAAAGCACTAATACATCAATTTTATCCTTTAACTTTTCGATGTCATCTACCGAATATACTTCAACGCCATCCGTAGCAGGCTTTATTGAAGCAGGATTTCTTCTTGTAATAATACAGGAAAGAACCATATCATCATTTTGTCTAATTGCACTTTCTATACCTTTTCCAAGGTTTCCGTATCCTAATATTCCGATTTTCATATTAGTCCTCCTTAAGCTTTAGTAGAAAAACAAATATTTTTCCGTAAACAATATACTACATTTTTTACAAAAAATAAATAAAAAAATAGAGTAATGGTTGTAAAAATAAAATATAAATGGTAGTATACCAATAGAAAAAAAGGAGGTGAAGAACATGGACAGTTGTGATAGTTCGGGGCAGAATTTGATTTGCACAAAAAAATATATGTTTTCAGAGTGGGACTGTCTGTGTTCTTAATCTAGGAGCGTGTTTTTTTTGCTGCACTTAAATTAGTCCTTGAGATAATTAAAATTTATACAAGGAGGAATTAAAGTGAAAGAATTATTAAAAGAATCAACATTTGAAAATGAGCTTGTAGAGATTTTCAGAAGCAACCTATCTAAAGAGGAGCTTTTAGATAAAATATCAAATTATCACGAAAATGATATTGCAGGGGCATTAGAAAAATTAAATACTGAGGAGAGAAAAAAGATTTACCCAATATTAGGGGAAGAAATGGTATCTGATATATTTACCTATATTGAAAACCCAGACGAATATCTTACTGAGTTACAGCCAGAGATGATGGTAAAGGTTCTTTCAAAGATGGACGCTGATGATGTAGTAGACATATTAGATGAAATGGAGGACGAGGATAAGAGCCAGATTGTTGGTATGCTAGATGAGGAAACAGGAAATGACATTAAATTGATTTTGTCATACTCTCAGGACGAAATTGGTAGTAAAATGACAACCAATTTTATTGAGATTTCAAAGAACTTATCTATCAGACAGGCAACTAGGGAGCTGATTACCCAGGCGGGTGAAAATGACAATATTGGTACAATTTATGTTGTAGATGAAAATGGTGATTATTATGGTGCTATTGATTTAAAGGATTTAATAATAGCCAGGGATGGTGCAAATTTGGAAGATATTATTAGTACTTCATATCCTTTTGTTAATGACCATGAACTTATAGCCGATTGTATAGAACGAATCAAGGAATACGAAGAGGACTCTATTCCGGTAGTAGCTGAAAATGGAAAAATATTAGGTGTAATTACTTCGCAGGATATAGTAGAGGTTGTAGATGATGAAATGGGTGAGGATTATGCAAAGCTTGCTGGTTTAACAGCTGAAGAGGATTTAAACGAAAAAACCACAGAAAGTATGAAAAAAAGACTGCCTTGGTTGGTTATTTTACTGTTTTTGGGAATGGCAGTATCCTCTGTGGTTGGTGTATTTGAAACTGTAGTTGCAGTTTTGCCAATAGTTATCTGTTTCCAGTCACTTATTTTAGATATGGCGGGAAATGTAGGAACACAGTCACTTGCCGTAACTATTCGTGTTTTAATGGACGAAAATCTTACTACCTCAGAAAAATTCGGTTTAGTAATTAAAGAAACGAGGGTAGGTCTGGCAAACGGCTTATTTTTAGGAATATTAGCATTTATATTTATAGGTGTTTATATTATTGTGTTTAAGCATAATACAGTTACCAATAGCTTTCTTATATCAGGCTGTGTAGGGGTATCATTGCTGGTTGCAATGATTATGTCAAGCCTTGTAGGAACACTTATACCAATGCTGTTTCATAGAATTAAGATAGACCCGGCGGTTGCTTCAGGTCCATTAATTACCACAGTAAATGACTTGGTGGCAGTTGTTACTTATTATGGGTTAGCCTGGGTACTTCTTATAGAAGTATTCCATTTAGGCTAGACAATGAAGATTGAAGGCTTATAGTGTACAAGCTGCTAATTTAATATTAACAGCTTGTATTTTAATACAAAAAATTAAATTGATATATTTATGGAGAGGTTTTATAATATAGGACGAAGAAAAACTTTTGCAGCATATTTGAGGAGGATACCTTAGTGAGTCAGCCAAATGACAAGATTATTGAGTTAATCAACATTACAAAAAGTTTCGAGGATGGATTTAGTGCAGTAAGCGATTTTAATTTGTCCATAGAAAAAGGAGAGTTTGTAACTTTTTTAGGACCGTCAGGTTGTGGTAAAACTACAACTCTTAGAATGATTGCAGGCTTTGAGCTTCCTTCAGAGGGACAAATATTATTAGACGGAAAGGATATTAGTAAGCTTCCGCCAAATAAAAGACCTATTAATACAGTATTTCAAAGATATGCTCTATTTCCACACTTAAATATATTTGATAATGTAGCGTTTGGGCTTAAGCTAAAAAAGCTTCCTAAGGACGAAATCAATAAAAAAGTAAAAAAAGCTCTTGAAATAGTAGATTTAGAGGGGTTTGAAAAAAGAAAGATTTCTACACTTTCCGGAGGACAGCAGCAAAGAATTGCTATTGCCAGAGCTATTGTCAATGAGCCGGAAATCCTTTTATTAGACGAGCCGTTAGGTGCGTTAGATCTTAAAATGCGTAAGGAAATGCAGCTGGAGCTTAAAAATATGCACGAAAGACTTGGCATTACCTTTATATATGTTACCCATGACCAGGAAGAGGCTCTTACAATGTCTGACAAAATAGTAGTTATGTCAGAAGGAAAAATACAGCAGGTAGGTACACCTGAGGATATTTATAATGAGCCTAAAAATGCCTTTGTTGCCGATTTCATTGGTGACAGTAATGTTTTTGGTGGTGTAATGACCGACAAGCTTAAGGTTAGATTTTGTGGACACGAATTTGATTGTGTTGATGATGTTGAAAAAGGTACTATGATAGATGCTGTAGTCCGACCAGAGGATATTATTATAACTACCTGTGAAAAGGGTATGATACAAGGTGAAATAGTATCAGTAATATTTAAAGGTGTTCATTATGAAATCACCATATTGTCTGGTAAGAATGAAATAGTTGTACAGACTACAAAGAAGGCAGAGGCAGGCGAAAAGGTAGGCTTGATAATAGAGCCTGACGGAATTCATGTAATGCTTGCCGAACATACAATAAACAGAATAGAGTCTGGAATAAATAAACATTACAAGCTGGAATTTCTTGAAGGGGAGCTGGCTTGTGATTTAACAAAGCTTATTCCGGGTGCAGGCTACAATGAGGACGGAGTGTTAGTAGATGCTCATAAGGACGAGGTGGATATAGAAAAGCTGAAGGTAATTATATCTATAAAGCCTGAGGATATTGAAATGAGTGATGATGAGAAATCAGGTATTATTTGTGGACATATTATCAGCCTTATATATAAGGGTGACCATTACAGCTATGTAGTGCGTACTGATGATGATATAGATATTGTTGTAGATGATGAGGATCTTTGGAATATGGACGACTATGTAAGCCTAATTATTCATGAAGATAGCTTTAAATTTTCTCTAAAAAAATAGTGTAAGTGTAAGAAGGTAAATTTTACAGCTTACTAATGTAATTAGATTGTTTGTTGTATATCATTAGCAATCTTATTAGAAAATTGAAAAGGAGAACTTGGATGAATAGGATACGATTAAATAGGAAGCATTTAGGTATTCCATATGGTTTGTTTCTACTTTGTTTTGTAGTAGCACCACTTTTAGTTATAATATTTTATGCGTTTACAAACGCATCGGGACAGTTTTCGGTAGACAATCTGATTGGATTTTTTACAAGCCCCAACACAATAGGAACCTTGTTTTACAGTATGGGAATAGCTATTGTAACCACCTGTGTATGTTTGTTAATAGCTTATCCTATTGCATATATTCTTGCAAGAAGCAAAATGAGATACAAATCTACAGTAGTGCTTATATTTGTACTGCCTATGTGGATTAACTTTACTCTTAGAATAACTGCATTAAAGGAAATACTTACAATAATTGAAGGAAATCTTGCATATTATCCCTTTCTTAATACAATAATAGGAATGACCTATGATTTTCTTCCATTTATGATTTTACCAATGTATACCACCTTATTAAAGCTTGATAAAAGCTTATTAGAGGCAGCAGCAGATTTAGGAGCAAGTCCTGCAAAAATATTCTGGAAGGTGACACTTCCATTGTCCCTGCCGGGAATTATAAGTGGCGTTGTAATGGTATTTTTACCATCAATGACTAATTATGTAGTATTAGATATGCTTTATAACAGCACATATATTATGGGTAGTCTTATTGGCAGCTATTTTGCAGCATATGACTGGCATAATGGCTCAATGATTTCATTAATATTATTAGCAATTATTTTAATATTTACTATTTTTACTAATAGATATGAGGATGAAGATAATGCAGGAAGAGGAGGTGCTATATTATAATGAAGAAAGCATTAAAGATAATATTTTTTGCATTAGTAGTTTTATTTATATACGCACCAATATTAGTGTTAGCTGTATACAGCTTTACTGATTCGGCAAATATTGGACCTATACATAATTTTTCACTTAAAAATTATAAGACATTATTTACCAGTGAAGAATTAACAGGAATGATTACAGGCACAGTATTTCTTGCATTTGGCTCGGCTATAATTGCTACTATACTTGGAACCTTGGGAGCTTTGGGAGCCTTTTACAGTAAAAAGCTTTCAAAGGTGGCAATGAACTCAATGAATCAGATACCTGTTGTTAATGCAGATGTAGTTACAGGCTTTTCTATATGTATTTTGTTAATTGTTGTAGTTGGCATTGACAAAAGCACATATATTCCGTTAGTAATAGGTCATGTAGTATTATCGGCACCGTTTGTATATTTGTCGGTAGTACCAAAGCTAAAGCAAATGGATAACAGTCTGTATGAGGCAGCAATGGATTTAGGAGCTTCGCCACAAATGGCACTTAGAAAGGTAGTTATACCACAGATAGCACCGGGTATTATATCTGGCTTTGCATTAGCAGTTACATTGTCTTTGGATGATTATTTTATTACCAGCTATACAAAACCAGCAACCTTTGACACTATCAGCACCTATGTTGTAAATGCCACAAAAGGCTCTCAGACAGATATAAAAACAGCCTTGTGGGCATTATCTACGATTATTTTTGTAATAGTAATATTAATAGTAGTTTTGGCAAATTTAAAATCTAGCAGAAAAGCTAAAGGATAAGAAATGAAAAAGAAAATTAACACAATTATAAAAAAGGTTGTAGCTGTATCTATGGCAGTATTCACAGGCTGTATGCTTATTTCTGCAAATGTAGTTAAGGGTGCAACAGCCTCAGAAGGTGATGATGTTATAAAGCTTAGAGTATGTAACTGGGAGGAATATATTGATTTAGGCGGCTGGGACGAGGACGAAGTAATTGATTTGGAAAATGGTACAGAGATTTTTGGCGGAAATTCTATGATTAAGGATTTTGAGGAATGGTATTACAAAACCTATGGAAAAAAGGTCGAAGTAGAATATTCCTGCTTTGGTACTAATGAGGATTTGTACAACCAGCTTACAATGGGGGACACTTATGATTTGGTGTGTCCTTCAGATTATATGATAATGAAGCTTATGGCAGAAGGTGACTTAGAGCCTTATTCAGAGAAGTTTTATGATACAAGTATAGAAACTAACTATTATGTAAAGGGTGTTTCTCCTTATATAAAAGGTGTTTTTGATGAAAATGAAATAGGTGGAGAGGCATGGAGTAAATATGCAGCAGGTTATATGTGGGGCATTACCGGGATTTTATACAATCCAGAAAAAATGACTAAAGAGGAGGCATCTACCTGGTCTGTCTTTGGTAATGAAAAGTTTAACAGACAGATTACCTTAAAGGATAATGTAAGAGATACTTATTTTGCTATTCTAGGAATAGTTAAAGCAGATACACTTATGGATAATACCTTTGTTTCAGCAGTTAATTATAATGAGATGCTTACAAAGGAAATGAATGATGTTAGCAGTGAAACTATTGGTAAAGTGCAGGATAAGCTTCAGGACATAATGGGAAATATTTATTCTTTAGAAACTGATAGTGGCAAGGCTGATATGGTTACAGGCAAAATTGTAGCAAATTATCAATGGTCAGGCGATGCTGTTTATGCAATGGATCAGGCAGAGGAGGACGATGTCTATCTTGAGTTTGTAGCACCTAAGGAATGTACAAATCTTTGGTTTGACGGCTGGATAATGTTGAAAAAGGGCATTAATGGTGACAGCGAAAGGAAGCAGGCTGCCGAAGCCTTCGTTAATTTCCTTTCAAGACCAGACAATGCTGTAAGAAATATGTATTATATTGGTTATACATCAGTAATTGCTGGTGAGGATAGTACAGTATTTGATTATCTTAACTGGTGCTATGGAGCAGAGGAGGATAGTGAGGAAATAATTGAGTATCCTGTAGGCTATTTCTTTACTGGAGATAATGAGGATGAAAATTATGTAATAGCTACAGATTCCTCACAGGTAGACAGACAGCTATATGCTCAGTACCCATCAAGTGAAACTATTGAAAGGGCAGTAGTAATGCAGTATTTTAATGATGATGAAAGCAAGGAAATTAATCAGATGTGGATTAATGTAAGGTGTTTTAATATAGCTGATGTGCCTATATTTGTGTGGGGGATTATAGGTGGAGTTGTAGTTATAATAGTTGCTTTGATTATAAGAAAAAAGGTTAATGGTAGATAATTTATATACAACACCATATTAAGGTAGCAATAGATGAGTAAAAGCTTATAGGGAAACATAAGTAAAAATGTTTCCCTATAGCAAAATGAGAGGAAAAATATATGAAGAAAAACAAAATTATTACTTTGAGTATAATATTAATAGTAGCAGTAGGTATAGTAGGCATTTGCTTTTTAATTGGGATTTTTAAAATACCTAAGTTAAATAATAATGAAGAATCTGATATGGATAGAATGAAGAAAATAATGGAAACAACCAGACCTACAGATGTTTTTGTATTAGGAAAAGAGATTCTGTTTGAAACTGAAATTAAAGTCAACAATATATCAAAGTTGTCAGAAGAACAGATAAAATCAAATAGGGATTATAAGGTAGTAATTATTAATGATTTAGACAGTGCTGTGAATTTGTCAGATGAAGAAATAGAATATGCCAGTGAGCTTATGAATAAAAATGGATATTGTATAATATACTTAGGAGAAAAATATTCGTCAACTTGGGACAGACCAGAACAAGGGATGGCTAATCTAAGTGGAAATTTAAGCTATGTATACTACTCGTGGGACGGACAGCCTACTAGAAATATAGGAAATTGGTTACAAAGCGATAATGATGAGCTGGAAAAATATCCTTATATGTTAGGGCAGGCATTAATGTATAGTATTGAGGATTATTTGTTGTCTGGTGAAGTGTGATTTTAGTGAGGAGAAATGCAAATGATAGAAATTAACAATTTAATTAAAGAATATAATACAAGTAAAAAAGTGGTACACGCATCAAATGATATAACATATCAATTTAAAAGCAATGGCTTGCATTTTATATTAGGAAAAAGTGGCTGTGGGAAAACCACATTGCTTAATATACTGTCTGGATTGGACTCATATGATTCAGGTAGTGTTATTGTTAATGGATATAATATAAGTAAATTAACTGAGAAAGAGTTGGATAATTATAGAAATATTCATATTGGAATTATTTTTCAAGATTTCAATCTTTTGCAGGATATAAATGTTTATGACAATTTGAAAATTGTTTTGAAGCTTCAAGGTTCAAAGTGTGATGAAAAAAATAAACTAGAGCAGGAAGATATAAAAATTGAACAAATATTAAAAGAGGTTGGTTTAGAAGGGTATGAAAAAAGAAAGGTAAGTGAACTAAGTGGTGGAGAAAAGCAGAGAATAGCCATTGCTAGATGTCTTTTGAAAAAGACAGATATTATTTTTGCAGATGAACCAACAGGAAATCTGGATAAAAAAACCGGGGAAGCTATTCTGGATTTGTTGAAACAAATTTCTAAAAATCGTTTAGTAATAGTTGTTTCACACGATAGAGAAGCAGCATATAAATATGGTGACAAAATAATACATATGTCAGACTGAAGAATAGTTAGTGATGATAAGGGCGAAAATAATCAGATTCTATATTCCTTTAATATTACAGATAATAAAAATATCTCTAAAGACTTTGAAAATTTAGATAAAATGAAAATGTTAGAAGTAGTTAGTAAATATATTGATAATTCCCAAATGAAGGGTGAATTAGTAATAAAGGATATAGTAAAAAATGAAAAAACACATATAGAGGAAGAAAATAGAGCAGCAGAAGAAGAAACAAAAAGAACAGCTGTACAAGCATACAGGCTGTTAAACAAATATAAATTAAAATTATCATATTTGTTTCTAAAAAAAAGAAAGCTAAGATTTTTATTTACAACCATTTTATTAGCACTAACTTGTGTTTTGCTATATTTTTCACTGTACATATCGTTCTATGAAAAAAATACTATAATGGTTAAATATTTAGATGAAAATAAAGTTGAATTATTACCTGGCTATTTACAGTGCAGCTATGAGGATGATTTTTACAACAATATAACTAATGATGTGTCAACGGGTAAATATTTTTATGAGATGCTATCCTCACAATTATCAGAGTATGCTTCAATTAGCAAAGTGGTATTTGATAATATAATGGAAAATGGTGATTCATCTGTATATAATGCGACTATGTTCTTTGTAGAGGATAATAAAGCATACCCTGAAAAAATAAAAGGAAATATTCCGAAAAACCTACACGAGATAGTAATATCAGATTACATTGCTAGTAAATTAAATGCAAAATTAAACGATACATTAATATATAATGAATTAAGTTTGAAAATTGTAGGAATATATGAAACTGATTATAAGGAGATTGGTCTACAGCATAAATTGAACTATGGCTATAGTAATCCAATATTTGATTTTGATTGTATATATAAATATTTTGCAACATTTGTAAGCGAGGAATTATTAGAAGAAGTTAAAAATAGAACAGAATCAATAGAAATACAAGCTGGTGATTTTCTGAAAAGAAAGCAAATACTTCGATATTTAGAGTCTTATGTTAGTGTTGCTGATGTAGGAGTTATTAGTAAGGATGATTTATTAGAGGGTAGAATGCCGGAAAATAATAATGAAATATTAATTTCGGTAGATTACGCAGAAAAATACGACTTACTAAACAATAAATATAGTAGTAGTCAATGGAATTTTTCAGATATATATAAGGCTTCGTATGAAAATACTTACAGTAATATGTTAAACCTGTATGACTATTATAAAGAAGGAATTGAAATTGTAGGTATAGTTGCATATTTGCCTGAGCAGATACAAAGAGATTTTTATGTTTATGAAGACAAATGGAAGGAAATAGTTAATGACTATTATCAGTATTATTATGGTAGTTATATAGTTAATGCTGATAGCCAATACTATAATGAAATTATAGAAAATGCCGATAAAACAGGAATATATTTTAATGAACCAGCTATAAACAATATTTTAGATTTTGATAATTTAATTAACGAAATTAAACCAATACTTTATCTTATACTAATAATATCTATGGCTATAAATTTTATTATGATAGGAACTTTTATACATATATCAATAAATGAGAATAAGAAAAATATTGGAATATTGCGTTCATTGGGAGTTACAATGAATGATTGTATTCAGATATTTGCATTAGAATTTTTGATTATGTTTATATGCTCTGTTGTAATAGTAGTACCTATTATTATAAGAATTATTTCAATGGCTAATAATATGTATATGGATAGCTTGGAGGAAATAAATTATTGTATTATAGATAAAAGCTATATAATTTTTGCAATTATGTTTTTAGTGGAAATAACAGTTAATGTTTTATCAATATATATTCCAATAAAAGCCATTAGAAAAAAGAAACCAATAGAGATTATTAATGACAGATAAAACATATAGTCTAAAATCTTGACATAAATGTAAGTTTTTTATATACTTAATGTGTAGAAATGGATTTTTACGCGTCTTATATCTGAACAAGGAGGTGATTCAGATGGTTAGCAGTGCATATACATATTACCTGACAAATTATGTTGGAAAAGAAACATCCAAGTATGACACTCATAAAAAGAGTGAGCTGCATGATGTTTATAATAGAATGGTCAAGGTAAATAAAAATTCTTCCCTTTACAAAATATCTGAAAGTGAAGATGTTAAAAAGTATGCTATTGATTTAAAAGAAATTGCCCGTTCAATTTCAAATGTAGCATCTGAATTATCCGAAAATGAAAACCTTGATTCAGGCTTTCTTAAAAAGAAAGCAATATCTAGTGATGGTGCTACCATTGCTGCAAAGTATATTGGCAGTGACCAGCCTGACACAGTACCAACAGAGCTTAGAATAAAGGTACAATCATTGGCAACAGGTCAGGAAAATATAGGCAATTACCTAAATCAAAATGAAATGGGTATGAAAAAAGGCTCATATTCGTTTGATTTTTCCATAGGTGAATATGCTTATGAGTTTCAGTTTAATGTAAAAGCAGGCGAAACAAATAGAGATGTACAGGACAAATTGACAAGGCTGATTAATAAGTCAAATATTGGAGCAAAGGCTACAGTTGTAGAGGATAGCTTAAATAGAAGTGCATTAGCTATAAAGTCTGATAGTACAGGTATAACAAATTATAATGGAAAGATTTTCAATATTACTAACAATAAATTAAGTGAAGCAGGTGACGCTGTTTCATATCTGGGAATTGATAAGATTGCTAAAGAGCCTGCAAATGCCCAGTTTACAATTAATGGAATAGAAAAGTCATCTTCTTCAAATACCTTTACTGTTGCAAAACAGTATATAATAAATTTAAAGAAAACAAACAATGATGAGGTAGTGATTGGTCTTAAACCGGATTTTGATGCTGTTATTGAAAATGCCAATGAATTAATAGAAAAATATAATTCATTAGTAGATTTGGCAGCAAACAGAGTAGGTGACGGATATGAGGCAGAAAGACTTTACAGAGATATTAAGGGTATTACTTCATATTACAAGGATTCCCTAGACTCGGCAGGCTTTAAGGTTGGCGGGGACGGAAAGATAAAGGTAGACGAAGCATTGCTTATTCAGTCTGCAAATGAAGGAAATTTAAAGGATAGTCTTGCAAGCTTAGGTTCCTTTAAGAAAACCTTACTTAACAAGGCAAATAATATTTCTGTTAATCCAATGGCTTATGTAGATAAAAAGCTGATTAGCTATAAAAATCCAATAAACAACTTTAATAGTGTTTATATGACATCTATATATAGTGGAATGATGTTTAACGGATATGTGTAAAAAATATTTTATGGGATAGACTAAATTGAACTATTGTGCTAGTATAAAGTAGCCAGTGCTACTTGTACTAGCATTTTGATTTATCTATTTTTTAAAGGAGATTTTTTATGAAAAAAAGAATTTTTACAATAGTAGCAGCACTTACACTTGCATCACTTTCTTTAGCAGGCTGTGGCAGCGATGAAACAAAGGAAACTACAACTGTTGCAGGAAATAATAGCTTAGTTAGCCATGAAGCAAAGGGTTATATTTTTGAAGCTGATGGAGTAAAGGTTGGAATGGATATGGAGGCAGCTCCTATTATTAAAGCCTTAGGTGAACCTAAAAATTATTTTGAAGCAGCTAGCTGTGCATTTGAAGGCTTAGATAAAATGTATGGATATGGCAGCTATGAGGTAGATACTTACGAATTAGAAGGAAAGGATTATATCTCAGGTGTTATTTTTAAAGATGATATGGTATCAACTCCAGAAGGTGTTTCAATAGGCAAGACTAAGGACGATATGATAAAGGCTTATGGTGATGGCTTCAAGGAAGAACAGGGAATGTTAGTATATGAAAAAGAAGGAACAAAGATTAAGTTTGTAGTAGATGCAAATAATGAAATTACATCAATTACTTATTCATCAACTATATTAGACAAATAAAGAGTTTAAAATATAAGAATATAGGCAAATATAAAAGAAAATATTTAAAATAATGTCAGGCAATCCTATACAGTGTATATAGTAAGGCTATAGGATTGCCTGACATTATTGTCATATAAACTACGACAGAAATTATAACAATTTAAGGAGGACATCTACTTCCTTGCGAGGTGGCATAGCCGGTTTTTCATCATAGCAGCCAAGAGCAATTACTGAGATTACTTCTTCTGTATCTGGTACATTAATTGCCTCTGAAAGCTTTTCTTCATCATAAAGCCCCATAATTACACTGCCTAAGCCAAGTTCATTTGCCTTTAGAGTAAATAGCATATTTGAAAGACCACAATCATACATTTGCCAGCCTTTACCCTTTGCAGAGTCAAATTCACCATCTCTTGTGTAACCAGAACGGTTTTTAACTACAGTACATACTATTAAAATAGGTGCTGATAAAGCAGCAGGGTGATTTCTTTCGTTAAGTGCAGATACAACCTTAGCCTTAACATCAGGAGATTTTACGGCATAATAGCGGGTAACCTGGGTGTTTTTCCAAGAAGGTGCATATTTTGCAGCATCAACAAGCTGTGATAAAGCTTCGTCAGAGATAGGCTTGTCATTGAAGGCTCTGACACTTCTTCTAGTTTCAATACAATTTTGTAATTCCATAATATTGTCACCTCGTATAATTTAGTTTACTAAATAATAGCATAAAAAAGAAAATAGCACAATTTAAATCCTATTGAAAAAGTATGATTTATAAATTATAATAATATATAAAATTGATTATGAAAGGAAGCCGTAATAATGAGAGTTTCTACAAAAGGCAGATATGCCTTAATTTTAATGCTTGATATTGCCTGCCATTCTAATGAAAAACCAGTAAGCATAAAAGATATATCAGCAAGACAGCATATTTCAGATAAATATTTAGAACAGATTATCGCAATTTTAAATGGAGCAGGCTTTGTAAAAAGTGTTAGAGGACCACAAGGGGGATATTTGTTAAAGAAAAAACCAGAGGAATATACAGTGGGAATGATTTTAAGATTGACTGAAGGGTCATTAGCACCAGTTTCCTGTGTTGAAGATGATGAGCCGGGATGCGACAAAATAGATGGTTGTGCTACTTATAGAATATGGGACAGACTAAATAAGGCTATTAATGATGTAGTAGATAATATTACCTTGGCTGATTTAGTTGAGTGGCAGATGGAAGAGGCTGACAACTATTGTATTTAGATAACAAGCCTTAAGGCTAGAGAGAAACTTGAGCTATGAATAGTTAAAAGATACAAAACAATTTAAAAATTTAGAAAGTTAAAAATAAAGTTAATGCTTGTGATTTAAACATATTTTATGATGCTAAATCACAAGCATTTTTTGTATATTCTATTTTATGTTGGAAATATAGTAATTTTAGTCGAGGGTGTAATGGCATTTTCTTAGCCAGTAGTCTAACTGTATAAAGTACCCTATCATTTGAGGACCAGCCATTAACTGACCATACCAAGGTTTTCCGTAGTCCTTTGGTGCATCTAAAAAGGTATTAACCTTTTTAATATCTATTAAGTCATATAAAGGTGAATTTTTGTCAGCTAAAATATCTCTTAGTCGGTTAGCCAATAATTGCTCATAGGCAGGGTCATAGGTCTTAGGATAAGGACTTTTCTTTCTAAATAAAACTTCAGTTGGAAGTAAGGCTTTGCCGGTTTCTACCAGAAGACTTTTATGAATATTATTGTGACATCTGTATTCCCAAGGAAGGTTGTAGACATATTCCAATATTCGGTAATCGGCAAAAGGTACTCTTGCTTCAAGTCCAGAATACATACTTGTTCTGTCCATTCGGGAAAGAAGAGTTTGCATAAACCATTGAACATTTAGGTAGGTAACCTTTTTGTAATAGGCATCCTCTAAGGTATCACTGGTTAAAAGAGGCGTTGTATTAATAGTAGTTGTATAGGCATCCCTTGAGTAAGCTTCAAGGTCTAAAAGAGAAATGATTTCGTCTTTTAAGAAAGCACCTCTTGCCTCAAAATCATAGGACCATGGGAAATTATCTTTATTCATAAGGCTTTGATTATGAAACCACGGATAACCACCAAATATTTCGTCGGCACATTCGCCGGTTAAGGCAACCTTTATTTGCTTGCTTACCAGACTACAAAAGTACAATAATGAAGATTCTACATCAGCCATACAAGGAAAATCCCTTGCATCAACTGCTTTTAACAGGTAATCAGCCTGAATTTCATTATTACATTCGAGATAATAATGATTACTTTTAATATGATTTTTCATAATATCTACAAAAGGTTTATCTTCACTAGATTGAAAAGAGTTTGCTTTAAAATTAGTATGATTATTTACAAAATCAAAAGAGAAGGTGGAAAGCGTTTTATTCTCATAAGACAAATTTCTGGCACAAATGGCTGATACTAGGCTGCTGTCAAGACCTCCTGATAGAAAGGTACAAATAGGTATATCAGAAATCATTTGTTGTTTAATGGAATCATTTATTAAAAAGGAGGTTTTATATAATGCTTCATTATAGCTGTCAGTTACTTCCTTGGCAGTTAATTTCCAGAAAAATTTGGTTTTAGTTGTATAACAACTGCCTGTGGTAGAAGGCCTAACAATAATGTAACTGCCACCCACCAGCTCCTTCATATTAACATAGACCCCATTCCCTGGTGTTTTAGCTGGACCAAGTCCTAGAATTTCCTTAAAGCTATCCTGATTTAGACGGGGAAGTATTCCGTAGGCAAAAAGAGCCTTAGGCTCAGAACCAAAAACGAAGGAGGTAGCCATTTCCTGATAAAAAAGAGGTTTAACTCCCAAATGGTCCCTGGCAATAATTAATTCATCTGTAGCCTCATCATATATGGCAAAGGCAAAAATGCCGTTTAAGGATTGAAAGAAGGAGGTGCCATACATTAAGTAACCCATAAGAATAACTTCTGTATCAGAATCAGTATTAAAGGCAGCTCCCCTGGAAAGCAGTACAGCTTTTAGCTTCTTATAATTATATATTTCACCATTGTAACAAATTGTTCCACGATGACCATTATAGCAGGCTTGCATTGGCTGATGACCACTTTTTAAATCAATAATAGATAGTCGTGTGTGTGCAAGACCTATATGCTTAGATAAATATATATCATTATCATCTGGTCCTCTATGAGTGATGGATTCTTTCATTTTAATAAGGCGTTTTTGCCATACATCGTCTTTTAAATAATCAAATCCACTCTGATAAAAACCTGCAATTCCACACATGATTGACTCCTTTACTTTAATTCGTTAGAGGTTAATTTACAATTCCTTGTATCTATAAGCTCATAAGGACTTAAAATAACTGGCTGTAATTGTTTATACCTTAGGGCGTTATCAATGGTTTCACAAAGCAGATCAATATGAGCTATCATAGAATTAGGCTTATTTATATAATTATCCTGACCAAAAGGTACAAAATATATATTTTTAGTATTAAGTAGTATTCCTATATTTTTCAAATTCATTCCTAAAGCGTCATTGGTAGACAGAGATATTACAAGAGGCTTGTTGTTTCTGAGATGAGATTTTGCAGCCATTAATACAGGAGTATCAGAAATGCCATTTGCCAGCTTAGATAAGGTATTACCTGTACAGGGTGCAATTACCAAAATATCAAGCATTGATTTAGGACCGATAGGTTCAGCCTCAGGAATGGTTACAATAGGATTTTTGCCTGTTATATCCTTTGCAAGTGCAAGAAAGTCATCGCACTTGCCAAAACGGCTGCTGGTATTAGAAGCATTGCTGGAAAATATAGTGTAAAGGTTGGCATTAGTAGCTTTTAGCTTTTTAAGAGCATTAAAGGTCTTTTCGTAGGTGCAGTATGAGCCTGTTAAGGCAATACCGATATTTTTATCATGAAAATCATACTTCATATGATTGCTCCTTCTTATTAAAAATATTTAAAATAGTTTTTCCTATTAATTCTCCGGCAGATTTTGACATGATTTTTCCTGGAAGCCCTGGAAGTAAGTTGTATTTTGAGGAGGTGTCCCTATACACTTTTTCAAATCCATAAGGTGGTGAGGATATGTCAAAAATATAGCAATTATTATTAATATAGAGAATATTATCGAATGTAAATATGTTGTATGGCACAGTATTTACAATAATATCAAAGTTTGAAATTCTAAGATCAAGGCTTGTGATAGTAGAAAAGTTTAAAGCACAGGCTTTAAGTGCTGAGGAGCTATCATTATCATAGATAGTTATATTACCACCAAGCTTTGAAATAAGTGTTGCAATGTGAGTGCCACAGTTTCCATAGCCACAGATTAAGCATTTACTTTCCGGTATAGAAAATGGAATGGTTGTAATAATGCTGCCTAAGGTTGCCTCAGCTGTTAAATATCCATTGTTCCATACAAAGTAATCATTTTGAGATAAATCTATATAATTAATTTTGTTTTTCTTTAATAATGTAGTACATTCAGGCTTTAATCCATATCCAACCAATGTCTGGCTGGGAAGAAGTGATTTAATAATGCTATAATCCTTAAAAGGAGTAGGACAAATTATTACAGAGTGGGCTTTTAGTTTGTCATTAAAATCTAAATCATCTATATTTACAAAAGAGCAGGTACAGCGTTTATCAACTAAATAGTCATAAAGAGCAGTCTGTCTTTTGTCACCATCTATAATTAAAAAAGAGTATTCCATTATATAACTCCTTTGGAAAAGGTATATGATACTATATGAGAGAAAAAAATAAATGTGAAAAATACATTGACAAAACAGCCATAAAATCATAAACTAAACCATATATTTAAATGCACTGACTAGGAGGAGTAGATACCTAAGTCTTTTTAGAGAGAATGGTCATTAGCTGAAAGAGCGTTTATTGCACTGGGTATTGAAGGTAGCCTACGAGCAGCATTTCTGAACTAATAGTAGGAAATGACGGAGTCATCTACGTTATAGGATATGATAAGACACTTTAAATGAAGGTGGTACCGCGAAGCTTCGCCCTTCACGCTATGCGTGAGGGGCTTTTTTGTAGCAAAAGCCCACTAAGCGAAAGCCGTGCTTGCACGGGCTTTCATTTAGTGGGCGCAAGAACAGCGAGAAAGGAGTTTCGAGCTGTGCAAAAGCCAATCAGGGAGGCGAAGCCTGCCTGATAAGCGAAAGCCGTGCTTGCACGAGCTTTCATTTAGTGGGCGCAAGAACAGCGAGAAACGAGCTTCGAGCTGCTCTTGCACAACTATTTAGGTATTTCAAATTTAAGGAAAAGAAAGGATATATTATGAAAAAGGAATTAGAAAAAAACTATAATCCTGCCGAAATCGAAGACAAGCTTTATAGTGTCTGGCAGGAAAAGAAATATTTTCATGCAAATGTAAATAGGGATAAAAAGCCATTTACAATAGTTATGCCACCACCAAATATTACGGGTCAGCTTCATATGGGACATGCCTTAGATAATACAATGCAGGATATTCTTATTAGATTTAAGAGAATGCAGGGCTATGAAGCACTATGGGTACCAGGTACAGACCATGCTTCAATAGCAACAGAAGCTAAAATTGTAGAGGCAATGCGTAAGGAAGGCATTACTAAGGAAGAAATCGGAAGAGAAAAATTCCTTGAGAGAGCATGGGATTGGAAGAAGCAGTATGGTGGAAGAATTGTCAGCCAGTTAAAAAAGATTGGTTCTTCCTGCGATTGGGATAGAGAAAGATTTACTATGGACGAAGGCTGTAATAAGGCTGTAAAGGAAGTATTCGTAAACCTTTACAATAAAGGACTTATTTACAGAGGTGAAAGAATTATTAACTGGTGTCCAAAGTGTCTTACATCTATTTCAGATGCAGAGGTTGAATTTGAGGAGCAGGCTGGACATTTCTGGCATTTAAGATATAAACTTACAGATGGCAGCGGTTACATTAATCTTGCTACAACAAGACCAGAAACCTTATTAGGTGATACTGCTGTAGCAGTAAATCCAAAGGATGACAGATACAAGGATTTAGTTGGAAAAACAGTTATTTTACCAATAGTTCATAGAGAAATTCCTATTGTTGCAGATGATTATGTAGAAATGGATTTTGGTACAGGTGTTGTTAAGATTACACCAGCACATGACCCTAACGACTTTGAAGTAGGACTTCGTCATAATCTTCCAGTAATTAATGTAATGACAGAGGATGCAAAAATCGTTCCAGAATATGAAAAGTATGCAGGAATGGATAGATACGAAGCAAGAAAGGCTATTGTTGCTGATTTAGAGGCAGAAGGTGCATTAATTAAGGTAGAAGATTATAGTCATAATGTAGGTACCTGCTACAGATGTAAGACTACAGTTGAGCCTAGAGTATCAAAGCAATGGTTTGTTAAAATGAAGCCACTTGCAGGTCCGGCTATTGATGCTGTAAAGGAAGGAAAGACAAAGTTCGTTCCAGAACATTTTGATAAAACATATTTCCATTGGTTAGAGGGTATCCGTGATTGGTGTATTTCCAGACAGTTATGGTGGGGACATCAAATTCCAGCCTTTTACTGTGATGACTGTGGCGAAATGGTAGTTACAAAGGAAAACAAGGCAGTATGTCCAAAGTGTGGCAAGGAAATGCGTCAGGATCCAGATACACTTGATACTTGGTTTTCATCAGCTTTATGGCCATTCTCAACACTCGGCTGGCCAGACAAGACAGAGGAAATGGATTATTTCTACCCAACAAGCACACTTGTAACAGGTTATGATATTATTTTCTTCTGGGTAATAAGAATGATGTTTAGTGGTATTGAACACGCAGGCGAGGTACCATTTAATACTGTACTTATACATGGATTAGTTAGAGATTCCCAGGGTAGAAAGATGAGTAAATCTTTAGGTAATGGTATTGACCCGCTTGAGGTTATTGACAAGTACGGTGCAGACGCACTTAGATTTACTCTTATTACAGGAAATGCACCGGGAAATGATATGCGTTTCTATTGGGAAAGAGTTGAAGCAAGCAGAAACTTTGCAAATAAGGTATGGAATGCTTCAAGATTTATTATGATGAATATGCCAGAGGGCAAGCTTGCACCAGTATCAACTGATGAGCTTACTAATGCAGATAAGTGGATACTTAGCAAGTGTAACGATTTAGTTAAGGATGTTACAGAAAACCTTGAAAAATATGAATTAGGTATTGCTGCTGATAAGATTTACAGCTTTATCTGGGAAGAATTTTGTGATTGGTATATTGAAATGGTTAAGCCTCGTTTATATAGTGATGAGGATACAACTAAGAATGCTGTTTTATATACACTTAAAAAGGTACTTATTACATCACTTAAATTACTTCACCCATATATGCCATTTGTTACAGAAGAAATCTTTATAAATTTACAGGACGAGGAAGAGTCTATTATGATTTCTGACTGGCCTGTATATACCGAGGATTTGGCGTTTAAGAAGGAAGAAGAAAGCGTAGAAATTATCAAGGAAGCAGTTAGAAATATTAGAAATCTTAGAGCATCTATGAATGTTGCTCCTAGCAGAAAAGCAACTGTATATGTTGTTTCAGAGGATGAAAAGATTAGAAATATTTTTGAAGAAGGCAGAGTATTCTTTGGTACACTTTCTTATGCAAGCGAGGTAATTGTTCAAAAGGACAAAGAGGGTATTGCAAATGATGCTGTATCAACAATGATTCCGAATGCAGCAATTTACTTACCTTTCGCAGAGCTTGTAGATATTGACAAGGAAATCGAAAGATTAACAAAGGAAAAGGAAAAGCTTGAAAAAGAATTAGCAAGAGTTAATGGTATGCTTTCAAATCCAAACTTTGTAAACAAAGCTCCAGAAGCTAAGATTAATGAAGAAAAGGAAAAGCAGGCTAAGTACGAGCAGATGATGAAGCAGGTAGTTGGAAGACTTGCACAGCTACAGTAAAGTTAAAAGGTAAAGCACCATAGTCTATGTATGATTTCTAGTATTTTACAATCAAAGAATGGATTTACATATTAGGTGATAAAGATGAAGAATAAATTAGAAAATGAAAAAGTAGTAATTGAAAAAGTAGTAGTAGAGGACGCAAAGGAGCTTTTAGAAATATATGCTCCTTATGTAGAAAATACAGCAATATCATTTGAATATACTGTGCCGGATATAGCTGAATTTAAGGATAGAATTATACAGATTTCAAGTAAATATCCATACATAAAGGCTGTTGTGAATGGTAAAATTGCAGGCTATGCTTATGCAAATTGCTTCAAGGGAAGAAAGGCTTATGACTGGTCTGTGGAAACAACAATCTACATAAAAGAAAATTGCAGGCAAATGGGCATTGGCAGAGCTTTATATGAGCAGTTGGAAAAAGCTTTAAAGGAAATGGGCATACTTAATATGAATGCCTGTATTGCAAGCCCGGTAAGTGCTGGTGAATATCTTAATGATGACAGCTTTAAATTTCATACAAAAATGGGCTTTCAGTTAGTTGGACGCTTTCATAATAGTGGATATAAATTTAATCAATGGTTTGATATGATTTGGATGGAAAAAATGATAGGAGATCATACTAATAAGCCGGCAGAGGTGAAATTTAATTGAAGATAAGCTTTTAAATGAAATTGAAAGCTATGGGAAGGGTAGTGGATTTCCTATATATGTAGGAAAAATACAAGAAAATTTTAGAGTAGATATGAATAAATCCCTTTTAAGCCAATAAATGGTTTCTAAAGGGATTTATTTATGTTAAAATATAAGTATTATAAGTGCTGATATATTGCGTGATTTAAAATATTTTTACACATAAGGAGGTTTTTATGGAAGAACTTGAAAGATATATACAGGTATTAATTAGTGAGGATTGTATGGAGTGTCAAATTTGTTTAGATAAGCCGGAGGATAATGAGGAAATATATGAGGTTGGCGATATTGTAGAATTTCTTATATCAAAAGGAGTGGTTTTTGGCATAGATGAGCGAAAAATACAAAAAATCCTTGAAGAAGGCGTATATGATACATATGTTACTGTTGCAGTAGGAGAAAAAGCAATAGAAGGCCGTGACGGATACTATTTATATACCTTTGATACAAATCCTAATAAAAAGCCAAGACTTAGAGAAGATGGTACAGTAGATTATCTTAATTTAAATTTATTTCAGACAGTGAGTAAAGGAGATTTAATTGCCAGATATTTTGCAAAAATAGATGGAGAGGACGGTACTAATGTATTAGGACAAAAGATTGTTGTAAAAAAAGGCAAGCATTTATCTCCACTTAGAGGGAAGGGCTTTTTTACCTCTGAGGATTGTATGGAGTATTATGCACTTTATGATGGAAAGGTGGAGGTTACAAATGGCTGCATTAATGTTACCCAGACCTCTATGCTACCGGGCAATGTAGATTTAAATAGTGGAAACTTAGATGTTAAGGGAGATTTGGATATAATGGGAAATGTTATAACTGGAATGGTGGTTAAAGCCTCTGGAAATGTAACTATAGGTGGTCTGGTGGAGGGAGCTTCAATTATTGCTGGTAAGAATGTCCTTATTAAGGGTGGCATACTAGGAGGAGGAAAGGCAAAGGTTGTAGCAGGTGGAAATATATTTGCGCAGTTTATAGAAAATGCAATTATAGAAAGTGGAGATTGTGTACAGGCAAATAGTGTAGTTAATTCTATAGTTACTGCGTACAACGACATAAATATTTTTGGAAAAACCTCCTCTATTATCGGGGGAAGCCTAAAAGCAAACAGAATGGTTAGAACCAGATGTATAGGCAGTATTGGACAGATTACTACCAGAATTAATGTAGGAATGGAGTCAAGTGAGATTGCTTCCCTTAAATATAAAGAAATGAAAAGAAAAGAGGTAGAGGGGGAGCTGCACAAGGTTGAAACAGCTATAAATATGATGAAAAATATGTCAGAGCAAAAAGAAATGTTAATGATGCTTACAAGAACAAAGATTGACAGGAATGCAATGCTTACAAATCTTAATAAGGAAATTGAAGATTTACGAATAAGAATGAAACTTGCTGCAAAGGCAGAGGTTATTGCAGAAACAATGGCATATCAGGGAACGATTGTATCTATAGACGGAATCGTTTTAAAGCTGGATAATGATTACGAAAAAATATCCTTTATTAGGAAGAAGGATAAAATTCTTACAAGAATGTATAAGGAGGAAAATGACTAATATAAAATAGCAGCTTTTAAGCTGTCATATTAGAATATGGTTAATTGTCGCAAAATGCGAAAAATAATAGTTGATTATTTATGCCACAACATTATAATGATGTTGTGGCATAAATATGCCCATAAAGTGAGATTAAAAATATACAAAACTAGAAAGCATATGTAAAATAAGAAAGCTTAAGAATATAGATGTGGTAAACATTATGAATTATAACGAATGTGTAGAATATATTTTAAGTATACCTAAATTTAATAAGATTAAATCCAATGAAAATTGTGGGAAAATATTAGAAAAGCTGGGAAATCCTCAAGATAAATTAAAGGTTTTTCATATAGCTGGTACAAACGGAAAAGGCTCTACAAGTGCCTTTATTTCTTCGATTTTGCAGAAAATGGGTAAGCAGGTAGGTCTTTTTACCTCGCCTCATCTGGTAAAAATAAATGAGAGAATAAAGGTTAATAATGTAGATATTTCTGACCAGGATTTTTTAAATACAGTACTTCAAATAAAGGAAACAATATATTTCTTATTTGAAGATGAATATGTTCCTACCTTTTTTGAATATATTTTTTTAATAGCTGTAACCTATTTTGCAAAGAAGAAAGTAGAGTATGCTATTTTCGAGGTAGGTCTGGGCGGCAGGCTTGACACTACTAATATTTTTGAAAAACCATTAGTATCAGTAATTACAAGTGTAAGTATGGATCATATGGAAATACTCGGAAATACTATTGAAGAAATTGCAGCAGAAAAAGCGGGTATTATAAAAAGGGCTGTTCCAGTTGTTTATTTTGGTGATAATGAAAAAGTTGCAAAAATAATAGAAGAAAAAGCAGGCAGTATTAATACAAGAACTATAAAGGTGCTTTCAAAGGATATTAGTATTTTAGGAAAAAGTAATAAAGCTATTGATTTTTCGGTGCATAATATGTATGATAAATATGGATGTTTGACAGTTCCTTTTGTAATGGAATATCAGACAATTAATGCCACCTTAGCTATAAAAGCTATTGAGTGTGGGCTTACATCAGATAAGATAGATACCCTTGCAGTAAAGGAAGGGATAAAGAATACAGTCTGGCCGGGAAGAATGGAACAGGTCAGAGAAAATATTTATTTAGATGGTGCACATAATTACGAAGGTGTTGAACAGTTTGTAAAGTATGCCAATGAAGTTTCAAAAGAGAAAGATATATATATTATATTTTCAGTTGTAAAGGAAAAAGAATATCATCTTATGATGGATTTAATTTCTACAATTAAGAATTGTAAAGGCTATTTTGTTGCACCAATTAATAACAGCAGGGCAGTAGCTGCCACAGATTTAGCAGAATATTTAAGGAAACATGTAGATAGTTTTGTTAGTAGCTTTGATAGTTTAAAGGCTGCCTATGATTATGCTATGAAAATGAAAAAGACTGAGGATGTATTGTTTTTTGTCGGTTCATTATATATGGTAGGCGAGGCAAAGAAACTATTTGAAGCATAGTGAAAGGAAAATATAGATATGATTAATTTTGATGAAGAGATAAAGAAATTCCACCCTAGCTTAGAAGTAGACGAGGCTGAAGATGCAATATACAACAACAATGTAACTGATCTTACAGATATTATGCTTGAAATGATGAAGGAAGCTAAGGAGAACAAGTAATGAGATGCTATAGATGTAATAGTGTTCTTTCAGATGCAGATATTTGCGAGAGCTGTGGAACAGATGTAGTTATTTATAAAAAAATCGTTAAAATGTCTAACACCTATTATAATATGGGTCTTGCAAAGGCAAAGGTCAGGGATTTGTCAGGAGCAGCCGATTTATTAAGACGAAGTGTTAGAATTGATAAAAACAATATAAATGCAAGAAACCTTTTAGGACTTGTTTATTTTGAAATGGGAGAGTGTGTTGAAGCACTTAGCGAGTGGGTTATTAGTAAAAACCTAAAGCCAGAAAAAAACATTGCGGATGAGTACATAAGAGATGTTCAAAGCAATCAGAACAGGCTTAGTACAATGAATCAGACCATAAAAAAGTTTAATAAGGCCTTAGGATATGCCTGGGAGGGTAATGACGATTTAGCCATTATCCAGTTAAAAAAGGTACTTAGCCTTAACCCGAATCTTATAAAGGGACATTTACTGCTTGCTTTGTTACATATGAAAAAGGAAGAATATTCAAAGGCAAGAAAGAGTTTAAATAAAGTCCTAAAGATAGATGTAAACAACACACTTGCTATAAAATACCAAAAAGAGATAGATGCACTTTTAGTAGATGAAAATGGAAAAAAGGTTGTCCTTAAAAGCGAGGAGGAGTCAAAGCCTCTTAGTGGTAATGATGTAATTATTCCAAAATCTACTTACCGAGAAACAAATTATGCACTTGTTACCTTTATTAATGTACTTATAGGTATTGTTATAGGTGCAGCTATGGTGTATTTTTTAGTTACACCAGCAAAAGAAAGCAGTGCAGCAGCTGAATATAAGTCAACTATTACAGATTATGCCTCAAAGCTTGACAAGGCTAACGGAGAGGTTGCAAGTCTGGAGGATAAAATAACAGAGCTGGAAGCTGAAAGAGATGAATATAAGGCACAGGTAGATTCAGCCTCAAGTATTGTTGCCAGTACAGAAAATACAAATAAGCTTATTGAGGTGGCAAAGAATGCGTTGGCTATTTCAACAGTAGCAAATGCCCAGATAAGTAATGAAGAAGCTTGTAGCATTGCAGACGCATTATCACAGCTTGGCGACATATCAAAGGAGTCAGACAACTTTAAGAAGTTATATGAGCAGCTTAAAAATATGTCCTTCACAAAGGCTGGACAGTATTACTATAATCTGGGAGCACAGTATTCCAACAACAACGAATGGGATGATGCTATTGAAGCCTATAAGCATTGCGTAGCTTACAATGACAAAGAGCCATCATATTTATATAAGCTTGGAAAGTCAATATATAAGAAAAATAATGGAAATACGGAGGAGTCAAAGTCATATTTCAATAAGGTTATTAAAATTGCACCAAATTCTGAGTTTGCAGAATATTCAAAGGGATATTTAAATTAAGTACAAAAGAGAGCGTTGGGCGCTCTCTTTTATTTTACAAATTTAGTAAATATATAGAAAGGAGTATATATGAAATATAAGATTGAAAACGAAGAAATGGTAGTTTTTCTTGATAGTGAGCTGGACCACCATAATGCAAACATTACAAAGGAAAAAATAGATTCAGAGGTAATGAAGGGGAGGGTTAAAACTATAGGCTTTGATTTTACAAATACTAATTTTATGGATAGCTCCGGAATTGGTATTATTATGGGAAGATATAAGCTGTTAGAGGCAATAGGTGGAAATGTTTATGTAACAAATATTAATAAAAATATAGAAAGAATTTTTTTGATTTCAGGGCTTTATAAAATAATTGAAAGGAAGTAGAAGAATGATTAGTATTGAAGAATTAAAGGTGGATAACAAAATGGAGGTTAGCTTTTATAGTATATCAGAAAATGAAAGACTGGCCAGAGTAATAGCTGCAACCTTTGCTACCAGATTAGACCCTACCATTGAGGAAATTAATGATATAAAAACAGCAGTATCTGAAGCAGTAACTAATGCAATAGTTCATGGCTATGAGCATAACAAGGGAAATGTAGTTATGAAACTGGCAGCATTAAACAGACAGCTATACATAGAAGTATCAGATAAGGGTTGTGGAATAGAAAATGTCGATGAGGCAAGAAAGCCGCTTTTTACAACAAAGCCAGATGAGGAAAGGTCGGGTATGGGCTTTGTATTTATGGAAGTATTTATGGATCAAATAGAGGTAACTTCAAAGGTAAATGATGGAACTATAGTTAAAATGATGAAAACTATAGGCAAGCAGGAAATATAGAGCATTAAGAGGTAATTGATAAGGGGTGATATAGTGGACAATCTGGAAATGATAAAACTGGCACATAATGGAGATAAGGAAGCTAGGGATTTACTGGTAAATGAAAATGTGGGGCTTATATGGAGTATTGTTAAAAGATTTTCCGGACGAGGCTATGAAATGGAGGACTTGTTTCAAATTGGCTGTATTGGTATATTAAAGGCAATAGACAAATTTGACATAACCTTTAATGTGCAGTTTTCCACCTATGCTGTACCTATGATAACAGGCGAAATAAAAAGATTTTTAAGAGATGATGGTATTATTAAGGTAAGCAGAAGCCTTAAGGAAAATAATTATAAAATAAGCAAGGCAGTAGGAGAGCTAAGTATAAAATTAAACAGAGAGCCGACTATTGAAGAAATTGCTGAAAAGCTGGAGATGAGTAGTGAAGAAATAATTATGACTATGGAGGCTAATATTGAGGTTGAATCAATACACAAAACCATTTATCAAAATGACGGCAATGAGATATATCTGGTAGATAAAATTTCAAAGGACGGAATAAGCACCAATATTGAAAATATTAATACTTCAGAGGATACGGAAAAGGACAATTTAATTAATCATATGGTCCTTAAGGAAATAATAGAAAAGCTGGATCCAAGGGAAAAGGAGCTAATAATTTTACGATATTATAAGGACAAGACCCAGGTAGAGGTAGCAAAGGTTCTAGGAATAAGTCAGGTGCAGGTCAGCAGAATGGAAAAAAAGATATTATTAAAAATGAGAAAGAACCTCTTTTAAGTTATAATGGTTTCGACAAAAAATCAAATGCTTAAGAGGAACTTTCCCATGAATATTGTAATACTTTTGAAATCATTAGTTAAGGGTTTGATTGAATCAGAACAAAAATTTGATGCTCTAAAGGGGCTGTAAAAAACTCCCCTTAAAGAAAAATCGCTTAAACCTCACGGTCTAAGCGATTTTTTGGTATAATTAATTATGCTACTAATTAATAAACCTAATGGTAATTATACAGCCCCTTAGAATTCTCCTTTATATACAAGGAATATATTTATTCGTCCGCTCCCTGAAGTGCTGTATAGCCTGTTTCTCCAGTTCTTACCTTAACAACATCCTCAACATCATAGACAAATATTTTACCATCACCAATATGACCTGTATATAAGGCTTTTCTTGTAGCATTGATTACATCCATAACAGGTACTTTGGAAACAACAATGTCTACCTGAATTTTTGGAAGCAGGTGCATTTCCATTTCAACACCTCTATAATATTCAGTTGCACCCTTTTGTGTACCACAGCCTAATACATGAGTAACTGTCATACCCATAACACCTATATCATTCATAGCCTTTTTAAATCGCTCGAATTTAGACTCCTTCATAAGAACCTGTATTTTAGTGATTTTTTTATCCTCAGGCAAGGATGAATTTTGAATAAAGGCTGGAACTGCCTTATCCACAGCTTCACTGCCAATGGCTTCAATATCTAAGGAGTCAATATCATCATAAAGTGCGCTTTCTGATAAGCTAGAGGAATTAAATTCAAAGCCTGCATATGCACTTGCCAGACCATGCTCACCATTATCAAGACCTTCAATTTCTGTTTTAGCACTAACACGAAGTCCGACAGTTTTTTTAATTATAATGAATACAATAGACATTACTATAGTTACATATATACATACAGCTAAGATACCTAATAGCTGAATACCCAGCTGCTTAAAGCCACCACCGTAGAAAAGTCCTTTGCCAACGCCATTTTGACCAGTAGAGAAAAGACCAACGGATAGAGTACCAATAATACCACAAACAAAATGTGCGCCTACGGCTCCAACAGGGTCATCTACCTTTAGCTTATTATCAATAAATTCAACTGCAAGAACAACAGCAAAACCAGCAATAACGCCTTCTAAGGCTGCTATAGGCATCGCAACACAATCAGAATTAGCAGTGACAACTACAAGGCCGGCTAAAGAGCCGTTTAGTGTCATTGAAACATCAGGCTTTCTGTATCTAAACCAAGTGAAAAATAGTGCTGTAAGTGTAGAAGCACAGGCAGCAATATTTGTATTAGCCAAAACCTTGCCAGCTAAAGAGCCAAACCAAAGCTTAGAGCCATCGGCAGCAGTTGTTATGCCTTCAATGGCTGTAGTTGATGAGCCATTAAAGCCAAACCAGCAGAACCATAAAATAAATATTCCCAGAGCTGCTAAGGTCAGGTTGTGACCCGGAATAGCTCTTGATTTTTTATTCTTATCGTATTTGCCAATACGGGGTCCTAAGAAAAATGCACCGAGAAATGCACCTAAGCCACCGACCATATGTACTGCACAAGAGCCGGCAAAATCGTGAAAGCCCATATTACTTAACCAGCCATTACCCCAGATCCAATGACCGGTCATAGGATAAACTAATAGGGAGATAGCAAGGCTTGCAAGGCAATAACCCTTAAAGGTGGTTCTTTCTGCCATAGCACCTGATACAATAGTTGCAGATGTACCACAAAATACTGTCTGAAAAATGAAAAATACAAAGAATGGTATACCGGCTGGCAATATAGCTGAATAATTACCTTGAGTGAAAAAGTCAAATTTGCCAAAAAATCCATTTGAGGCCCCATACATAATGCCAAAGCCGACTGCCCAAAAGACAACAGAGCCAATGCAAAAGTCCACAATATTTTTCATAACAATATTACCAGCACTTTTAGCTCTGGTAAGACCTGCTTCTAGCATACAAAATCCAGCCTGCATAAAGAAAATGAGAACAGTTCCAATAAGAAGCCATACTGTATTTACTGCTGAATAATTCATAACAATTCCTCCTTTTCTAAGTGCCTTGTGGCACATTAAACTAATGCACAATATAACTCATATTAAAACAATTTAAAATCATACTTTTGACAATTATTTATGTACAAATGCACAAAAATATATTAATATAGGGCTGAAGGGGAATTGCCAAAAAAGAAAAACTAAGAAAGCTTTCAATATGTCTACGAGAAAGCAAACTATATTACAAGTAAATATTGGCACCCCCTATAATAATATTTGAAAATACAATGGGAGAAAATCAAAACCATATAAAATCAAAACCACATATTTTTCAAATATTAGAAATGCAAAGGAGAAATACATATGGCTATTACATTAGCAAAGCTTTGCCAGAAGGCATATGAAAATTACAGAATGCAGCTTGTTGCTGGAAAGGGTGGTTTGTATAATGTGGTTTCCTGGGTTCATATTATTGAAGATGTAGAGGTATCTCAATTTCTTAATGGCAATGAGCTGGTATTTACTACAGGAATTGGAAATATTGGCAAGGATAGCGAGGCAATGATTTTCTACATAGCTGCACTTATTGAAAGTAATGCCAGTGCCTTGGTTATAAATATTGGACCATATATTAGTAAGGTAGATAGAAAAATCATTGAATATTGTGATGAAAAGAACTTCCCATTATATGTATGTCCGTGGGAAACCAGACTTGTTGATGTAACCAGAGGTTTATGTGAAAAAATATTTAATAGCGAAACCAATGAAAAAAGTCTGGTCAGTAATGTTAAGGATTATATATTTTACCCTGCTGAACGGAAACGAATACAGGAAATACTTGAAAGAAGAGGCTTACAAAGGGATATAAACTATTGTGTTATATTTGTTGGAATAGATACAAGTATTCGTTCAGTAGAAAGTGATAATCAAAGCTTGGAGATATATGCACGAAGAGAAATAGAAAAAACACAGTCGGGAAAATATGTACTTTTCTGGTATGAAAGAAAGCTTGTAATAGTTACTGCTGGAATGTCAAATAGTGGGCAGCGGGAATTAATGAACAGCCTTTTATATTATTCCAACACAAGAAAGAGGCTGTATATAGCAGTATCCTCCAATGAAGAAAGTCTTAACAGCCTAGATGTAAATTTTGAAAGAGCAAGAGATATATATTCTATGTGTGTAAAAAAGAATGTAGATATTCTTTATTATAATGCTCTTGGAATAGAAAAGGTGCTTTTGTCAGTAAAGGATAAAAAGGTGCTTAATGAAATAGAAAGGACCACCTTAGGTGGACTTATACAATATGACAAAAACAATGGAACAGATTTATATGATTTCCTGAAAATATATATAGATAATGACGGAAGTGTTAAGAAAACAGCAGACGATTTGTTTATTCATAGGAATACTGTTAATTATAAAATATCAAAAATAGAAAGCATAATAAATATGGATATTACAAAGCTGGATAATCTGTTGCTTATAAAAATGGTTTTAGACATAGAGAAACTATAATAAATAATAAGCTGCTTAGTAGTACAAGCATTATTTATTATTAATTGTACAAATGCGAAGTATATTTAGTGAGGCTTTGCTGCATTGTGCATATGCACAAGAATAATTGTGAGTTTTATTATTGAAAAATTTTTCACAAAAAATATAATACAGATATGCTAAACAGCAGGCAGGAAAAAGTAAATAAACAGTTGAAAAAAGCAAAGGCGCTTTTAAAAAGTTGCCCTTGCTTTTTTGTTTTTTCTGAGTTAGCAAATATGTCTTTTGAAAAGGAGAAAAGAGATATGACAGGTAAAGAAGTAGTAGAAAAACATTTAAAGTACAATTTACAATCTTGGAGTAAACAGAAAGGTTTAAATCCTATTCCTATTGAAAAAGCAGAAGGAATTTATATGTGGGATTATGACGGAAATAGATATACAGATATGTCGGCACAGTTAGTTAATTTGAATGTAGGCTTTGGTAATAAAGCTATTGCAGATGCAATTAAGGAGCAGGTGGATAAATATTGTTATGTAGCACCCAGCTACGCATCAGCACCTAGATCAGAGTTAGCTGAAATGATTATAAACAGAATGCCTGACAATATGGGAAAAGTATTCTTCACCAACGCTGGTGCAGATGCAAACGAAAATGCAGTAAAGATTGCAAGAATGTTTACAGGAAGAAATAAGATAATGAGTAGATATAGAAGCTATCATGGTTCTTCCTTCGGAGCCGGCAATCTTACAGGAGAGCCTAGAAGATACGCTTTAGAGCCAGGAGTTCCGGGCTTTGTAAAATTCTTTGACCCATATGTATATAGAGAAAAGCTTCCATTTGAAAGCGAAGAGGCTGCTACAGAATATTATTTAGGCAAGCTGAGAGAACAGATTGTATATGAAGGAGCAGATAATATTGCTGCAATCTTTATGGAAACAATTACAGGCTCAAATGGTGTAATCATTCCTCCTAAGGGATATTTACCAGGTGTTAGAAAGCTTTGTGATGAATTTGGAATTTTAATGGTTTGCGATGAAGTAATGGCAGGCTGGGGCAGAACAGGAAAGCTTTTCGCATTTGAAAACTTTGATGTAAAGCCTGATATTGTAACCTTTGCAAAAGGAGTTACCTGTGGCTATGTTCAGCTTGGTGGCGTAGTTGTCAGCAAAAAGATTGCTGAATATTTTGATGACCATGTACTTTCTTGTGGTCTTACCTACAGCGGACATCCACTTGCTTGTGCTGCCGGAGTTGCCTGCGTTAAGTATTATGATGATGCAAAGGTTTTAGATAATGTAAATAAGGTAGGAAGGGTGCTTGGAGAAAAGCTTGAAGAATTTAAGGAAAAGCATATAAGCATCGGCGATGTCAGATATATTGGATTGTTCTCAAGTATTGAGCTGGTAAAAGATAGAGAAACAAAGGAGCCATTAGTTCCATATGGTAAAGACCCGGAAGGAAAGATGGGCAAGATTGTTGGTATGCTTAAAAAGAAAGGATTTATGACATATTCCCATGAAAATATGATTTTTGTAAATCCACCATTAATCATTACTGAAGAACAGTTGTTAGAGGAACTTGAAAAGTTAGATGAGGTATTATCTGTAGTAGATAAAGAAATGCTCTAAACAGGAGGTACAAATTATGATGAAAAAAATTAAAAGATTTATAGCTGCTGCTCTTGCAGGCGTTATGTCAGTTTCGCTTATGGCGTGTGGTGGCAGTGATAGTAATAAGGGTACAGATTCAAAAACATTAAAGGTAGCAATGGCAGTTAATCCACCAACCTTAGACCCCTGGCTTTCTACAGCAGCCGCTGTAAGAGATAGCAACAGAGGTATTTATGAAGGATTATTTGAATTAGATGAGAACTACGAGCCAAAGGAACAGCTTTGTGAATCCTATGAAGTGAACGAGGATTATACAGTATGGACCTTTAAGCTGAGAACTGGTGTTAAATTCCATAATGGTAAGGAAATGAAGGCAGAGGATGTGGTTGCTTCCCTTAACTGCTGGGCAGAAAACAATGTTGCTGCACCATCAGTAATTACAGCAGGTGAAAAATTTGAACAGGTTGATGAATATACTGTAAAAATTGAGCTTACAAATTCAGCCTTTACATTATTAAATGTACTTACCTCTCCTTGTCAGTTTGCAGCTATTATGCCTAAAGAGGTAGTAGATGCAAGAACAGATACAGGTGTTTCAGAATATATTGGAACAGGCCCTATGAAGTTTGAGGAATGGAAGCAGGATAGCTATGTTAGATTTTCTAAATATACTGATTATAAAGGACCTGGATATACACTTACAGGTGATGCAGGCGATAAGGTAATCAACTTTGATGAAATTTATTACTATATTGTTACTGATTCATCAATTAGAACAGCAGGTATCCAGAGTAGTGAATATGATATTGCACAGACAATCTCTTATGACGATTTAGATCAGTTAAAGGGTAATTCAGATATTTCACTTGTAAACAACTTAGTTGGTAACTATGCTATTGCCTTAGATAAGGTTGACGGACCATTTGAAAATGAATTAGTCCGTCAGGCTGCACAGTATGCAATTAATGTAGACGAGATTATGGCAGCAGCAGTACCAAATGGTGATTATGTAGAGAAGTATTCAAGCTATATGTATAAGGGTGGCTTATGGGGAACAGATTCAGGTAGTGAATATTGGAATCAGCAGGATACCGAAAAGGCTAAGGAGCTTTTAAAGGAATCAGGTTATGACGGAACACCGATTACATTGTTATCAACAACAGCATATCCAAGATGGATTGACGCATCGCTTATTGTTGAAAAGGAATTAGAAGCAGTGGGCTTTAATGTAGAGGTAGAAACCTATGATTGGGCAACAATGCTTGATATGAAGAAGGACCCGGCAAAGTTTGATGCCTGTCTATTATGGTGGCCACTTGCAACAGTACCAACAGCATTAAAGCTTAATCAGACAAATGCAGATGGCTGGTGCAGATTTACAGAGGTAACAGAAGGCTTTGAAGAATTAAATGCAGCAACCTCTGTAGAAGAGGCAAAGGCTGTCTGGTCAGATATTAATGAATTTTTATTAAAGACAGCTTCATCATTATCACTTGGTTACTTTAGTGAGCCATATGCAGTAAATGGTGTTAAGGATTTCAAAACCTTTATTGGTATGACAGTATATGGATGCTCAAAATAATAGCTTAAAGAAATAATTACTATAGGGCTGCTGCACTAAGCTTTGGTGGGCAGCCCTAAGTATTCTAGAAATGAGGTGAAGATATGAGAAAATACATTGGTAAAAGATTAATTAGTATTGTGGTAACACTATTTGTTTTATCATTATTTATCTTCTTTTTAACTCATAATACAGCAGGTGACCCGGCATCCAATATGTTAGGCTCAGATGCAACAGAAGAGCAGGTTAATCAATTAAGAGAAGAATTAGGATTAAATGATCCATTGATAACACAGTATTTTAACTGGATAAAGGATGCACTTCACGGAGATTTAGGAGATTCATATTTCAGACAGCAGTCAGTAGTAGAGGCTATTGGAGAATGTATTGTACCAACTCTTGAATTATCCTTTTATGCAGAGCTGTTGGCAATACTTATATCCATTCCCTGTGGTATTCTTGCTGCTAAGCATAAAGGCAGAGGAGCAGATTTAGGAATAAGCTCAGTTGCTCTTCTGGGCTTGTCAGTTCCTTGCTTTATATATGGTCTTTTAATGATTTTGTATTTCGGTGTAGATTTAAGAATATTACCAGTATCAGGTTACAAAACCTTTGCAGATGGTGCAGGTGAGCATTTCAGATATTTAGTGCTTCCAATTATATCCTTAGCATTAACACAGGCTCCACTTCTTACAAGAATTACAAGATCATCAATGATAGATGTTTTAAGTCAGGATTATATTAAAACTGCTAAGGCAAAGGGACTTAGTGGGAAAACGGTTTTATTTAAGCACGCTTTTAGAAATGCCTTTAACACAATACTTACAGTATTAGGACAAAGTGTTGGCTATCTGGTAGCAGGCGCAGCAGTAATAGAAACTCTATTTAATATACCGGGTATGGGACAGTTAGTAGTTAATGCAGTGTTAAAAAGAGATTATCCATTGATTCAGGGCTTGGTGCTTACAATAAGTCTTATATACATAGTAATCAATTTTATAATAGATTTGTTATATGGTGTAATCGACCCAAGAATTCGTGTTGGTGGTAAAGCTTAAGGAAAGGATGTGAATATACATGAAAGCAAATGGAATAGGAAAAGAAGCTATAAAAGAAAGAAGAAAGCTTAAGTTAAAGATTTTCTTTAAAAATAAAATGGCAGTAGTTGGACTTATTCTTACAGTAATAGTTGTTTTTTTCGGAGTATTTGCAAATATTATATGTCCTGATGGTCCATATGAAATGGATATTACCAAAAGATATTTAGCACCCTGCAGCGAATATATTTTTGGAACAGATAAGATGGGCAGAGATGTTTTTGCAAGAATTGTATATGGCATAAGAATTTCTTTAATAGTTGGCTCAGTAACTACACTTATAACAGTAGTAGTCGGTATGATATTAGGAATGATAGCAGGCTATTTTAAAAAATTAGATAACTTTATAATGAGAATTTGCGAGGCATTTATGTCAATTCCTCCAATCCTTATGGCAATAGCACTTATGTCAGCCTTTAAACCTAATATTGAAAGTGTTGTTATTAGTCTTTGTGTAGTATATGCACCACAGATTGCAAGAGTTGCAAGAAGTGCAACTATAGCAGCAAGAGAAAATACATATGTAGAGGCGGCAAGAGCACAGGGTGCTTCCTCCTTTAGAATATTATTTAAGCATATTTCAGCCAATATAATGTCCCCGGTAATTGTTCAGGGTACATACATTTTTGCAACAGCTATTATTCTTGAAGCTTCGCTTAGCTTTTTAGGAGCTGGTATTCCTGCTCCTGCACCTAGTCTGGGCAACATTTTATATGATGCCAAGGAAGCAATATTTACAGCTAAGTGGCTTACAATATTCCCTGGTATTGCAATGATTATTACAGTATTAGGAATAAATATTTTAGGTGATGGATTAAGAGATGTATTAGATCCAAAATCAAACTAATGCGTAAATAACGGATTAAGAAACGGAGGTTTAGGCAATGGAAGCAGAAAAATTATTAGAAGTAAAAAATTTAAAGACTACATTTAAAACTGTCAGAGGAACTGTTACAGCCATTGATGGAGTAAGCTTTAGTGTAAATAAAGGTGAAATTCTAGGGGTGGTTGGTGAATCTGGCTGTGGAAAGAGCGTTACCTCCCAGTCAATAATGCGTTTATATGATGAAAAAAAGCTGGCAACCTATCAGGGCGAGATTTTATTTAAAGGCGAAAACCTGTTAAAGCTTCACGAAAAGCAGATGCAGGGTATCAGAGGTAATAAAATTGCAATGATATTTCAGGATGCCTTAAGCTCCCTAAATCCAGTTTATACCTTAGGTGACCAAATATCAGAAACTCTTATGCTGCATCAGAAGATGAGCAAAAAGGATGCTTACAAAAAGGCAGAGGAGCTGCTTAGACTTACAGGAATACCTGCACCGGAAAAGAGAATAAAATGTTATCCACACGAATTATCAGGGGGTATGCGACAAAGAGCAATGATAGCAATGGCACTTAGCTGTGAGCCGGAGCTTTTAATAGCAGATGAGCCTACAACAGCACTTGATGTTACTATACAGGCACAAATTCTTGAACTTATTACTGAATTAAATAAAAGGCTGGATATGGGAATAATGCTTATTACCCACGATTTAGGCGTTGTAGCACAGGTTTGTCAGAGAGTAATAATAATGTATTTAGGACAGGTGGTCGAGGAGGGAAATGTTAAGGATATTTTTGAAAATCCAAAGCACCCATACACAATGGGACTTATAAAATCTATTCCTACACTTAGTACCAATAAGGCTGAAAAGCTTTATATGATTAAGGGTACAGTACCGGCACTTGGTATGGAGGGTGCAGGCTGCAGATTTTGCGAAAGATGTAATTATGCTACTGAAAAATGTCATACTACTCCCCCTGAGCTTACAAATATTGATAAGAGCAGGAAAGTAAGATGCCACAATTTTGAAACAATTAAAAATATGTAGATTGGTGGTGGAAAGATATGAGTAAAGCCGATAATAAAACACCTATGGAAAGATATACAGAGGATAAGGTTATTTTAGAGGTTAAGCATTTAAATAAGCAGTTTATAGTTGATTCCAAAATGAGAGTTGCTGCAAAAACTGTAAAAGCAGTTAATGATGTTTCTTTTTACATTAAGGAAAATGAAACCTTTAGTCTGGTAGGAGAGTCGGGCTGTGGCAAAAGCACCACAGGCAGAACAGTACTTAGACTTATTTCTCCTACAAGTGGGGAAATTTATTATAAGGGAAAGGATTTCTTTAAGCTTTCCAATAAGGAGCTTAATAAGGAAAGACAGAATTTACAGATGGTTTTTCAGGACCCATACACCTCACTTAATCCAAAGATGACAGTTGGTGAATTAATTGAAGAGCCACTTATTATACATAAAATTGAAAAAGATAAGGCTAAAAGAGTAAAAATGGTACTTGATATGATGGAAAAGGTAGGACTTAGAAAAGACCAGTATTACAGGTATCCACATGAATTTTCAGGCGGACAGAGACAAAGAATTGGTTTAGCTAAGGCACTTATTTTAAATCCGAGTATTATTGTCTGTGATGAGCCGGTATCAGCACTTGATGTTTCTATTCAGGCACAGATATTAAATCTTTTAGCTGACATAAAAAAGGAAATGAATGTATCTTACCTTTTCATATCACATAATATGAGCGTTGTAAGATATGTATCAGATAGAATTGCAGTAATGTATTTAGGACATATTGTTGAGGTAGCACCTACAGAGGAATTGTTTAGCAATCCTAAGCATCCATATACACAGGCATTGTTATCAGCAGTTCCAGAGGCAGACCCTACCGTAAAGAAAAAGAGAATTGAGTTAAAGGGAGATATTCCTTCTCCTATTGACCCACCTGGTGGCTGTCCTTTCCATACAAGATGTCCTATGGCAAGAGATGACTGTAAATATGCAACACCTACATATACAGATATTAATGAAAATCATACAGTTTCCTGTCTGTTATATGAGTATTAAAGGAGGCAGAAAATATGAAGATAGATTTATTTGCTGATTTTGCATTTATTAACGGTAGTGTAATTACTGTAAATAAGGAAAATGAAATAGTTACAGCTATGGCTGTTAAGGATAATAAGATTATTTATGTAGGAAATGATGAAGGAATAACTCCTTACATTGGCGAAAAAACCATAGTAACTAATCTTTCTGGAAAAACCTTAATGCCAGGCTTTGTTGAAGCACATTCCCATTTTATGTTAAATGCTATTTTGCTTAACAATATAGTTATTCCTATTGATTATAAAATATGTAAGTCTATAGAGGATATTAAGGAAATTATAAAAAGAGAGGTTAAGGTCAGAAAAAAAGGAGAATGGATTATTCTTCAAGGCTATGACCAGAATAAGCTAAAGGAGCTTCGCCACCCAAATTATAAAGATTTAGATGAGGTAGCACCAGATAATCCGGTTTGGTGTGTGCGTGCTGATTTACATACAGGTGTATGTAATAGCAAGGCATTAGAAATGGTTGGCTGGACAAAGGAAAGTGCAAAGAATTTCCAGCCGGGAGAGCTTGATTTAGACGAGAACGGCGAGCTTACAGGCTTAGTTAAGGAGGAAGGCTTTGGGTATATGAATTCTGTCATTACCTATAATGACGAAAAGCTATTAGAGGCATATAAGCTTTGTAATGATATGTTTGTTAAATACGGAATAACCAGCGTACACGATGCAGGTGCCTATGGTGGACAGTTTGTAAAGGTATTGCAGACAGCCTGCTTAAAGGGAGATGTAAAAATAAGAGTATATGAAATGATATATAGAATGTTAGGTAAATATTCTATTAGAGATTTTATTTATGAGCATATTAAAACCGGACTACATACAGGCATTGGTAATGAGCATTATAAGCTGGGACCTGCCAAGCTTTTAATTGATGGCAGCAGCAGCGCACCTTCCTGCTCCACAAAGGAGCCTTATAGCCATAATCCAAATCTTCCACAGATAATTAACTGGACAGAGGAGGAAATGGTTAAAATCTTTACGGATGCACATCTTGCAGGCTTTCAGATAACAGCCCATTGTATAGGTGACAATGCAGTAGAAAAAATGGTAAATACAATAGAAAAGGTGCTTACTAAATATCCAAGAGAGGATGCAAGACCTAGAATTGAGCATTGTGCATTAATTAATGAGGAGTTATTAAAGAGAATAAAAAAGCTGGGAATTATCCCTATTAGTAATCCGGGCTTAGTAGCCTTTAACGCAAAGGATTACAATGTCTACTATGGAGATAGGGTGGAAAGAATGTTTTCCCATAAATGGTATGTGGATAATGGAATTATAGCGGCAGCAGGTGCAGATGCACCTTGTATGGAGGTAAATCCAATGCTTGGTATATGGGGTGCTGTGGCTAGAAAGGATATTGTAAATGGTGTGGAATGTGGTATTTCACAAAGAATACTTTTAATGGATGCAATAAGAATGTTTACTATTAATGGTGCGTATGCCAGCTTCGATGAAAAAATAAAAGGAAGTCTGGAGGTTGGGAAATTAGCCGACTTTATTATTTTGAAGGAAGATATTTTAAAAAGTCCGGTAGACCATTTAAAGGATATACAGGTAGAAGAAACATATATTGACGGAAAATTAGTATATAAAGACTAAGGAGATGAGCGTATGTATTCATGCAGTTTAGAAAGAATGAAGGATAAAATAGAAACCTTTTCAAGATTTGGGGCAACAGGTAATGGTGGTATTACAAGATATTCTCTTTCTAAAGAGGCTATTATGGCGAGAAATGAATTTATAAAGAGAATGACAGCTATAGGAGCTGTTATAAGCATAGATAATATGGCAAATGTATATGCAACGCTCCCAGGAACTGATGAAAATGCAAAAAGTATTATGATGGGCTCTCATGCTGATTCGGTAAAAAACGGTGGCAATTATGACGGAATTTTAGGTGTTATATCAGCAATGGAGGTGCTTGAAACTGTTGAAAAGGAAGGGATAGAACATAAGCACCCTCTTACGGCAATGATATGGACTAATGAGGAAGGCTCTTTATATGCACCTGCTATGATGAGTTCAGGAGTTTTGTGCTACGATTATCTTCCGGAGGATATACGAGTAAACTTTAAAAAGGAAGATATGCTTAATTCTAAAAGCGTGTTAGATAATAAAACTACATTCGGCGAGGCTCTTGAAAAATCTGGATTTAAAGGTAAAATTGAAAACAGAGTTACAAGGCAAAATGCCTGCTGTATGTTTGAAACTCATATTGAGCAGGGACCAATTCTTGAGGAGGACGGAAAGGATATAGGAGTTGTTGATTGTGTTTTAGGTATGTTTAATTACAGAATAAGCTTTTATGGACAGACTACCCACGCAGGAACATTTCCTATGACAAAAAGAAAGGATGCACTATTTGCAGCCTCAAAAGCTATTTGTTATTTACACGAGGAAATTGACAAGCTGGGAATAGAAGGTCTTGTATATACAACTGGCGAAATTGTATGCCATCCAAATGTTCATACCTGCGTGCCTGATTATGTAGATTTTTCTATTGATGCAAGATATGTGGATGAATCAAAGCTAAAAGAGGTTGAAAAGATTATTAAAGCCTTAGAGGAAAAGGAATGGGCAGGCTGCACCTGCAAGACAAAGCTGCAGTGGAACAGAGATACTGTTTATTGGGATAAAAAGCTGGTTTCCTATGTAGAGGAAGCAGCAAGGGAAACAGGTGTATCTTACGAATATATCCATTCTGGAGCTGGCCACGATGCACAGTTTGCGGCTTATATGCTTCCAACCACAATGATATTTGTTCAGACAAAGGCAGGACTTTCTCATTGTGAGGAGGAATATGCAAAACCAGAGCATTGTACAAGTGCGGCAACGGTAATGTTGAATGCGGTTTTGAAGGCTGATAAGGAATTCTAGTTAAATAGATTTGACTAGACTATACTTATAAAGCAGCCTTACTTATAAGTAAGTGTATTGGCAAAAGCTATAAAAATAGGAAAGGAGTAGCTATGGAGATTAGAAGAAAAGACAGAATTATTTCACAGATGAGAATTGATAAGGTTTTAAAGGAAGGTACCTATGGTGTGCTTTCTACCATAGGTAAGGACGGTTATCCCTATGGTGTGCCTCTTAATTATGCTTATGAGGACGGTTGTATTTATTTTCATTGTGCAAAGGAGGCAGGACACAAGTACGAAAATATGAAATACTGTGACAAGGTATCCTTTACAGTTGTAGGAAAGTCAGAGGTGCTTTCACAAAGCTTTTCTATGGATTATGAAAGTGTAATAGTTTTCGGAATTGTAAGTGAGATAAAGGAGGATAAATTCCCAATTCTTATGCACCTTATAAATAAGTATTCTAAGGACTTTTTAGAAAGTGGAAAAAAATATGCCTCAAATACTGAGAAGGTTGGTGTATATAAAATTACACCTGTTAGTATTACTGGAAAAGGAAGAAATTAAAAAACAGATAGAACTCAGACAAAAAATTCTAAAGATTAGATAAGGTTTGAGGGAAAAACAGGAAGGAATATAGGAGGAAAAAGTTATGGCAAATTTGTTTACATCACCAAAAAGAACAATGATGGGAGAGGGAGCCTTCAATGCAAGTAAGGAGCTTATTTGTAAGCAGGGTAAGAAAGCCTTTATAGTAAGTGGAAAACATGTTACAAAGGCTGGTATTGTAAAACAGCTTACAGATATTTTAGACGAGGCTTCAATAGAATATTATGTATATAATGAAATATTAGGAGAGCCTACAGATATAATGATTAATGAAGGCGTAAGACTTTATAAGGAAAATAATTGTGATTTTTGTATTGGTATAGGTGGTGGAAGTCCCTTGGACAGTGCTAAGGCAATTCAGGCAATGGCTGCCTTAAATGGCAATATTGTAGAATATGCAGGCAGGGAAATAACAGGTGATTTTCCTCCATTAGTATTAATTCCAACAACAGCAGGTACAGGCTCAGAGGCTACAAAATTTCTATGTGTAACTGACAGCAGCACAGACACAAAGTATCTTTTAAAGGGCGATGATTTATTACCAGATGTCGCTATTGTAGACCCGGTTTTTTCTAAGACTGCGCCACCTTCAGTAACAGCAGCAACCGGAATGGATGCGCTTACCCATGCAGTAGAGGCTTTTACCTCAAGAAAAGCAAATACACTTACTGATACCTATGCGTTATCAGCAATTAAAAGAATATTCAAATATCTTCCTATTGCATACAATGATGGCAATAATATGAAGGCAAGAGAGGAAATGTCTATAGCTGCTTACGAGGCTGGTGTGTGCATAAATAATTCATCAGTTACCTTAGTTCACGGTATGAGCAGACCTATTGGTGCAATGTTCCATGTGCCTCATGGCATTTCAAATGCAATGCTTATTAAGGAATGTTTATCCTATGCTCTTGATGGCTGCTATGACAGATTTGCTGCGATAGCCAGAGCAATAGATAGTGCTACCAATGAGACCACAGATAATCAGGCGGCACAGTCATTTATATATGCCTTAGAGGAAATTTGCAGAAAGTGTCAGATACCTACATTAGCAGAGTATGGAATTGATAAACAGAAATTCTTTGACGCAATGAACAAAATGGCAGAGGATGCTTTGGCAAGTGGAAGCCCAGCTAATACAATCAAGGAAGTAGACAAAAAGGCAATACTTGATATATATGCAAAGCTGTGGTAGTAAAATAACAAAATAACCTGCGACATACACTGAATACATATAAAAAATACTTCTATTAAAGGTTCTGATATATTAAATTTACCAATCAATAAAGGCTGGATTTAATGTATCAGGACTTTTTGACTATTTAAAAATAAAAACCTATGGTATAATTGGCAATGGTAAAAAACTTACAGTAAACATATGAACAAAAAACGAGGTGAAGGAATTGCTTAAAGCAGAGAACTTAACACTTTATGTAAATGATGATGGAGGTAGAAAATGCCTTCTTAATAATATATCATTTCAGGTAGCTGACGGAGAAATGTTGGTTATTACAGGTCCAAACGGAGGAGGAAAATCAACTCTCGCAAAGACCTTAATGGGAATTATGATTCCGGATAATGGGAAGATTATATTGGATGGACAAGATATAACAGCCTTTGATATAAATCATAGAGCAAATGCAGGTATAGGCTATGCCTTCCAGCAGCCTCCAAGATTTAAAGGAATGACAGTTTTAAGATTACTTAAATTGGCAGCAAGGGAACAGCTCACAGATAAAGAAGCCTGTGATTTACTTACAGCAGTAGGCTTATGTGCAAAAGATTATATTAATAGGCAGATAGACGGAACTCTTTCAGGTGGAGAAATGAAAAGAATTGAGATAGCGTCAGTGCTTGCAAAGGAACATTCACTTTGTATTTTTGATGAGCCAGAGGCAGGTATTGATTTGTGGAGCTTTTCTATGCTTATTCAAAAATTTGAAGAAATTCACAAGGAGAAAAAGCAGAGCCTTATTGTAATCTCTCATCAGGAAAAAATTATTAATATGGCAGATAGAATTATGATTATTGATGAGGGACAAATAAAGAAAATTGGCCACAAGGAGCAGGTGCTGCCTTATCTTATGGGAATCCAAAAATGTCACAAATGTGTAGAAAGATTGGAGGTAAGGGAATAATGGTAAAGCTTGATAATGTTACAGAAGAAGTATTAAATATTATTAATAACCATAATTTTAGTATGAAGGGCGCTTTTAATCTTCGTGAAAATGGTACATCAATTTGTCACGGAGATAGCGAGCATGTTAAAATTAAGAAAAAGACAGATAATCCGGGCATAGATATTTACATAGACGGAAATACAAAGGGAGAGGCTGTTTATATACCTGTTGTAGTTAGTGTTTCAGGTATGAAGGATTTGGTATACAATGATTTTTATATTGAGGACGGTGCAGATGTTAAAATAATAGCTGGCTGTGGTATTCATAATAGTGGCTGTAATGAAAGCAGACATGACGGAGTCCACACCTTCCATGTTGGTAAAAATGCAAATGTCCGTTATGAGGAGAAGCATTATGGTGAAGGAGAAGGCACAGGTGGAAGAGTTTTAAATCCGGTTACAAATATTTTTGTAGGTGAAAATTCAGTATTTACATTAGATACAGCTCAGATAAAGGGTGTAAATTCTACCATAAGAGAAACGGTTGTGGAACTTGAAAAAAATGCAAAGCTGTATGTGACAGAGCGTCTTATGACAGAAGGAGAGGATAAGGCAGAGTCAAACATTGAGGTAAGGCTTAATGGAGAAAACAGCTCTGCACAGATTGTTTCTAGGTCAGTAGGCAAAGGGCATTCAGTACAGACCTTCCACCCAAATGCAGTTGGAAATAATAAATGTCAGGCACATATTCAATGTGATTCTATTATTATGGATGAGGCAGAGGTAGGCTCTATTCCAGAAATCAGAGCAAGAAATATTGATGCAGCTATTATACATGAGGCAGCCATCGGCAGAATAAATGATGAACAGCTTTTAAAGCTTCGTACTCTGGGACTTACAGAGGAGGAAGCAGAAGGTGTTATTATAGAAAATTTCTTGAATTAGGAATTTTATATTCAGCGTCGCTGCTGCATTTTTAGGCAACATGCTGAATACCATTTACTAAGCTCATAATAAATATCCTATTCTATGTAATAATTTGCATGCTAAAACAAAAAAAGATGTCATATAAATGACATCTTTTTATATGCGGGTGACAGGAATCGAACCTGCACGGTCTCCCACTAGATCCTAAGTCTAGCGCGTCTGCCAGTTCCGCCACACCCGCGTTCATCTGAACGGTGTATAGTTTATCATTTATTTTATTTATCGTCAAGGACTTTTTAAACATAAAAAGTTGAAAAAGCATATAAATATGGTACAATTAAAACATATGCAAAAATGGGCTTATACTGTAAATTATTTTTATTTAATCCTAGATACTATGGGATTTTAGAAATAAGGCAAAAGATATAAGCTATGTGTGTAGATGATTATAATTAAATTGTATTATATAAACTGGAGAGTTTTATGGAATTTAAAGTATACCATTCATTACCAGAGGCTGCGAAAAGTATTAGAGAAGAAGTTTTTGTAGTGGAGCAGGGATTTAAGTATGAGTTTGATGACTTGGATTTAACCTCCACACATATTGTTGGATATATTAATGGATTACCTGTAGCCACCTGTAGGGTGTTGTTTAATGAACAACGAAAAACCTATGCTGTAGGGCGAATAGCTGTAATTAAGGAGTATAGAGGAAAAGGCTTAGGAGCAGAGGTTTTAAGAGAAGGGGAAGAATACATAAGAAAAATAGGTGGAGGTTTAGTAAGCCTCCATGCACAGGTAAGAGCAGCAGGCTTTTATGAAAAACAAGGATATATAAGAGTTGGAGAAATAGATGATGAAGAAGGGTATCCACATATATGGATGACCAAAGAACTATAAAATTTATATATTAGGAGGAAATAAAATGAGCAAAGTATATTGCTTTTTAGCAGATGGTAGTGAGGAGGTAGAAGCATTATCAGTTGTTGATATTTTAAAAAGAGGAAAAATTGATGTAGAGCTGGTTTCTGTTATGGGTAGAAAGGAAATAATCAGTTCTCATAATATTCATATTGTAACTGACAAACTTATTGAAGAAGTAAATTTTGATGAAGCTGATATGATATTTTTACCGGGAGGAATACCGGGAACCCCAAATCTTAAAGCAAATAAGCTGCTTTGTGATAATATTATTGATTTTAATAATAAAGATAAGCGTTTAGCTGCTGTATGTGCTGCACCTAGCATTTACGGCGAACTTGGAATTTTAAAGGGAAAAAAGGCAACCTGTTATCCCGGCTTTGAGGAAAAATTAGAGGGTGCAATATATGTAAGTGACAGAGTGGTTACTGACGGAAATGTTACTACCAGTAGAGGACTAGGTACCTCCTTAGAGCTAGGCTTTAGATTGCTTGAAATATTTACCAGTAAAGAAGCTGCTGAGGAAATGAAAAGAAAGGTTCAATTTATTTGTTAATTATGAAAAGGCTAATAAAGAAAAGTTTCGCTGTTTTGTCTGTTGCCGCACTTGTTCTTGCAGGATGTGGCAAAGAAGATACTCAATATGGTAATGAAATAGGCACAGTTGACGGAAAAATCAATTTTGACGGCACAGAGCCGGAGATTGTCTTATCCAATATTAAATCCTATGTAGGAGAAGAAATTGATTTTTTATCAGGCATAGAGGTTGGCAATATTGACGAAAACAAGGATATGGAAACATGGGTAGACTCATCATTAGTGGATATATTTACACCGGGTGACTACAAGGTTACATATACCATTAAGTATGAGGGTAAGGAATATACAAAGGACATAGTTGTTACTATTATTGCAAAGGAAAATAGTGGTGAAAGTAATGGCATACCAAAGGACAATAGTCAGGAAACTACAGCTAATGGTAATGAAAATGTACCAAATGGAAATGGTAGTCAAAATAATACAAATACATCAAATGGCAATAGTGGACAAAATAACTCCAACACATCAAATGGAAATGGTAGTCAAAACAACACCAACACACCAGACAGAAATGATAGCCAAAGCAACACCAATACACCAAATGAAAATGGCAGCCAAGATACTACAAGTAAGCCAAATAGTGGTAATCAGTCAGATAATAAGCCACAGCCAACTACCAAAAACACAAATCAGACTACTACCAAAAACACAAATCAGACTACTGCCAAAAGACAGATAGTTACCAGCTCTGGTAATGCTACAACAGCCTATCAGGAGTTAGGTTATTATAGTATTGAGCTTCTGTCAGGAAAAACTGTAAAGCTTAAAGGATCTACTTCAAAGTATATTGTATCCACCCACACAGATATTTCCTATGTTACAAAAAACAATAATAAGTATAAGGTTTCAAAATTAATAGTGAATTTTAATGACGGAACTAGCAGGGTGCTTGAAACGGTTGAAGAAAAGGTACAGTAAATAAAAAATATATAAAATCTGATGACAATACAAATTTAATATGATATAATTCTTTGATGCTATGGTCAAAATTAAGGAGGAATAAGCTAAAATGAGTTTACAAGTAGAAACATTAGAAAAGAATATGGCAAAGCTTACAATCGAAGTTCCAGCAGAGGAATTTGAAAAGGCGATTGAAAAGGCATATCAGAAGAACAAGGGAAAAATGAGTGTTCCAGGCTTCAGAAAGGGTAAAGTACCTCGTAAGATGATTGAAAAGATGTATGGAACAGGCATTTTCTATGAAGATGCAGCAAACATCATTATTCCAGAAGCGTATGCAAATGAAATTGAAAACTGTGAATTAGATATTGTTTCACAGCCATCAATCGATGTTGTCCAGATTGAAAGTGGTAAGCCATTTATCTTCACAGCAGAGGTTGCTACAAAGCCTGAAGTTGAGCTTGGCGAATACAAGGGTGTTCAGGCAGAAAGAAAAGCTGTTGAAGTAACAGATGAAGAAGTTGACAAGGCTTTAGAAGAAGAAAGAGATAAACAGTCTAGAATGGTACCAGTAGAAGGTAGAGCTGTAGAAAACGGCGATATGGTTACTATTGACTTTGAAGGCTTCGTAGATGGCGTTGCATTTGAAGGTGGTAAGGGTACAGATTATCCTCTTACTATTGGTTCTCATTCATTTATTGATACATTTGAAGATCAGCTTGTTGGTAAGAATGTTGGCGAAGAAGTAGAAGTTAATGTTACATTCCCAGAACAGTATCAGGCAGAAGAATTACAGGGCAAGCCAGCTATGTTTAAGGTAGCTATTAAGGAAATCAAGGCTAAGGAATTACCAGAGCTTGATGATGACTTCGCTCAGGATGTTTCAGATTTTGATACATTAGCTGAATACAAGGAAGATTTAAAGAAGAAGCTTGTAGAAAAGAAGGAAGAAGAAGCTAAGGAAACATTTGAAGAAGCTGTTGTAGAAGCAGTTGTTTCTAATGCAAAAATGGAAATCCCAGCTCCAATGGTAGATTTACAGGTTAAGACAATGGCTGATAATTTTGCTAGAAGAATTACATCTCAGGGTCTTTCAATGGAACAGTATATGCAGTTTACAGGTATGACACCTGAAAAGCTTGAAGAGCAGATGAGACCACAGGCTCTTAAGACTATTGAAAGCAGATTGGTTCTTGAAGCAATCGTTAAGGCTGAAAATATTCAGGCTACAGATGAAGAACTTGATAAAGAATTAGAAAAGATGGCTTCAATGTACCAGATGGAAGTTGAAAAGATTAAAGAGTTAATCAGCGACAAGGAAAAGAATTCTATGAAGCTTGATATTGCAGTTCAAAAGGCTGTAGATTTCATTGTAGAGCAGGCAAAATAGTGAAATTCATATAAGAAAGAAGGTATATCTATGAGTTTAGTGCCATATGTCATTGAACAGACCAGCAGGGGTGAAAGAAGTTATGATATTTATTCAAGACTTTTAAAGGAAAGAATTATTTTCCTCGGTGAAGAGGTTAATGAAACAACAGCTAGCTTAGTTGTTGCTCAGTTACTTTTCCTTGAGTCTGAAGATCCAAATAAGGATATTCATTTATATATAAATAGTCCAGGTGGCTCAGTTACAGCAGGTATGGCTATTTATGATACAATGAATTATATAAAATGTGATGTATCTACTATGTGTATGGGTATGGCTGCATCAATGGGTGCCTTCCTTTTGTCAGGTGGTACAAAGGGAAAAAGACTTGCACTTCCAAATGCTGAGATAATGATTCATCAGCCACTTGGCGGCGCAAAGGGTCAGGCTACAGAAATTCAGATTGCGGCTGAACATATTTTAAAGACAAAGAAAAAGTTAAACGAAATCCTTGCTGCAAATACAGGAAAGCCTCTTGAGGTTATTGAAAGAGATACAGAAAGAGATAACTATATGACAGCAGAAGAGGCAAAGGAATATGGTTTAATTGATTATATTGTTACAAACAGAATGGAAAATGTAACAAAGTAATAAAAAAGCAGCAGAATCGAGGTGAATGGAATTTTGGCAGGAAAAGATAACAATAATGGTGTTAAAAAGCTGTGCTGTTCTTTTTGTGGTAAAACAGAAGATATGGTGAGAAAGCTTATTGCCGGACCAAAGGATGTATTTATATGTGATGAATGTATAGATATTTGTTCTGAGATATTGGACGAGGAAATGGATGAAAAGCTTGAAACAACTGAGCTTGAAATCAATTTAATGAAGCCAAAGGAAATCAAGGAATTTTTAGATCAGTATGTTATAGGTCAGGACGCAGCAAAGAAGGTTTTATCTGTTGCTGTATACAATCACTATAAGAGAGTAACATCAGGCAAGAATTTAGATGTTGAACTTCAAAAAAGTAATATTTTAATGCTTGGACCTACAGGCTCAGGTAAAACATATTTAGCACAGACATTAGCAAAGCTGCTCAATGTTCCATTTGCTATTGCTGATGCTACAGCATTAACAGAGGCTGGATATGTAGGCGAGGATGTTGAAAACATTTTGTTAAAGCTTATTCAGGCTGCTGATTATGATGTAGAGAAGGCACAGTATGGTATTATCTATGTTGATGAAATAGACAAAATAACAAAGAAATCAGAAAATGTTTCCATAACCAGAGATGTTTCTGGTGAAGGTGTTCAGCAGGCTCTTTTAAAGATATTAGAGGGTACTGTTGCCAATGTTCCTCCGCAAGGTGGAAGAAAGCATCCACATCAGGAATTGATTCCTATTGATACTACAAATATTCTCTTTATTTGTGGCGGTGCATTTGATGGATTAGAAAAAATCATTGAAACCAGAATAGACAAAAAGTCTATTGGTTTTAATGCAGACATAGCATTAGACAGAAGTGATGAGACAACTGAGCTATTTGGTCAGGTAATGCCTCAGGATCTTGTAAAGTTCGGACTTATTCCAGAATTTATCGGTCGTGTACCTGTCACAGTTACACTTGATAAGCTAGAAAAAGAGGATCTTATTCGTATATTAAAGGAACCAAAAAATGCTATAATTAAGCAGTATCAGAAGCTTTTAGAGTTTGACAATGTAGATTTAGAGTTTACAGAGGAAGCGATTAATGCTATTGCAGAATTATCCTTCAAGAGAAAAACAGGTGCAAGAGGCCTGCGCTCTATTATGGAAGATTGTATGATGGATGTTATGTATGAGGTTCCATCTGAAGATAATGTTGAAAAATGTATAATCACAAAAGAGGCTGTTGAAAAAAAGGAAAAGCCAAAGATTATATATAAAGCAAGTTAGGTGAAATATGGTTATAAAAAGTTTACAATTAGAAACTGTATGTGGTATTACCAGTAAATTACCAGAAAATGACAAGCCAGAGGTTGCATTTGCAGGAAAGTCCAATGTTGGAAAGTCCTCTCTTATAAATGCCCTTATGAACAGAAAGTCATTTGCCAGAATTTCATCAGAGCCAGGTAAGACACAGACCATCAATTTTTATAATATAAATGATGCAATGTATTGTGTAGATTTACCTGGGTATGGATTTGCAAAGGTTTCCAAAGAAACTCAGGCAAAGTGGGGTAAGATGATAGAAAATTATCTTACAACCTCTAAGCAATTAAGAGCAGTTTTTTTATTAATTGATATTAGGCATGAGCCATCAAAAAATGATAAAGATATGTACGAGTGGATAGTATACAACGGGTATGACCCAATTATTATTGCCACAAAGCTAGACAAGATTAATCGAAGTCAGGTGCAAAAGCATATTAAAATGATAAAAACAGGTCTTAATGTAAAGCCACAGACAGTGGTTATTCCATTTTCATCACAAACTAAGCAGGGACGGGATGAAATTTGGGAGCTTATAGACTCTATTGTTGCCGAATAAGACAGTTGGATTTTTAATTTTAAACAGAGTGTATGAGTATATAAGCGATAATTGATTTAAAAGAAATAATACAAGCCAGATAATGTGTAAACATTGTTTGGCTTGTTTGTGTTAATCTATATGAAAAATCGTTTTATATTTCTTATGTAATGTAAATATAGCTAAAGGCTACCTTAAACCTCCTTCATCAATCGTTTCATTATATTTCTATAAATTTCCTCACTAGCCTCTTTCCAGTTATTACACATCATTTCTGCAACATCCTCGGAAGGAACTGACAAATTCATATCAATAAGAGTAGAAGTACCTTCGTTGATTTTACAATTAACAATAAAATCCTGATTCGTAGATTTGTAATAATCACAAATAACACCTACTTCATTTCTAAGCTCATACTTATTTTCAATAAGGAAAATGTCCATATCATCAATAATTGCAATAGGAATTTTGTTTTTAAACATTTCTATGGTTTCTCTGCCGTCATCAGTAATTTTGTAGTAAGAGGTATTTCTAATAGTTTCAGAAGAAATAAGCTTTACTTCAAGAAGCTCTGATAAAAACTGCTGGAAAACAAAGTAAGTAGTATATTCCTTGTCTAGAAAAAATCGGGAAATCTGGTTGTTAGTCAAAGGAAAATTTACCTTGTTTAGCATATAAAGAGTCATAAATTTGTACAGTGTTATTTGCTCGAGAGCCATAGTATCCTCCGTTTATTGGTTGTATAAAGAGCCTTGTATAACATTTTCATTTCGTAATCTATTATTAATATAGTTAAGAACTAGCTTTTTGTTGGAACTAAAGGCTGGCTCAACTAATAGCTTTTTTGGACCATCTCCTGTAAGCCTGTGAATTACAATATCTGGACGGAGATTATTTATGCACATAATCAACAAATCTCCATATTCCTCAAGGCTAAGAATGTGGAAGGGAGCTTGTAAATAATGGGTATAAAGGTCTGTATTCTTTAGTATGTGAAGTAATTGAAGCTTTACTCCGTGAATAGGAAAAGCATTTATATACTTAATAGTGTTTAAAATATCTGTTGGAGCTTCATAAGGAAGTCCTATTATAATATGAGCAATTATTGATAGACCGTTTAAAAGGGAAACAGCGATTTCAAAAATTTCATTTGTATAGCCTCTCCTGATAAAAACAGCAGAAGTTTCATTACTGGTTTGTAAACCCAGTTCAACAAAAACTGGCTTGATTTGATTTAATTCTTTAAGAAGTGCAACAATAGGCGGGTCTATACAATCAGGTCTGGTAGCAATGGAAACAGCGACTATATCAGGGTGATTAATAGCCTCATAGTATATTTTCCTTAAATAATCAATGCTGCCATAGGTATTTGTATAGGCTTGAAAATATGCAATATATTTATTGGTTTTAATTTTATTAGCCACTAAAGCTTTACCTTTTTCAATTTGCGCTGTAATAGAAAGGCTAGGCGGTGGTGCAAAATCACCAGAACCGCCCTCGCTGCAAAAAATGCAGCCTCTGGTACCTATTTTTCCATCTCTGTTTGGGCAGGTTAAGCCTGCATTCAATGAAATTTTGTAGACCTTATCTCCGAACAGCCCTTTAAAATAGTCATTAACATTATTTATATACATAACAATATGTCGTTTTAATAGGTTTTAATTGTTGGCTTGTCAATAATCAGTTTGATTTTTTGTTGGTGTTTTCAGGCTTAATATTATCCATAACAGCTTTTGCAACTACATCTGCAACCTGTGGGTCGAAGGCTTCAGGTAAGATAAATTCGTCATTTAACTGTTCATCTGGAACAAGATATGCAATAGCATTAGCAGCGGCTAACTTCATTTCCTCTGTAATAATTGAGGCACGACCACGAAGAGCACCCTTGAAAATACCAGGAAAGGCAATAACATTATTAACCTGATTTGGGAAGTCTGAACGACCTGTTCCAACTATTCTTGCACCAGCAGCCTTTGCAATATCTGGCATAATTTCAGGTACAGGGTTTGCCATTGCAAAAATAATTGAATCCTTATTCATAGTCTTAACCATTTCTGCTGTAACAATATTTGGAGCTGAAACACCAACAAATACATCAGCCCCCTTAAGAGCATCAGCTAAAAGACCTGTTTTATTTTCAAGGTTTGTAACCTTAGCCATTTCCTTTTGCATCCAGTTAAGATTTTTTGATGACTGGCTTACAATACCATATCTGTCACATATTGTAATATTTTTGAAACCATATGTAAGTAAAAGCTTTGTAATAGCAATACCAGCAGAGCCGGCACCGTTTACAACAACTTTGCAGTCCTCTTTGCTTTTCTTTGTAATACGAAGACCATTTATAATACCGGCTAAAACAACAATAGCAGTACCATGCTGGTCATCATGAAAAACAGGAATGTCTAATAATTCATTAAGTCTTTTTTCGATTTCAAAGCATCTAGGAGCTGAAATGTCCTCAAGATTAATACCACCAAAGGCAGGGGCAATATTTACAACTGTTTTGATAATTTCCTCTGTATCCTGTGTATCAAGACAAATTGGGAAGGCATTAACACCACCAAACTCCTTGAATAATACGGATTTTCCTTCCATAACAGGCATAGCTGCCAAGGCACCGATATTTCCTAAGCCTAAAACCGCTGAACCGTCTGAAACTACAGCAACAGTATTTGCTTTGATAGTATATTTGTAAGCATCCTCTGGGTCTTTACTGATTTCCTTACAAGGCTCTGCAACACCAGGAGTGTAAGCAAGAGCTAAATCTTCTCTTGATTTAATAGAGCATTTTGCATCCGTGTTTATTTTTCCACACCATTCTTCGTGGAGCTTTAGAGCTTTTTCACCGTTTGTCATAATGAATATCCTTTCAAAAAAGTTTTATATGTCAATTTATGGGACATAAACGCAATTAAGATATATTTTATCACAATATTAGAAAAATAACACTACCAATTTGAAAGAATATGGTGTATAATAAAATTTGCATTCCCTAACGAGATAGAGTTAGGGGGTATTGAAATCATACAGTCCGTAGTTATTTCAACAAAAATCCCATAATACATAATTTTAATTTGAGGAAAGGATCATCATTATGAGAGCTAAACTTGAAACATTACCAATGTCTGAATTGCGTGAGGTTGCGAAAGTGAATGGAATTAAGGGAACTACAACTATGCGTAAGGCTACACTTATCGACAGAATATTAGACGCAGTAGCCAATAAGGAAAAGGGACAAACAGTAGGTGCAGAAAAAATTACAGAGCAAAAGCAGAGTACAGAATACAAAAGTGCTGCACCACAAAGAAGAACAGACCAAAACAGCTTAAAGCAAAGAACAGATGTATCAAAGAAGCCTGGTAATTTAACCAGAACAACAAATACTGCTGGTGGAAACCCAAATCAGCACAGAACAATAGAAAAGCAGACTGTTGACAATAGTGCAAGAGCAAAATATTCAACAGCAGGTGAGGCAGCAAAAAACACAGCAGCTACAGCAGATCTGTCAGCGCAGCAGTATATGACACCACAGCAAAGATTAGAAACACTTAGAAAGCAGGCATTAGAAGAGCCTATAGATATGAGCTTGGATAGTGGTATTGTAGCTAATGGTATATTAGAGATTATGCCGGATGGCTTTGGTTTTATCAGATGCGAAAACTATATGCCAGGGGATAATGATGTATATGTATCTCCTATCCAGATAAAGAAGTTTGGATTAAAGACAGGAGATATTATTTTAGGAAAGGTTAAAATTAAGCTCCCTACAGAAAAATTTGGTGCATTATTATATATCAATGAGGTAAACGGAATTCCTCTTGAAAAAGCTATGACAAGAAAGAATTTTGAAGAGCTTACACCAATATTCCCAAATGAAAGACTTGTTTTAGAAACAGAAAAACATAATATGGCTATGAGAATAGTAGATATTATTTCTCCTATTGGAAAGGGTCAGAGAGGTATGATTGTATCACCTCCAAAGGCAGGTAAGACAACACTTCTTAAAGAGGTAGCAAAGTCTATTACAATAAACAATCCAGATATGCACCTTATTATACTCCTTATTGATGAAAGACCAGAAGAGGTTACAGACATAAAGGAAGCTATTGAAGGCAAAAATGTTGAGGTTATTTATTCAACCTTTGATGAATTACCAGAGCATCACAAGAGAGTTTCGGAAATGGTAATTGAGCGTGCCAAGAGATTAGTGGAGCATGGAAAAGATGTTACTATTCTTTTGGATAGTATTACAAGACTTGCAAGAGCTTACAATATTGTTATACCAGCTAGTGGTAGAACATTATCAGGTGGTCTTGACCCTGCTGCACTTCATATGCCAAAGAAGTTCTTTGGTGCAGCAAGAAATATGAGAGAGGGTGGAAGTCTTACAATCCTTGCAACAGCACTTGTTGAAACAGGCAGCAGAATGGACGATGTTATCTTTGAGGAATTTAAGGGAACCGGTAATATGGAGCTTGTTTTAGATAGAAAGTTATCTGAAAAGAGAGTATTCCCTGCTATTGATATATTAAAGTCAGGTACAAGAAGAGATGACTTATTACTTAGCGAGGAAGAAAGAGAAGCAGTTGACACTATTCGTAAGGCAACAAACAGCCAGAAACCAGAGGATACTGTAGAAAAGATTATAGATGTATTTGCTAAGACAAAGAACAATCAGGAATTCTGTCAGATGATAAAGAAGGTCAGACTGTAAAATAAACCAATAAAAAAGGCTGCATCCTAACATTTCATAAGTTAGGAGGCAGCTTTTTTTGCGTCGAATTTTCTTTTATAAAATCTTAATTGAAAAACAAATATCCATTTGATATAATTTGGAATATATATGTTTTTTAGAAGAAAGGAATTGAAATGATAGTAAAAAATACAAAAAACGATAAATTTAGACTTTTAAAGCCAGCCGGTATATTTAATATATTACACGGTGTGACAGCATTAATGCTTATATTACTAAATGCTTTAAATAACTTAAATGTTATAAGCCTTACAAATATTACAAAAAATAATGCTCTCTATAATATATATATGATATTTCAGCTTGTAGTATTAATACTTGGTATTGTTGCAGCAGTATATGCTATAAGAGCAAAAAAACAGGCTATGTATTATGCCTCCTTTTCTATAGCAGGTCTTAACTGTACTTTCCTTTTATTCACAGGAACTATTACTATTTTTGCAGTATTTAATCTTACAGCAGGTATTATTATGCTTCGTGATTCAAATAATGAGGAAAAAAGATTAAGCGCTTCATATAATTTTGGTGGCTCTGCTAAGGCATTAGAGCAAAATAAAAGTACAGCAAGTATTTTTGATGTTACAGACAAAAAATAATTAAGTTATATATGAACAATTAAAACAAAGGTAGGAATAAAGAGTGTTATACAAAATAAATAATGGTGCCGTTGTGCTTGGCGGTGACACTATTTTGGAAAATGTTAATTTTGAAATAAGAGATACTGAAAAAATAGCAGTAGTGGGACGCAATGGCTGTGGCAAAACTACACTTTTAAAGCTTATTGCAGGGGAAGTGGATTTAGAAAAAAGAGATAGCGATGAGGATGTGTTTATTGCAAAGTCCGGAAATCCAGCTATAGGCTATTTAAAACAGATGACCTTTGAGGATGATACTATTTCTATGGAAAGTGAAATTAGAAAAGTATTTGAGCCAATGGTTAAAATGAAGCAGGAATTAGATAGACGATTATCAAGAATGAATGATGACCCGACAGAGGTTAATATAAAAAGCTACGCAGCCTTTGAAGAAGAATTTAGAATGGCTGGTGGATATTACTATGAAAAAGAATTTGAAGTAATGGTCAGAAAATTCGGATTTACTGAGGAAGACAAGAAAAAGCCAATATGTGAGTTTTCTGGTGGACAGCAGACAAGAATTGCCTTTATTAGAATGTTGTTGAGTAGACCAGACATATTATTGCTTGACGAGCCAACAAACCATTTGGATATTGAAACAGTGGAATGGCTGGAGAATTATCTTAAAAATTATAATAGAGCTGTTGTGGTAGTATCCCACGATAGAATGTTCTTAGACAATGTGGTAGATGTGGTATATGAAATTGAATATGGAAAAACCAGCAGATATGTTGGAAACTATTCAAAATTCATTGAAAGAAAAGCTGAAATCCACGAAAAGCAAAGAAAGGATTATGAGCTTCAGCAAAAGGAAATAGCCAGACTTAAAGGTGTGGCTGAGCGTTTTATGGGAAAGCCTACAAAGGTTTCTATGGCTAAATCAAAGCTAAAGGCTATAGAACATATGGATATAATTGATGCGCCAGACAAATACGACAATAAAACCTTTCATGCCAATATTACCCCATTAGAAACAACAGGAAAAGAAGTGCTTAATGTTTCTAAGCTTCAGGTAGGCTATGATAAGGTATTATCTACAGTTGATTTTATTGCGGCAAGAGGAGATAAAATCGGCATTATAGGTGGAAATGGTTTAGGAAAATCTACCTTTTTGAAAACCATAGTAGGAGAAATTCCAGCTCTCGGTGGAGAGTACCATACAGGCCTTAGAGTCGATATAGGATATTTTCATCAGCAAATGGCATCCTATACCAGTGAAAAACAGGTTATTGACGATTACTGGGATCAATTTCCTACTCTTACAGAAACAGAAATACGAAATGATTTAGGAGCATTTTTGTTTTCTGGTGATGATGTATTTAAAAAAGTATCAATGCTCTCAGGTGGTGAAAAGGTGCGTTTGGCACTATGTAAGCTTTTAAAGAAAAGACCAAACTTCCTTATTTTGGATGAGCCTACAAACCATATGGATATTGTAGGTAAGGAAACCCTTGAAAAAATGCTTAAGGCCTATGAGGGTACAATTTTATTTGTATCCCACGATAGATATTTTATTAAAGAGATTTCAAATAAGCTGCTTGTTTTTGAAAATGGATATACAAAATTTTACGAGTTTGACTATGAGGATTATGTAGCACAAAAAGCATTGCAAGAGGAAATGGAGCTTCCTAAAAATTCTAAGGAAATGAATGGAAAAACACCATTTTCTTTTGCATCTGCTAAGGCAGAGGAAAAGCCTAAGGCTGCAAAAAATTATGATAATCCTGGAAAAGAAAAATCAAAGCTTCAAAGAAAGCTTGCAAAGCTAGAGGAAAATATATCTAAGGTAGAAGAAGATATAGAAAAAGAAAAGGCAGAATTAGTCAATCCTGAATATGCCTCAGCATATACTAAACTATCAACTATACAGTCAAACATTGATAGTCTGGAAGAAACTCTTATGGAATATATGGAGCAATGGGAGACTGTCACAAAGGAATTGGAGGAATTTGATTGATTACAGTATTATCAAAAATATTTTTAGCCAATAGGGATATTACAGATGATAATAATAGAAAAGCATATGGCTCACTTTGTGGGATAGTAGGAATATTTTTAAACATTATGCTTTTTGTAATAAAGTACATAGCCGGGGCAGTTAGCGGCTCGGTAGCCATTGTGGCTGATGCGTTCAACAACTTATCAGACGCAGGCTCGTCTTTTATTACCTTGGTAGGTTTTATATTTTCAGGAAAAAGACCAGATTATGACCACCCATTTGGACATGGAAGATTTGAATATGTTTCAGGCTTTGTAGTTTCAATAGTCATTATTTTAATGGGCTTAGAGCTTGTAAAAAGTTCCTTTGAAAAAATCATCCACCCAGAGCCGGTAGAGGATAGCACTGTAGCTATAATTATATTGATTATTTCCATATTAGTAAAAATATATATGTGCTTTTATAATCGTGCAATAGGGAAGAAAATATCATCTACTGCAATGTTGGCTACAGCAACAGATTCCCTTAGTGATAGTATTGCAACAACAGTAGTTTTAATATCAATATTTGTTACAAAATTTTTATCAATAAATGTTGACGGATATTGTGGAGTATTGGTTGCTTTGTTTATTTTATATGCAGGCTTTAATGCGGCTAAGGATACAATATCGCCTATATTGGGTAAAGCTCCCGAGCCGGAATTTGTAAGAAAAATTGAAGACATGGTATTGGCACATACAGAGGTAATAGGAGTGCATGATTTAGTTGTTCACGATTATGGCCCAGGGAGGGTAATGATTTCACTCCACGCAGAGGTAGACGGAGCTGGAAATATATTTGAGCTTCATGATGTTATTGACAGAATAGAAAATGAATTGTCAGAAAAGCTGGATTGTGAGGCGGTTATTCATCTGGACCCTATTGAAACAAATAATGAGGAAATAACGAGGGTAAAAAAACTGGTTTTAGAAAAACTTAAGGAAATCAATGAAAATATTTCAATACATGATTTTAGAATGGTTACAGGAAACACTCATACAAATCTAATATTTGATGTTGTTATACCTTATGAAATGAAAGAAGACAATAATTATCTAAAGAAAAAGATAATTTCAAAGATTAAGGAGCTAAGTGAGGATTATATCCCTGTTATCCATTTAGACAGAAGTTATATAGATATTAGAGAAATGTAGAAAGCCAAGATAAGGCTTTGACAATGGTTATAGTAGAAAAACAGGAGGAAAAATGGCAAATTATAATGAACTAAGTGCGGGGTTAGTGGAAAAAATAAAGGAGGATATGGATAAGGGCTATAAAAATCCTTATGCAGCAAATGATGAGGCTGTCATTAGAAGATACCCTGACCACGATATTCCCAAGTTGTGGAGAAGTCCTTATATATGTGATACAGAAAAAATCTTACATAGTCCGTACTACAACAGATATGCAGACAAAACACAGGTATTCTCCTTCTATGAAAATGATGATATTAGCAGAAGAGCCCTGCATGTACAACTGGTTTCCAGAATAGCCAGAAATATTGGAAAAATACTTGGACTTAATCAGGAATTAATTGAGGCTATATCAATAGGACATGATATAGGACATACACCCTTTGGACACGCAGGTGAAAGAATATTAGACGGTTTATATATGGAACATACTGGCAGATGCTTTAATCATAATGTACATAGTGTCCGGGTGTTAGACAAAATCATTAAAAGAAATATCAGTCTTCAGACCTTAGATGGTGTTTTATGTCACAATGGTGAAATGGAGTGTATAGAATATACGCCATCAAAGCTGGACAATTTTAAAGCTTTTGATATAAAGGTAGAGGACTGTTATGTAGATAAAGACAACATAGATAAGCTAAAAGCCAATACACTAGAAGGCTGTGTGGTGAGAATAAGTGATATTATTGCCTATTTAGGCAAGGACAGACAGGATGCCATAAAGCTTGGAATTTTACAAGAAGATAGTATATTTAAAAATTCCAAGATAGGCAGGACTAACTCGGAAATAATAAACAACCTTATAGTGAATATTATTGAAAACAGCTATGGAAAGCCATATTTACAAATGGATGAGGAGCATTTCATGGCACTTAGAAATGCAAAAACAGAAAACTATGAAATGATTTACAAAAATAAGGAATTAAATAAAATATATGAAGAACAAATTACTCCAATGTTTAAAGAAATGTATGAAATGATTCTAAAGGAGGCAAAGACAGGAGATGAAAATTCTAATATATATAAGTATCACATTGCTTATGTAAAGGAAAATAATAAATATAATAGATACCAGGAGGATACAGAGGAATACTGTGCTACGGAGCCAAATCAGTTAGTTATTGATTATATGGCAAGTATGACAGATGATTATTTTTTAAAGTTTTATAAAAAGTGTTTTCCTAATGGAAAATATGAAGTAAAATATAAGGGATATTTTTAAATTTAAAACCAAAAAAAACTATTTCACTCAAAAGAGATTGATTTCAAGAAGTATTTATTGTAAGGTGTAGTTAGAAATTTTAGGAAAGGAAGTAGAAGCTATGGAAGCAATATTTTGGCTTGTATTACTTATTGTTTTATTAGGCATAGAAATTATTACAGTGGGGCTTACTACTGTATGGTTTGCTGGTGGTGCATTACTTGCGTTAGTAGCATATGCAATAGGACTTGATATTGTGTGGCAGGTGGTTGTATTCCTTATAACCTCAGTTGTTTTACTTGTATTTACCAGACCGTTAGCTGTAAAATATATAAATACAAATAAACTAAAGACTAATTATGAAGGAATTATTGGGAAGGTAGTAAGACTTACAGAAGATGTTGATAACATAAGTGGAACCGGAAAAGCAACAATTAACAGTGTAGAATGGATGGCTAGAACAGCCGATGACAAGGTTCTTATCAAGGCAGGCACAATAGTTAAGGTTGTAGACATAAAGGGTGTTAAGCTTATTGTTGAAGAATACAAGGAACAATAGTAAAACATAATTTGCAGCGGGAATTGTATTTAAAAGTATAAATGAAAATATAGTCAGAATTATAGTTAAGATTAGAGTATGAAGCTTAATTTGGTAATTAAAGATAGATGCGAAAGCTTGACTTTCGTTCTAAATAAAAAAAAGAGAGGTAAAAAGGATGTTAGCATCAGAATTACAACCAGGTTTGGTTGCAGCATTAGTAGTAGCAATAATTATTATATTGATACTCGTTTCATGTATTAAAATTGTACCACAGGCTGAAGCATATATTGTTGAAAGATTAGGTGGATACAAGGATACATGGTCAGTTGGTTTACACTTTAAGGTGCCAATTATTGATAAGATTGCAAGAAAGGTAAGATTAAAGGAGCAGGTATGTGACTTCCCTCCTCAGCCGGTTATTACAAAGGATAATGTTACAATGAGAATTGATACAGTTATCTTCTTCCAGATAACAGATCCAAAGCTTTACTCATATGGTATTGAAAATCCTATTATGGCTATTGAAAACCTTACAGCTACAACACTTAGAAATATTATTGGTGAGTTAGTATTAGATGACACTCTTACATCAAGAGAGCTTATCAATACAAAAATGAGAGCTGAGCTTGATAGAGCTACAGACCCTTGGGGCATCAAGGTTAATCGTGTAGAGTTAAAGAATATTATGCCTCCAGCATCAATTACAGCAGCTATGGAGAAACAGATGAAGGCAGAAAGAGAAAGCCGTGAAGCTATCCTTATTGCAGATGGTCAGAAGAAATCATCAATCCTTGTTGCACAAGGTAAGAAGGAAGCAGCTATTCTTGATGCAGAAGCTGAAAAACAGGCACAAATTCTTAGAGCAGAAGCTAAGAAAGAGGCTATGATTAGGGAAGCTGAAGGTCAGGCAGAAGCAATCTTAGCTGTACAAAAGGCTAATGCAGATGGTATTAGATTTATTAAAGAAGCAGGAGCTGATGAAGCTGTACTTAAGCTTAAAAGTCTTGAAGCCTTTGGTAAGGCAGCAGACGGTAAGGCTACAAAGATTATTATTCCATCTGAAATCCAGTCAATGGCTGGTCTTGTAACATCTATTACAGAGGTAGGAAAACAGGAACAATAAATAAGCAGGATATTATAAAGCACTAGAGCTTAAGGTATCCATTATATACCACCAGTATATCTGTCATAAAAAGTGGCTAGTATATGCTGGTGGTAAAATTTGTTATGGCAATAAAAAAGTATGAGCATTAGTTAGAATGGAGAAAGTGTAATGATAAATATATTGGTTCTTGAAGATCAAAAGGATAGTAGAGAAGCATTATGTAAGATGATAGCTTCATATAACAGGGAAAATGAAGTTGAAATAGATTCAGCAGCAACATACGAGGAAGCAGAAAAGTTATTAAACAATAAGAAAACCTACAATGGCTTTTTTATTGATATTAATTTAGATATTGAAAATGAAAATGACCAGTCTGGAATAGAGTTTGCCAGACTGTTAAGAAAAAATAGAAAATATGAATTTACACCTGTAATAATGGTTACCTCAATAGCATCCTTAGAAATGACATCTTTTATGGAAATACATTGTTATCAATATATTGTTAAGCCATATGACAGAAAGACAGTAGAGGATGTTATTCAAAAAATAGTAATGCACGATAAGGTTGCAGAGGAAAAATATATTATTGTAAAGAAAAACGGCATTAACTATAAAATAAAATGTGATGCAATACAATATGTACAGGCAATAACTAGAGGAGTACAAATAAAGCTTACAAAGGAAACTGTTAAAGTACCATATTTGACCATAAAGGAATTTATGAAAAAGGTTGACCCAGAGGACTTTATACAGTGCCATAGAATGTATGTGGTCAATAAAAAGCATATAGTAAGTATAGATGTAGTAAATAGGATGATAGAGCTGGAAGATAAAAATATGGTGGAAATAGGCGTAACCTATAAGGATAAGATAAAAGACTTTGTTGGAAAAAAATAGTGGAAAGGATATTTTGTTAAACAAAAATTATGAATGAAAATACAAGAAAGATACTATACCGAATAATATGTACAATAGTAATGATAATTTCTGTAGGTATGCTTATTGAGCTTAAGATAAAGGATCAGCTAGATATAAAGATTGCAGTAATATTTATATGGATGACCATTATGATAATATGGGGAATGTTAGAGTTTAAAAGACATAATATGCTTATAAAAAGACAGTCCAATGAAATAAAGACTTACAAAATGTATATTCAGCCCCTTGAAGAATTAACAAAAGAAATAAGAGCAAGACAACATGAGTTTGATAATCACTTAAACGCAGTTTTAAATATGCACATTACGATTGATAATTATGATGAGCTGGTAAAAAGACAATCAGAATATATAAAGGAAATGTATATAGAGGACTCCAGACAGCTAATAGCACTGCTGAAAATAAGTGATAAGATTTTGGCAGGGTTTATTTACAGTAAGATAGTAGCCTCGCCATCTTTTATTAATGTAAATATACAGGTTAGAAATTTTGAAATTATTTCTACTGTGTCAGAGCATAACCTTATTGAAATAATAGGAACGCTTATTGATAATGCCTACGAAGCCTGTACCAAAGAAAGAAATACTGTAGATATTATATTGGATTCAGATGATAACAAGCTTTACTTTGAAGTAAGAAATCAGGTAGAGGATATGAATATTAATAAAATGTCAATGTTCTTTAAAAAGGGATATTCCACAAAAGGCTCCAAGAGAGGGCTGGGATTACATAATGCAAAAAGAATTGCAAATAAATATGGTGGAGATATTACTGTAGAGTTAATGAATATAGGAGATAAGGAGTACATCAGCTTTAAGGTAGAAATCTAAAAAAATATTTACTTTTTTTATGACTAGGGTTAAAATAGTTCGTAAAATTAAAAGAAAGAGTAAAGGCAGGTAAAGCATATGAAAAAGAAGAAAATATTAGCAGTTCTTTTAGCGTGTATGTGTGTATTTATGTTATGCGCTAGTTGTAAGAACGAAGATAGTGACAAAAATGGTAAAGGTGAAAAAACCTATACAATAGGTATTATCCAGATTATGGAGCACGCATCCCTTAATACAATCAGAGATGCTATTGTAACAAGATTAGGAGAGCTTGGCTACAAGGACGGTGATAATTGTAAAATCGACTGTCAGCAGGCAAATGGTGAGGTCAGCAATGTAGCATCAATTCTTCAGTCCTTTGAAGGTGAAGACTGTGATGTTATTATAGCTATTACTACTCCATGTGCTCAGGCAGCAGCACCTTATTCAGAAAAAATTCCAGTTGTATTTTCAGCAGTTACAGATCCAGTAGCAGCAGATATTGTTGAATCCTTAGAAAGCACAGGTGGCAATATAACAGGTACATCTGACGCTATTGATGTTAATAAGATTTTAGATTTAGCATTAACAGTAACTCCAGATATTAAGACATTAGGATATTTATACAACTCTGGTGAAGCAAATTCAGTTTCTTGTCTTGAAAAAGTAAAGACATACTGCAAGGATAAAAACATTACAGTCAAGGAAGCGGCAGTTTCAAATTCCTCAGAGGTACAGTTAGCAGCTGAAAGCCTTTGTGCAGATGCAGATGCTATTTTCAGCCCAAATGATAATACTATAGCAGGTGCAATGGGCGTAGTTGCCCAGGTTGCAAATTCAGCAAAAATACCTGTATATGTAGGCGCCGACTCTATGGTAAAGGATGGTGGCTTAGGAACAGTAGGTATTGAATATACTGATTTAGGAATTGAGACAGCAAATATGGCAGATTCAATACTTAAGGGTGAAAAAAAGGCATCTGAAATACCTGTAAAAGTATTTAATGAAGATTTAAGTACATATATTAATACATCAACTGCAAAAGAAATAGGTATTACAATTCCTGATTCTATCTTAAACGGACAAAAGACAATCACTTTTGAATAAGATAGGGAGAGGTAAAGTTTTATGAACAAGAAGAAAGTAATTTCCTTGATTCCAAAAGTAGTATTAGTTGTAGTTTTATTTTTGATTATTAATTCCCAATTAACAGGGACACAGATAACAGGAACCTTAGAGCTGGGTTTTATATATTCCTTATTAGCTTTAGGAATATTTATTTCCCTTAGGATATTAGACATTCCAGACTTAACTGTTGACGGCAGCTTTACACTAGGTGTAGCTGTGTCAGTTATATTTGCATATAACGGTCATCCATTTTGGGGAATTGGACTTTCTATAGTGGCAGGAGCTATAGCAGGTATTGTAACAGGCGTTTTGCAGACAAAATTAAATGTACAGCCTATATTAGCAGGAATTATTACTATGACAGGCTTATATTCAATAAACCTGCATATTATGGGTGGTAATCCAAATATATCTCTTTGGAAAAAGAAAACAATTTTTTCATTCTTTGAAAAATTATTACCAGAGGGAGTGCCGGTTAAAATAATAGTTTCAGGTGCTATATTATTAATCGTCGTACTTTTTGTATATTGGTTTTTAAATACACAGCTTGGTATGTCAATTAGAGCGACTGGTGATAATGAATATATGGTGCGTGCATCTTCAATTAACTCTGACAGAATGAAAATAATCGGCTTTGCATTAGCTAATGCACTGGTTTCAATGTGTGGAGGTGTAATCGCACAGTACAATTCAGCAGGTGATGCAAACGGTGGTACTGGTATGTTAGTAGCCGGCTGTGCTTCCATTATTATTGGAGAGGTATTTTTCGGAAAGCATACAATTATCTCCTGCATATTGTCATCTGTAATAGGCGCTATAGCCTACAGATATGTGCTTACTATTGCAATGTCAATAGGTATGCAGGCAATGGATTTCAAACTGTTTTCAGCACTTATTGTGGCAATAGCAATAAGTATACCTACAATAAAGAAGGTTGTTGCAAGAAAGGCTGCAAGGATAAAGGAAAAGGGAGGCAATAGTAATGCTTAGCTTGTCAAATGTAAGTATAACTTTTAATAAAAACACAGTAAATGAAAGAAAAGCATTAAGTAGTTTTTCTTTAGATATTAATCAGGGTGATTTTGTTACAGTTATTGGCTCTAATGGTGCAGGTAAATCTACGCTTATGAATGTAGTATGTGGTACCTATGGGGTTGATTCAGGTCACATTTACATTGATGATAGGGATATTACAAAGCTTAAAGAATATCAGAGAGCAAAGTTTATTGGAAGATTATTTCAGGATCCACTAAAGGGTACAGCTCCCAATATGACAATAGAGGAAAATCTTGGTCTGGCATATGGCAGAGGAAAGAAAAGAACATTAGCCTTTGGAATTTCAAAAAAGGATATAGCCTTCTTTAAAGAAAAGCTTGCCGATTTAGGTCTGGGTCTGGAGGATAGAATGAAAACTCCGGTTGGCTTATTATCAGGAGGTCAAAGACAGGCACTTACCCTTATGATGGCTACTATAGTTACTCCAAAGCTGCTTTTGTTAGATGAGCATACAGCAGCCCTTGACCCTAAAACAGCCGAAAAGGTAATGGAAATAACCGACAAAATCGTCAAGGAAAATAATATTACTACCTTGATGATTACACATAATATAAAAAATGCACTAGATTATGGTAACAGAACAATAGTGCTTAGTCAGGGAAAATTGCTTATGGATATAACTGGTGAGGATAGAAAAAATATGACTACAGAAAAATTAATGCAGTTATATTCATCATCAGGAGCAGAGCAGATGACAGACAAAATGCTTTTGTAAAAAGCCTATTGCAATAAGGTGCGTTGTATGATATACTACAAAAGTTGTTTAAAGACTTGATTGGTAAAGTCCAATCTAGCAAGATATTTTTAGAGGTGACAAAATGAAACAAGGAATACATCCAACATATTACCAGGCAACAGTTGATTGTAACTGTGGTAACACATTCGTAACAGGTTCTACAAAGCAAAACATCCATGTAGAAATTTGTTCAAAGTGCCATTCATTCTATACAGGACAGCAGAAGGCTACAACAGCTCGTGGCCGTATCGATAAGTTCAACCGTAAGTATGGTGTTAAGGCAGACTAATAGGATTATTGTAAATGAAAGGTTGAGAATATTATTCTCAACCTTTGTTTAATATTTGACATAATATACAAAAGGAAGGTTATATAAATGCAACCATCAGGTATTGGAGGTCAAGCAGTTTTAGAAGGTATTATGATGCGTAACAAGGACAAATACTCTGTTGCGGTCAGAAAGCCTGACAAGGAAATTGTGGTGGATGTGAAGAATTGTAAGGATACATCAAAAAGATTAAAGATATTCAAGATGCCTTTTATCAGAGGTGTATTTAGCTTTGTAGATTCTTTAGTGATAGGTATTAAAACTCTTACCTATTCAGCAGAGTTTTACGAGGATGAGGAGGAAACAAATGATTTACCAGTAGATAAGGTTACTCGTTCTATCTTTAAGGAGAAGGCAGAAAGCTTCCTTATGGGGCTTACAGTATGTATATCAGTGCTTTTTTCAGTATTACTGTTTATTGTGCTTCCATATGGTATTTCAGAGTTATTAAAGAATGTTATGAATATTAGGTCTAATACAGTTTTGGCAGTAGTTGAAGGTGTACTTAGAATATTAATATTCTTAATATATATGGTTTTAATATCTAAAATGAAGGACATTCAAAGAACCTTTATGTATCATGGAGCAGAGCATAAATGTATAAACTGTATTGAAAATGGTTTTGAATTAAATGTTGAAAATGTGAGAATGTCCTCAAGGATTCATAAAAGATGTGGAACAAGCTTCTTGTTCTTTGTAATGTTTGTAAGTATTGTCTGCTTCATTGCTGTATCAGCAATAATGCCAAAGGATGTTAATGTTTTTGTAAAGGTTATTGTAAGATTATTACTTGTACCTGTCATAGCTGGAATATCCTATGAAATACTTCGTGCAGCAGGAAAATATGAAAATGCTTTTTTAAACATTATCAGCAAGCCGGGTATGTGGATGCAAAAATTCACTACTAAGGAGCCAGACGACTCGATGATAGAGGTGGGCATAAAGGCTGTGGAGGCAGTATTTGACTGGAGGCAGTTCCTTGAGGAAAACAAGACTGATTTTGCAAAGAATACTGATACAGATTCAAATGAAGAAGATGATGTAGATATTTTTCAAATTGATGAAATTAAGGAAAGATAAAGCTTGTAACTAAATTAAGAAAATTTTTAGGTAGTTGAAATGACATATAGAGAGCTTCTTAGTCAGGGAGAAAGCCTGCTAAAGGTAAATAATATAGGAGAATACAAGTTAGATGCCTTTTATTTACTGGAGTATGTTTTTAAAATGGATAAAACTTGTTTTTTACTGAAAGGCACAGAAAATATAAATGATGAAGCAAAAATAAAGGAATATATTGAAAAAATCAATATTAGGGCAAAGCACATTCCTTTGCAGCATATAACAAACGAGCAGCAGTTCATGGGCTTTAAGTTTTATGTAGATGAAAGTGTGCTTATACCCAGGTGGGATACTGAAATTCTTGTTGAAAAAACATTGGATTTATGCAAAAATATTGATGCTGGCAGCATAGAAATACTTGATATGTGTACGGGCTCAGGCTGTATTGGTATTTCGCTAAAAAAATTATGCAGGAATTCTGTTGTAACAGCAGTAGATTTATCAAAAAAAGCTTTAGAGGTTGCAAGAAAAAATGCAAAAGCCTTAGATGCGGATATTTCCTTTTATGAAAGTGATTTGTTTGAAAAATTAGAAGGAAAAGCCTTTAATATAATAGTTTCAAACCCACCATATATTAAGACGAAGGATATTGAAGGATTAATGGACGAGGTGAAAATCCATGAGCCATTTATGGCATTAGATGGCAGTGTGGATGGTTTAAGGTTTTATAGAGCAATTACCTTTGCAGCAACCAGTCATTTAATGGAGAAGGGATACCTTGTTTATGAAATAGGCTGCGATCAGGCTGATGAAGTTAGAACCATTATGAAAGCAAATGGTTTTGATGATATAGAAACAATAAAGGACTTAGCAGGTCTGGACCGAGTTATACTTGGACGACTTGATAATGGAGGAAGAAATAGAAATGTTTGACAAGTTAGAAGATATTTTAGTTAGATATGATGAAATAATGAAAGAATTAAATGATCCTTCAGTAGTAAATGATCAGGAAAGATTTAAAAAGCTTATGAAGGAGCAAAACGACCTTACACCTATTGTAGAGGCTTATAAGGCATACAAACAGGCAAAGCAGGATGTTGAAGATTCCTTAGCTATCCTTGATAACGAAAGTGATGAGGATATGAGAGAACTTGCAAAGGAAGAGTTAAACGATGCCAAGACAAGAATCGAAGAATTAGAAAATAAAATGAAAATTTTACTTTTGCCTAAGGACCCTAATGATGACAAGAACATTATTGTTGAAATCAGAGCAGGTGCAGGTGGCGATGAAGCAGCATTATTTGCAGCAGAATTATTCCGTATGTATAGTCACTATGCAGAAACTCAGAAATGGAAAATCGAATTAGTTAATGTTGACGATACAGGTATCGGTGGTATGAAGGAAGTAGAATTTATGGTTAAAGGTAAGGGAGCATACTCTCTTATGAAGTACGAAAGTGGTGTACACAGAGTGCAAAGAGTTCCTGAAACTGAATCAGGTGGCAGAATTCATACTTCAACAGCTACAGTTGCAGTTATTCCAGAGGCTGAAGAGGTGGATATAAAAATAGATGAGAAGGATATAAGAATTGATGTTATGAGAGCATCTGGTAATGGTGGACAGTGCGTAAATACAACTGACTCAGCAGTTAGACTTACACATTACCCAACAGGTATAGTAATTTACAGCCAGACAGAAAAGTCACAAATTCAAAATAGAGAAAAAGCATTTGCATTATTAAGAGCAAAATTATATGACTTAGAAATGCAAAAGGCACACGATGCTGAGGCTGATGCAAGAAGAAGCCAGATTGGTACAGGTGACCGCTCTGAAAAGATTAGAACCTACAATTTCCCACAGGGAAGAGTAACTGACCATAGAATAGGCCTTACACTTTACAAACTCGATAAGATAATGAATGGTGATATTCAGGAAATTATTGATGGATGTATTGCTGCAGACCAGGCAGCAAAATTAGCAAAAATGGGCGATGAAAACTAGAAGCGAGGAAACAACTTGAATAATACACATAATAACAATCACAAAAATGTTAAGGGACATGAGAGAGGAAAATTTTCTGGGAGAATTGGTTATGTAATGGCTGTTGCAGCTTCTGCTGTAGGACTAGGTAATATATGGAGGTTTCCATACCTTGCAGCACAGTATGGCGGGGGAATGTTTCTTATCACATATCTTATATTAATGGTTACTTTTGGATATGTGCTTATTGTTTCAGAAACTGCATTAGGAAGGATGACAGGGAAGAGTCCCGTTGGAGCTTTTAAAACCTTCGGAAAGAAGTTTCCCTTTAAGTTTGGTGGCTGGATAAATGCCATTGTACCTGTACTTATAGTTCCTTATTACTGTGTTTTAGGTGGCTGGGTAATAAAATATCTGGTTGAGTATATAAAAGGAAATTCTGCAAGTCTGTCTGCAGATGGATATTTTGCAGGCTTTATTTCAAATTCAGCAGATGTTGAAATATGCTTTCTTGTCTTTTCTGCCTTTGTTATTTTTACAATATTGTTAGGTGTAAAAAAGGGCATAGAGAAAATATCAAAGATTACAATGCCAATATTATTAGTATTAGCAATCGTAGTAGCTATATATTCTGTTACCCGAAAAGGAGCACTTGCTGGTGTAGAATATTTTCTTATACCCAGACTTGAAAACTTTTCAGTAATGACTATTGTTGCAGCTATGGGACAGATGTTCTACTCTCTATCCTTAGCTATGGGTATTTTGTATACATATGGTTCATATTTAGAAAAAGATGTAGATATAGAAAAAACTACAACACAGGTAGAGGTGTTTGATACGACTATTGCAGTATTAGCAGGACTTATGATTATTCCGGCAGTATTTTCATTCTCAGGTGGAAATATGGAAACTTTAAAGTCAGGACCATCACTTATGTTTGTAACAATGCCAAAGACCTTTGAAAGTATGGGCTTTGGTTCTATTGTAGGAATTGTGTTTTTCTTATTGGTGCTTATTGCAGCTATGACAAGCGCAATTTCATTATTGGAAACCTGTGTATCTACATTTTATGATGAATTTAAAATAAAAAGAAAATGGGCAACACTTATTGTTGCCGGCATAATTTTAGTTATAGGAACATTATCTGCCTGTGGCTTTGGTGTATTAGACCACATCAAGCTTTTGGGAATGGATATATTAGACTTCCTTGACTTTATTACAAACTCTATAATGATGCCAATAGCAGCTATTTCTACCTGCGTATTAATACTTAGTGTAGTCGGTATGAACAAAATAGCAGAGGAAGTGGAGATTTCTTCAAAGTTTAAGAGAAAGAAATTGTATTTTGTATTCCTTAAATATTTTGCAATAGCCTGTTTGGTAATTGTGCTTATAAGTTCAATAGCAAATGTGCTTGGATTTATTAAAATTTAACCCTAAAAATTTATTTAAAAATTTTAATATAGTGATATAATATATTACGGTTAAAGGTTGAGGCTTATGTTTTAGCAGCAAAATTGCTAAAACATTGCCTCTTTTATTTTTAGGAAAAGGAGCTGGTTTTCATGAAATACATAAAGCAAGTGGCAATTATTTTTGCAGTGACCTGTGTAGGTGAAATATTAAAATACTTTATTCCTTTACCAATTCCAGCAAGTATTTATGGATTAGTTATAATGATAATTTTACTTGCTACAAAGGTGGTTAAATTAGAACAGGTAAAGGATGTAGCAGACTTTCTTATAGAAATAATGCCGCTTATGTTTATACCAGCAGGAGTAGGTATTATTGTATCCTGGAAGCAGGTAAGAGGCATGATAGTACCAGTCTGTGTCACTGTTTTTATAACTACCTGTCTGGTTATGATAATTACAGGAAAGGTAACAGATTTTATGGTATCGCGAAAGGAGAAGAGAGATGAACGAAATCATTCTTAATTCTGCTACAGTCGGTGTTGTAATAAGTCTGGCTGCATATGGAGTAGGTGTACTGCTAAAGAAAAAATTCAAGATGTCGATATTTAATCCACTGCTTATCTCTATTGTACTTGTTATAGTAGTTATTTCTATGCTAGGCATAGATTATGACAGCTATAATGAAAGTGCTAAATATATTAGCTATTTACTTACTCCTGCAACAGTAGCTTTAGCAATTCCCTTATATCAACAAATAGAACTATTAAAAAAGCATATAATAGCTATAATAATAGGAATAGCCTCAGGTGTAATTACAAGTCTTTCCTCAGTGCTTATAATTGCAATTATATTTAATCTTAGTCAAGAGGAATATGTAACTCTGCTGCCAAAGTCAATTACTACAGCAATAGGTATGGGACTTTCCGAGGAATTTGGAGGAATTGTTTCAATATCTGTTGCAGTAATTATTATTACAGGTGTATTTGGAAATATGGTAGCCGAGGGAATGTGTAAGCTGTTCAGAATAAAAAGTCCAATATCCAGAGGACTTGCTATTGGAACTGCCGCTCACGCAGTAGGTACAGCTAAAGCAATGGAAATGGGCGAAATAGAAGGAGCAATGAGCAGCCTTGCAATAGTTGTGGCAGGGCTTGGAACCGTAATTGCAATGTCATTTTTTTCCTGCTTTTTACCTTAAAACATCTCAAATCGGCTATATGTCATTAAGAATCTGCTTCCATATTTTTAGGAAGTATAAGATTTAAAATGATTGAAACAATAAAGACTACAGCAACACAGTTTTCTGCAAAGACTGTCTGAATGATTTTTGGAAAAATATTAAATATTTCCGGAACCTGTGTAAATCCAATACCAATACTAAGTGAAAGTGCAGCAATAGTAATATTTCTTTGTGTATATCCACATTTGCTCATCATTTGAAGTCCGCTGATTACAATATTTCCAAACATCATAATAGTACAGCCACCAAGCACAGCTTCTGGAAGAGTGGATAAAATCGAGCCGAAAATAGGGAAAATTCCAGCAAGAATCATTATTATAGCACCTGCGGCAATAGCAAATTTGTTTACTACCTTTGTCATTGCAACTAAGCCTACATTCTGGCTAAAGGAGGTAATAGGCAGACAGCCAAAAACAGAGGAAAGTGTGCTGATAAATCCGTCGCAGGCTATAGAGCCGGAGGTTTCCTTTAAAGTAGCATCCCTGCCAAGTCCGGTAGAGGTTAAAGCTGAGGTGTCACCAATAGTTTCTGTAGCTGAAACAAGAAAGATAAGAGTTACTGAAACAATGGCGTTTATGTTAAATTCAGGCTTAAAAGGAACAAGAGTCGGAAGGGCTACAATAGAGGTGTTGCTAAGTGCGGATAAATCCACTACACCCATAAATATTGCCACAATATAGCCTACAATAAGTCCAAATAATACAGAAAGCTGTTTCCAGAAGGATTTAGCAAATATATTAAATACAATACAGCAAAGAAGAGTAATTGTACCTAAAATCCAATGTGTTTTTGCACCAAAGCTGTCACTGCCACTGCCACCACCGAAGGATGAAGCACCAACTGACAAAAGTGAGAAACCAATAGCTGTTACTACACTTGCTGCAACAACGGGAGTAATAAGCTTAATCCAATATTTTGCAAACAGTCCCAGTATTCCCTCAATAATACCACCTATTAAAACAGCACCTACAATAGCGTTGTATCCATAGGTAGGACCAATGTAGCAAAATACAGAAACAAAGGTAAAGCTAATGCCCATAACAATAGGAAGTCCTGAACCAATTCTCCATATAGGGAAAAGCTGAATAAGAGTACCAATACCGGCAATAATCATAGCACTTTGAATAAGCATTGCCTGTTCCTTGGAGGAAAGCCCGCTGGCAGCAGCTACAATAGAAATAGGAGCTATATTTGCAACAAACATAGCCAATATGTGCTGTAGACCAAAGGGAATAGCCTGACCTACAGAAATCTTACCATCAATATGGTATAAATTACTTGTTAGATTTTTAGATTTATTCTTCATAATGTAAATTCCTTTAAGATAAAATTTAATTATTTCTAAACTCAATAGTCCCATTAGCAGCGTCCATACTCTCCACTATAGCAAGTGACTCCAAATGGTAGCCAAGATTTCTAATAATTCTGCCACCAGACTGGAAGCCCTTTTCAACTGCTATTCCAATCCCCTCAACTGTCGCACCGGCAGAAGCAGCAATAGAAATAAGTCCCTGTAAGGCACAACCATTTGCAAGGAAATCATCAATAATAAGTACATGGTCATCAGGACCTAAGAATTTTTTAGAAACAATTACTTGATTTTTGCATTTATGTGTAAAGGATTCAACTTCAGCAATATACATTTCACCTTCTATATTAATGCTCTTTGATTTTTTTGCAAAAACAACAGGTGCATTAAAATATTTTGCAACTATACAGGCAATACCAATGCCAGAGGCTTCTATAGTAAGTATTTTGTTAATAGGCTTGCCTTCAAATCTGCGTTTAAATTCTGCACCCATTTGTTCAAATAAGTTAATGTCCATCTGGTGATTAAGAAAGCTGTCCACCTTTAATACATTGCCCTCCTTAACAATACCGTCCTTTAAAATTCTTTCTTCTAAAAAATTCATTTTCTTTCTCCTTGATGTTTCATTGAAATTTACAACTTATTTTATAAGGTATCAAATTTTCTGCAATATTACAAGATAAATTAGGAAATTGTAAAAAATTATAATTATATATTTGAACTAATCCAAACAGCAGAATATTTAACATCATTTTTTAAATGATAATAGTTATCAATTAAACTATTGAAATATATTTTATGATATGTTACTATATGAATGGTTAGTTAAAACTAACTTTCGTTAAGTAAATCGCTTGGTCTCCATAAAAAATAAGTATTGTTATTTGCTGGGAAGGAATAAATCCTTCCCGGCTGGAGAACATATTACTGAAGGACTATGAAAGGAAATAAAAGTATGAATTATTTAGAAATTGAAAAAGTAATTGGCAGAGAAATATTGGACTCAAGAGGAAATCCAACAGTAGAGGCTGAGGTATATTTAGCAGACGGAACTATTGGTCGTGGCTGTGCACCTAGTGGAGCATCTACAGGAGAATTTGAAGCTCTTGAGCTTAGAGATGGTGATAAAGCAAGATACTTAGGCAAGGGCGTAACAAAGGCAGTAAACAATATTAATACAATTATAAATGATGTACTTGTTGGAAAGGATGCTTCAGATATTTATGCTGTTGATAAGGCAATGATAGAAGCAGACGGAACAAAGGACAAGTCAAACCTTGGAGCAAATGCTATATTAGCAGTTTCTATAGCCGCAGCAAGAGCAGCAGCTATGTCCCTAGACATTCCACTATACAGATTTTTGGGTGGAATTTCAGGAAATAGATTACCAGTTCCTATGATGAACATTATTAATGGTGGCGCACACGCAGCTTCGAGTGGACTTGACACACAGGAATTTATGATAATGCCTGTAGGAGCTGCTTCATTTAAAGAATGTCTTAGATGGTGTGCAGAGGTATTCCATAACCTTGCAGCTATTTTGAAGGAAAAAGGACTTGCTACATCCGTAGGTGATGAAGGTGGTTTTGCACCAGCACTTGCTTCAGATGAGGAAGCTATTGAAACTATTATAGAGGCTATTAAAAAAGCTGGCTATGAACCTGAAAAAGATTTTATGATTGCTATGGACGCTGCTTCTTCAGAATGGAAGAGTGAAAAGGGCAAAGGCTTCTACAAGCTTCCAAAGGCAAAAACAGAATATACAGCAGAAGAATTAGTTGAGCATTGGGTTAAGCTTTGCGAAAAATATCCAATTATCTCTATTGAAGATGGCCTTGATGAAGAAGATTGGGAAGGCTGGCAGAAGCTTACAGAAAGATTAGGCGACAAGGTTCAGCTTGTAGGCGATGACTTATTCGTTACAAATACAGAAAGACTTGCAAAGGGAATAGAACTTAAAGCTGGTAATGCTATTTTAATTAAGTTAAATCAGATTGGTTCTGTATCAGAAACTCTTGAAGCAATAAAAATGGCACACAAGGCAGGATATACAGCTATTTCCAGCCACCGTTCAGGTGAAACAGCAGATACAACAATAGCAGATTTAGCAGTTGCTTTAAATACCTGCCAGATTAAAACAGGCGCACCAAGCCGTAGTGAAAGAGTTGCCAAGTACAATCAGCTTCTTAGAATTGAAGAAGAATTGGGCAATAGTGCAGTATATCCTGGAATTAAGGCATTTAATGTTAAAAGATAGGATATTTGGTTGAATAGATAATATGTATAAGACTGTATGGTGAACACTATACAGTCTTTTTATATAGGCAATTATTACATCAGTAAATATAAGCTGTTTATTTTAATAGGCTTGGCTTAAACTTTAATATATTGGGTATATAAAATAAATGGGTTCGGGATATAAGTTAATGTAGAAAAAGAATATAAATAGTGTTAAAATATGTGTGTGGTTGCTACTTTTTATGAGAAATTACATTATTAATAGCTAATAAGCAATATTAGCTGCAATGTAGAAATAATATAAAACCAGATTAAACAAAAAGGAGACAGTTATGTTAGAATTTAAATATGATACACAGTTATTAATAGAAGGCACAGATCTTGATGAGGATGCAATTAACGATTACTTTACAGAAAACTTTAAGGGCGACTGCTTATTAGCAGTAGGTGACGAGGAGCTTATTAAAATTCACTTCCATACCAATGAGCCTTGGAAGGTATTAGAGTATTGCTCAACTCTTGGAGAAATTTACGATATTGTAGTAGAAGATATGGACAGACAGTCGAGAGGACTTAAAGGCTAATAATGACAGAGTTAGAGCTATATTACAACAAATTTAATGAGGATAAGCGACTTACCAGAAGACACGGATATGTTGAGTTTGTTACATCAATGAAATATATACATAAGTATTTAGAAAAGTTTAATAATCCTAAAATACTAGATATAGGAGCTGGAACAGGAAGATATTCTGTTGCATTAGCCGAGGAAGGTTATGATGTTACAGCAGTAGAATTGGTTAAGTATAATCTGGGTATACTTAAGAAGAAAAACAGTAGTGTAAAGGCATATCAGGGCAATGCTACAAAGCTGTCAAGGTTTGGGGACGAAAGCTTTGATTTAACACTTCTTTTTGGTCCGATGTATCACCTTTATTCCCATGAGGATAAACTGAAGGCATTAAATGAGGCTAAAAGGGTGACAAAAAAGGGTGGAATTATTTTAGTTGCATATGTAATGAATGAATACAGTGTTATTACATATGGCTTTAAGCAAAATAATATTAAAGAATGTATGGAAAACAACAAATTAACAAAGGATTTCCATACAATATCCTCAAAAGAAGATTTGTACGATTATGTACGAATTGAGGATATAAACAAGCTAAACGAAGAAGCAGGACTTGAAAGAGAAATTATTATTTCAGCAGACGGACCTGCAGATTATCTAAGACAGACCTTAAATGCAATGGATGATGAAGCCTACAGGCTGTTTATTGAATATCATCTGGCTACCTGTGAAAGATATGAGTTAATAGGTGCGGCTGCACATACTGTTGATATTCTTAGAAGATAAATACAAGGTTGCATAGTTATTATATGAAAGAACAGCCGATATAAATATAATTAATTATTATGTAAAAAAAGGAGAAGCGTATGGTTAGGCATATTATATTATGGAAAATCAAAGATGAAATATCTGCCGAGGAAAAGGAAAAGATAAAGCTTGGTGTAAAGGAAGGCTTAGAGGGTCTTTATGGAAAAATCGAAGGCTTAAATAAAATTAAAGTAGTAACAAATGGACTTGCTTCATCAAATGCTGATTTAATGCTGGATTCAGAGTTTGTGGATGAAGATGCCTTAAAAGCATATAGTACAAATCCATTGCATGTTAAGGTGGCAGACAATAATGTCAGACCTTTTATGCAGGTAAGAATGTGCTTGGATTTTACAGAATAATCTGAGGAGATAATATATGGAGAAAGACAACGCCAAAAAGAGTGTCGCTAAAAGACATGAAGAACAGACAAAGGAAAAGGAAGTAGAAAAGCTGCTTATTGAAGTGGAATCCCTGCTTACAAAACCAGAAAAATGTCTGTGTGGTGAAGATTACGAATATATAGGGCTCGGGGTTTATAAATGTCCCAGATGTAAAAGTGTATTCAAAAATGAATATGGCAGAGTACGAGATTTTGTAGATGAATATGGTACAAATTACAATATGGTTGAAATTGCAGAAAGGACAAAGGTGTCCAAAAGGCTGATTGATCTTTTTGTAAAAGATGGCAGATTTGATACTGTAAAAAAACAAAAGAAATGCAGAATCTGCCACAGCCCTATTAGCAAGGGAATATATTGCAATAGATGTGCCTTAAGACAAATAAAGGATGAAATGGATAGTGACAGAAGGAGAAATATAACAGGAGTAATGAAGCAGGATCAGGATATGAAGGGCGAAATGCACTTCATTAACAAAAACAATTTATAAGGAATTATAAGATTATTTGAAAGAAGGATAAATCAATGATAGCAGAAAAAATGAAAGGCTTCGTAAACAATAATTCAGCAATTAGAGCTATGTTTGAGGAGGGAAACAGACTTGCCTCTATTTATGGTAGAGATAAGGTTTTCGACTTTAGCCTGGGCAACCCAAATGTTGCTGCACCTGAAAAGCTAAATGAATCAATAAAAGAGGTATTAGACAATGAAAGCAGTACCTTTGTTCATGGCTATATGAGTAATGCTGGTTATGAGGATGTTAGAGAAAAAATAGCCCAGTCATTAAACAAAAGATTTGCTACAAATTTTTCAAATAAAAATATTATTATGACCGTTGGAGCAGCAGGCGGCTTAAATGTAGCCTTAAAGACCTTGTTAAATCCAGAGGACGAAGTAATAGTATTTGCACCATATTTTTTAGAATATAGAGCATACATAAGCAACTATGATGGAAAAATAGTTGAGATTTCTCCAAATACAGAAAACTTTATGCCAAATATTGAAGAGCTTGCTAGTAAGGTAACACCAAAAACAAAGGCAGTAATTATTAACAATCCAAATAATCCTACAGGTGTTGTATACAGCGAAAAGGTTATTAAGGAAATTGTAGCTGTACTAGAGGAAAAACAGCGGGAATTAAATACAGAAATTTATTTAATTTCTGATGAGCCATACAGAGAATTGGCATATGATGGTGTAGAGGTTCCATATCTTACAAAATACTATAAAAATACTATAGTTGGATATTCATATAGTAAGTCATTATCATTGCCAGGAGAAAGAATAGGCTACCTTGTAATTCCTAGCGAAATGCCTGATTATGAAAATGTATTTCAGGCTGCTTCAATAGCAAACAGAATATTAGGTTTTGTTAACGCTCCTTCACTTATGCAAAGAGCAGTAGCAAAGGTGCTTGATGAAAAGACAGATATTGATTACTATGACAGAAATAGACAGACACTATACGAGGCCTTGAAAAAATTGGGCTTTGAATGTATAAAGCCAGAGGGTGCTTTTTATCTGTTTATGAAAACACCAGTTGAGGAAAAGGATTTTTGTGATATGGCAAAGAAATACAACCTTTTATTAGTTCCAGGCTCATCCTTTGCATGCAAGGGTTATGTAAGAATTGCATATTGCGTTTCCTACGAAACTATAGTAAACTCAATACCAGCTTTTGAAAAGCTTGCAAAAGAATGTAAATTGGTGTAGCTGAAAGGAAAATCCAAATGAAACCATGGGAAAATAATATTAGAAAAGTAGTCCCATATGTGGCAGGTGAACAGCCAAACAAGCCTAATATGGTAAAGCTTAATACAAATGAATGTCCATATCCACCAGCACCAAAGGTTAAGCAGGTGCTTGAAAATATTGACATAAACAAATTCAGATTATATCCAGATACAATGGCTGCCCCACTTGTAGAGGCATTGTCAGCCTTTTATAAGGTTGATAGGGATATGATATTTGTTGGTGTTGGCTCTGATGATGTATTAGCAAATGCTTTTTTGACATTTTTTAATTCAGATAAGCCAATATTATTTCCAAATATCACCTATTCCTTTTATCCGGTGTGGGCAGACTTATATAAAATACCTTATAAGACACCTAAGCTTGATGAAAACTTTCACATTGTTAAAGAGGATTACTACGAGGAAAACGGTGGTGTAATATTCCCAAATCCAAATGCACCTACCTCACTTATGGAAAGTCTTGATACTATAGAGGATATAGTAAAGAAAAACCAAAATTCAGTAGTTATTATTGATGAGGCATATGTAGACTTTGGAGGTGTTAGTGCATTACCACTGGTAGAAAAATATGAAAATTTACTTGTAGTACAGACCTTTTCAAAATCCCGTTCTATGGCAGGAATGAGAATAGGCTTTGCAATAGGAAACAAAAATCTTATTAAAGCTATGAATGATGTGAAGTTTTCTACTAATTCATACACAATGAATTATACTGCTATTATGGCAGGCGCAGAAGCTGTAAAGGATAAAGCTTATTTCGATACTATAAGAGCAAAAGTTATAGATACAAGAGAAAAAACGAAGAAAAGATTACTTGAAAGAGGCTTTATATTCCCTGATTCTAAAACCAACTTTATTTTTGCAACTAACAAAAATATTGATATTACAGGAATGTTTGAATTCTTGCGTGAAAAGGATATCTATGTAAGACATTGGAATACACCAAATATAAAAGATTATGTGAGAATTACTATAGGAACTGACGAAGAAATGGATATATTTTTCAAATATGTAGATGAATATTTAAAGGAGAATAGTTAAATGTTAATTAAAGTAATTGGTGGATTTTTAATGGCACTGGCAGATAGTGTGCCAGGTGTTTCAGGTGGTACTATAGCATTCCTTATGGGTTTGTATGATGACTTTATTAATTCACTTAATAATATTGTGTCAAAGGATAAGGAAAAAAGAAAAAAAGCAATAGTGTTTCTTCTAAAACTTGGAAGTGGCTGGATTGTAGGTATGGCACTGGCTGCCATAGTTATAAAGGCTGTATTTGAAAAACATATATATGCAATAAGCTCCTTGTTTATGGGCTTTATTGTATTTGCAATTCCTCTTATTATTTATGAGGAGAAGGATTCCTTTAAGGGCAAATATCAAAATAGTATATTTGCATTATTTGGAATTGCAATAGTAGTATTAGTTACTTACCTTTCAACCCATGTTACAGGAATAAATGATTTGTCTGTATCAAACCTTACCTTTGGAAATGGTGTATTTTTATTTATTGGTGCTATGTGTGCCATATCAGCAATGGTATTGCCCGGAATTTCAGGCTCTACAATAATGCTGGTGTTTGGTATTTATCAGGCTATTATGAGTGCAATTTCAGGATTTTTACATTTACAGTTTACTTATGTACCTGCATTATTTATATTTGGCTTGGGTATAATTGCTGGCGTCCTTACAGTAGTAAAGGGACTAAAATACTTACTTGAAAAGCATCGTTCAGTTATTATGTATGTTATTATTGGTATGATGTTAGGCTCATTTTATGCAATTATTATGGGACCAACCTCTCTTAAGGAAAATCCACAGCCAGCACTTTCCTTTGAAACCTTTAATATTTGGTTTTTTATTATAGGTGGAATTGTTATTTTAGGTATTCAGGGATTAAAAAAAGTATTTAATGGAAAGACTAATTAACAAATATTATCAATAGAGCAAATACGCATTGACAAAAAATATAAAAGGTTAGATATTATTAACTGAAGTTAGTAGTATCTAACCTTTCTTGATATAATAAAAGAGGTTATGTTCTAATTGTAAAGGAGGTATTATGAGTAAAGAAGTTCTAGAAATGGCAGCAAAAATGGGATTTCGAGAGATTGAAACAAAATTGATTATACAATGCAGCCCTTTTATAGTAGGTCTTCGCCCATCAAGTCTTTTAATAATTCCCACTGATGAATATGAAGCATTAGTAGGAATATTAGAAAATACAAGTATTGAACATAAGGTATTGCTGGGAAATTTTGAAAAAATAGTTGTATTACTATATGATGTGGAAAGACTAGAACAATATTTAATGGCAGAAAAAACAAAAAGATTATTGTTTGAGTTAGGCTATAAAAAAACAAATGTATCTTATGTTATAAATAAATTTATAGAAAGATACAAAAAATATGATATTGATAAAAGTGATTTTCCACACGAAATGGGAATTGTATTAGGGTATCCAGTTGAAGATGTAGAAGGCTTTATTAAAAATGAAGGAAGGAATTTCTTATACTCAGGATATTGGAAGGTGTATGAAAATATAGAGGAGAAAAAGAGAATATTTAGAAAATTTGAAAAAGCAAGAGATAGTCTTATGGTATTGTTTGCAAATGGAATAAATGTAAAAGATATTATTAACATCTATAATCAAAAAATAGCAGTATAGGAGGCAATTATCTATGGAAAAGATTTATGTTGTATTCTGGTCACAGTCAGGAAATACAGAAAGTATGGCAAATGCAGTAGGAGAAGGAATTACAGAGGCAGGAAAGGAAGCAGTTGTAGTAAATGTTTCTGATATATCTGCTGACGAATTAGCACAGGGAAATGTTTTTGCAATGGGTTGTCCAGCAATGGGAGCAGAGGTTTTAGAGGAATCAGAAATGGAGCCTTTTGTTGAAGAACTGGAAAGTAAGGTATCAGGAAAAACTATAGGTTTATTTGGCTCATATGGCTGGGGTGATGGTGAATGGATGCGTGATTGGACAGATAGAATGACAAATCAGGGAGCAACTGTAGTTGACGGGGAAGGCATTATTTGTCAGGATGCACCAGATGATGATGCAATAGAAAAGTGCAAGGAATTAGGCAGAAAATTAGCTGGTATATAAAATAGTGTATAGAGCAGGAGTGATAAATTTTGTCAATATATTAAAAATTGGTGTAATATTGACAGAAAATTATAAAAATGTTACTATCTAGACAGATGGGTGCATCATTTATCAGATATGATGGAGTTGATGTACAAATAGAAGATATGGCAAACTATTAGTGATAGTAGGACGCAAAGCCTAGGAATCTATATTTGTTAGATAGTCCGGTTGCAATAAATAAAATATTTATTGCAACCTTTTTTGTTATAATTTTTGATTTTGTATAACACCAGGAAGAAACAGAAGGTATGGAAAAATATGAGTAAAAAGAGGATTATTTTAAAAAAAATAAGAATTAACTTATTAACAGTCGTAATAATAACATTATATATGTCACTTTGTATGATGTATGTTAGTAATCTGTTGCGTGAAAATTCTGATGAAATGGGCGGTTATGTTATTAGCGACTATGCTAACAGCGAGGAAGGCAGCATTAAAATCTATAAAACTATTCTAAGTCTTTGTACCCAGTTTATTTATGAAAAACAGGAGCAGGGAGCAGGCGTAACAGAAATAAAGGAGGGCTTATATCCATATCTTAATGGTATATCCAGCTTAGTTGATAAAGGTGATATTGAGGTGTATGGAATTGTAGAGGGACAGATAATATCAAATAATCCAGAACTGGAGGATTTTCCAGGGTATGATTATAAAAATACAGTATGGTATAAGGAGGGAATGGAGGCAGATGGAGAGATAATATTCACAGATGTATATAATGATGTGAGAACAGGAAGAAAAAATGTAACTATAGCAAAACGGGTAGACAAATCTGATAGTATATTGGCTATAGATGTATACATAGATGAAATAACAGACCAATTAGATTTTGGGGAACTGCCTGCTGGTGTGACCTACTATTTATGCGATAGAGATGGAAAAATAATATATTTTAAGGCAGAAAACTATAAAGAGGATAAGGATTATCAGGGGTTTGTTGATAGCTTTTACCAGCAAATAAAGGATAATACATTACCGGATGTAGTTAGGGATATAGATGGAAGCAGAAAAAATATATATTACCATAGATTGGAAAATGGCTGGGTTGCTGTGCTTACAACCCCTTATAGTAATATATTTCACGGAATAAGTAATTTATATATAGTTATCTTCTCAGTATTTTCTCTTGGGGTTTTAAGTGTAACAATAATGGCATTTAGAGATTATATAAATGATAAGAAGCGGGAAAAGCTGGAAAATGAAAAAAAGAAAGTGGAATATGCAGCACATATTTATGAAAAGGCAACTAATAGTCTGGCAGTATCCTATAGGGAGATATATTATTTGGACTTATTAACAGGTACTTATAGAATGGTGTATCCTGAACTAAATAGTGAAAATGAGATAGGTGACTATAAAGAGGCAGTGGATAAGCATTTATTTAGTGGAAGAATTAAAAATGAAAATGCTGAGGAGGTATTGTCTTTTTTAAGTATAGAAAATATAGTTAAGGAATTATTGCATAAAGATTCCATAGAGATTAAATATAAAAGACAATCCGTTGGAAATGAAAGTGAATATGAATGGTGTTTAAACACCATTACTATAGCAGACCGTGATAATGAAAATAAGCCTGTTAGTGCAACCTTAGCTATAAGAAGTATTGAGATAATGATTAAGGAGGAGAAGGATAGACAAGAACTTTTAAAAATGGCAGCAAAGAGAGCTGAAATTGCAAATAAGGCAAAAAGTGACTTTTTATCCAGAATGTCCCATGACATAAGAACTCCTATAAATATAATTCTGGGAATGACGGCAGTAGCTACAATGAATATAGATAATAAGGAAAAGGTAAAGGATTCCTTAAAAAAAATCTCAATGTCTGGTAAGCATTTACTTGCTCTTATTAATGATGTTTTAGATATGTCAAAAATTGAAAATGGTCAGGAACAGTTATGTGAGGACAAATTTGAAATTATAGAGGTATTAGAGAGCATAATATCACTATTTCAAAATCAGTTACAGGAGAAAAATATGACTGCAGATTTTACTGTAAAAAGACTTATAAATAATAGTGTAATAGGTGATGAAAGAAGATTACAGCAAATATTTGTCAATATTATTGGAAATGCAGTGAAATTTTCAAATACCTCCGGAAACATACAAATATCTGTTGAGGAAAAGGATTCAGGCATTTCAAGCAAGGGATATTATCAGTTTGTTTTCGAGGATAATGGAATAGGTATGGATAGGAAATTCATAGAAAGAATTTTTGAACCTTTTGCCAGAGCTGATGAAAGTGGAGCTACTGAAGGCACAGGGCTTGGTATGGCTATTGCTATAAATATTGCAAAGCTTATGGGTGGAGATATTGAGGTTGAAAGCACTTTAGGTAAAGGCTCAAGGTTTAAAGTTGATGTGTACTTAAAAATTAATAAAGAACAACCTGAGGAAATAAAGGAAAAGGATGATGAAATATCTAATTATACTAAGAATAATTATTCTGGTAAGAGAGTTTTATTAGTTGAAGACAATGAGTCAAATATAGAAATAGGAAAGGAATTATTAGGAGTAGTAGGTATTCAGGTGGAGGTAGCGGAAAATGGCGAAAAAGCAATAGAAAAAATAATAGAAAGTGAAGAAAACTATTTTGATATTATTTTTATGGATATACAAATGCCAGTTATGAATGGCTATGAAGCTACAAGGATAATCAGAAAAATGCAAAGAGAGGATATGAAAAATATTCCTATTATAGCAATGTCAGCCTATGCTTTTTCTGATGACTTAAAAAAAGCAAAGGAAGCGGGAATGACAGGCAGTATATCTAAGCCTGTTGAAGTATCAAAATTAAATAAATTACTTTACACGCTGTTGCGACAAATGTAGACTTTATTTTTTTAGTGTGATAATATTACCTTGCTTTGCATTATATCTCTGGCTCCAGATTGGAATGCCCACAGAATGTTAGAGAGAAATTTGAAGAACAGGCAGAAAATAGATAATATGAATCAAGAATTTATGAAGGAAAAACCGGTAATGCCATTGGTAATATCAATGGCATTGCCTATGACTATCTCAATGTTAGTAAATGCCTTGTACAACATTGTAGATAGCTATTTTGTGGCTAAAATAAGTGATGATGCAATGACTGCCTTATCGCTTGTTTATCCAGTACAAAATATTGTAAATGCAGTAACAGTTGGCTTTGGCATAGGAATAAATGCTGTTATTGCGTTTTATCTGGGCGCAAAAAAGGAGCATATAGCAAATATTTCAGCTTCACTAGGAATGTTATTTAATATTATCCACGGTATTTTACTTACTGTTGGCTGTATTTGCATTATGCCGTATTTTTTGCAAGCCTTTACAAAAAGTTCAAATGTAATAGATTTAGGTATCAGATATTCAAATATTGTGTTTGCGTTTTCAATACCAATATCAATATCCATAAGCTTTGAGAAAATATTTCAGGCAGTAGGCAGAATGAAGGTATCAATGATTTGTATGATGCTTGGCTGTATTATAAATATTGTTTTAGACCCTTTGTTAATATTTGGTATAGGCTTCTTTCCAAAGCTTGGAATAGAGGGTGCTGCTATAGCCACCGGAATAGGACAGCTTGCAACCTTAGCAGGTTATATTATTATATATATTGTCAGACCAATACCTGTAAAGATTAGCAGAAGGTATGTAAGGGCAAATAAGACATTGACAAAGAAAATATATGCCATAGGTATACCAGCCACACTTAATATGGCACTTCCATCTCTTCAGGTTTCAGTATTAAATGGTATTTTATCCGGCTTTTCAGACGGTTATGTGCTGGTGCTGGGTGCATACTATAAGCTGCAGACTTTCCTATATTTAACTGCCAATGGTGTAGTACAGGGTATGAGACCGATTTTAGGATATAATTATGGTGCTGGAGAAATGAAAAGAGTTAGGGGAATATTTAATGCTGCACTTAAAATTATTGCAGGTGTAATGGTAATAGGAACAATACTTTGTCTTGCTATACCAGATGTGCTGATTGGTTTGTTTACAGATAATATGGAAACCATTAATATTGGAAAAGAAGCAATAAGACTTATTAGCATAGGCTTCATTGTTTCTGCTGTTTCAGTAACAGTATCCGGTGCCTTAGAGGGCTTAGGCAAGGGAAAGGAGTCATTAGCAATATCTTTATTGAGATATATTATAATAATGCTTCCTTGTGCCTTTGTACTCAGCAGGGTGCTTAATTCTACTGGTGTATGGTTGTCCTTTGGAATAACAGAGTTTTTAGTAGCAGCCTTTTCAGTAATATTATATTACAATACATTAAAGAAGCAAAAAATACAGGGAATACAGTAGGTGAATTATGAAGCTGCAAAAGTTATATAGTTATACAAGAAAAGCAATAGACGATTACGAAATGATAAATGAGGGGGATAAAATTGCCATAGGCATTTCGGGGGGAAAGGATAGCCTGACTCTACTTTATGCCCTTAGTGGTATGAGAAGGTTTTATCCAAAAAAATATGAATTAGCTGCAATATCGGTAGACTTGGGACTGGGTATACAGAATATGGACAAAATAAAAGAGCTGTGTGACAGCTTAGAAGTTCCTTTTTATATAGAAAAGACAGAAATTGGAAATATAGTTTTTGATATTAGAAAAGAGAAAAATCCTTGTTCCTTATGTGCGAAAATGCGGAAGGGAGCGCTTAATAATAAAGCCTTAGAACTAGGCTGTAATAAAATAGCATATGCTCATCATAAGGACGATATTATAGAAACTATGATGATGTCATTTATATATGAAGGCAGAATTAATTCCTTTGCACCTGTTACACATCTTGAAAAGACAGGGCTTTATGTGCTTAGACCAATGATGTATGTAAGTGAGGCAGAGGTAATTGGCTTTAAAAACAAGTATCAGCTGCCTGTTGCAAAAAATCCCTGCCCGGTAGACGGACACACAAAGAGAGAATATATTAAAAAGCTTATAAGTGAAATAAATAAGGAAAATCCAGGGGTAAAGGAGAGAATGTTTACAGCTATTTCGGCTACTTTTCATAAATAAGGGGTGTGAAAAAAAAGTTTATATTTTTTTTATAAAATAATTAGCACTCACCTCTTGACAGTGCTAACAAGAAGTGATATTTTATGCTTACAAGAAAACCACAAACATATTAAAATTTGTTTGAGAAGGAGGAGCATATGAACATCAACAAATTTACACAAAAGTCACTAGAAGCAATAAATAATTGTGAGAAGCTTGCATATGAATTTGGCAATCAAGAGATTGATCAGGAACATTTGCTCTTTTCACTAGCAAATCAAGATGATGGTCTGATTGGCAAAATGATAGAGAAAATGGGACTAGACTTAAATTCTTTTAAGAATTCAGTTAAAAATCTTATAGATAAAAAACCAAAGGTGCAAGGAGGAGATTTGCGTATAAGTAACGACTTAAATCGTGTACTTATTTCAGCAGAGGACGAGCTAAAGCAGTTTAACGATGACTATGTATCAGTTGAACATTTAATGCTTGCACTTATTAAATATCCAAATAAGGCTATAAAGGAGCTTTTCAAAAACTACAATATTACAAAGGATAATTTCCTTAAGGCATTAGCAGATGTAAGAGGAAATCAGAGAGTTACCTCGGACAATCCAGAGGATACCTATGATACTCTTACAAAGTATGGTGTTGACTTAGTTGAAAGAGCCAGACAGCAAAAGCTTGACCCGGTTATTGGCAGGGACAGCGAAATAAGAAATGTTATCAGAATTCTTTCAAGAAAGACTAAAAACAATCCTGTACTTATAGGTGAGCCTGGTGTTGGTAAAACAGCAGCAGTCGAGGGTCTGGCACAGCGTATTGTACAAGGCGATGTACCAGAGGGACTTAAGGATAAAATTATTTTCGCACTGGATATGGGCGCATTAGTTGCAGGCGCTAAGTATAGAGGCGAATTTGAAGAAAGACTTAAGGCTGTACTGGAAGAGGTCAAAAAGTCAGAAGGAAAAATTATTCTGTTTATTGATGAGCTGCATACTATTGTTGGCGCAGGTAAAACAGACGGAGCTATGGACGCAGGCAATATGTTAAAGCCAATGCTTGCAAGAGGCGAGCTTCATTGTATTGGTGCTACAACCCTTGATGAATATAGAAAGTATATTGAAAAGGACCCTGCTTTGGAAAGAAGATTTCAGCCTGTATTGGTGGATGAGCCTACAGTTGAGGATACTATTTCAATTCTTAGAGGCTTAAAGGAAAGATATGAGGTGTTCCATGGTGTTAAGATAAACGATGGCGCATTAGTTTCAGCAGCAGTGCTTTCAAACCGGTATATAACAGATAGATTTTTACCTGATAAGGCTATTGACCTGGTAGATGAAGCCTGTGCTATGATTAAGACAGAGCTGGATTCTATGCCAACAGAGCTGGATGAGCTTAGAAGAAAGGTAATGACGCTGGAAATTGAGGAAGCAGCCTTAAAGAAGGAAACTGATAATCTTAGTAAGGAAAGATTAGAGGACCTTCGTAAAGAGCTGGCAGAAATGCGGGATGAGTTTAAGAATAAAAAGGCATTATGGGAAAATGAGAAGTCCTCAGTTGAAAATCTTAGTAAAATAAGAGAGGAAATTGAAAAGGCTACTCAGGAAATGAATATAGCCAAAAGAGAATATAATCTTGAAAAGGTTGCAGAAATCCAGTATGGTAAGCTGCCAGAATTGAACAGAAAACTGAAAGAGGAAGAAGACAAAATTAAAAATAAAGATTTGTCACTTATTAGAGAATCTGTTACTGAGGAAGAAATTGCAAAAATTATTTCAAGATGGACTGGTATTCCTGTTACAAAATTAAATGAAACAGAAAGAAGTAAAACACTTAATCTGGCTAAGGAGCTTCATAAGAGAGTAGTAGGTCAGGATGAGGGTGTAGAAAAGGTAACAGAAGCTATTATCAGGTCAAAGGCTGGTATTAAAGACCCTACAAAGCCTATTGGTTCCTTCCTGTTCTTAGGTCCTACAGGTGTAGGTAAAACAGAGCTTGCAAAATCACTTGCAGAAAGCCTGTTTGATAATGAACAGAATATGATTCGTATTGATATGTCCGAGTACATGGAGAAACATAGTGTATCCAGACTTGTAGGAGCACCTCCGGGATATGTAGGCTATGATGAGGGTGGCCAGCTTACAGAGGCAGTCAGAAGAAAACCATATTCAGTTGTATTGTTTGATGAAATAGAAAAGGCACACCCTGATGTATTTAATATTTTGCTGCAGGTACTTGATGACGGTAGAATTACAGACTCACAAGGAAGAACCGTAGATTTTAAGAACACAATTATTATTCTTACATCAAACATTGGTTCATCATATTTGTTAGATGGTATTGATGAAAATGGAAATATAAATAGTGAAGCTGAAAATATGGTAATGACACAGCTTAGAAATTCCTTCAGACCAGAGTTTTTAAACAGATTAGATGAAATTATTATGTTTAAGCCTCTTACAAAGGATAATATTGGCGGCATTGTAGATTTGCTTATTGCAGATATTAATAAGCGTCTTGCTGATAAGGAATTAAAAATTGCTCTTACAGATAAGGCAAAAGACTTTGTAATTGAGTCTGCATATGATGTTTCTTATGGTGCAAGACCTCTTAAGAGATATTTACAAAAGCATATAGAAACCTTAGCCGCAAGAGAAATTTTAGCTGATAAGGTAAAGACAGGAGATACAATGGTAGTTGATGTGGAAAATGGAGAATTGGTTATAAAAATAGCTTAATTGTAGAAATATAATGTAAGGGGTGGTGTTGGAAAAAGTGTCCTTTTATGTTACAATTATCTTATGTTTTAAGGTTAAGTTGTGATTAAATCATGCAATAAAAGGAGAAAAAGGTAGATGGAGATGATTAGCTTATTATATCCGGAGGGTTATTCCGATTACGAAAAGGATTGCTTTACAGATTTTGATTTTATTTCAAACCTGGGTATTGACGGTCTTATTTTTTTAAAAAGAGAAAGCTTTTTAGGAATACCCAATTTGGAACTTAAAAATTATTTTACAAAAAATCCAGAGGTAATTAAGTACAGAGTAGATGTTGTGGAGGATATTGTAAATCATAGGGAAATATATGATACCTTTGTTAAGGCAGTCCCTCTTATTCAAAACATATGCGATATGAGGAAGGCTACAAATCAATGCGATATGACAACAGAAAGTAATTTGTTTTCAGTTAAAATTCTTGAAATGTATGTAGAAATTATTGATATGCTAGGCGAGAGTCTGCTTAAGTATCAGGTAAAGTCAAAGGGCATTAAAAGCTTTCAGGATATTGTCAGAAAAAGATATGAAAGTGAGGAATTTAATACCTTAAAAAAAGAAATTGAAAAAATGGAAACAAATATTGGTAATATAAAAAGTATTACTATTGGTATTAATATGGATGGCTCCTTGCAGGCAAGAGAGGCAGGGGTAGTTTCTATTAATACAAAAGAATATAAAAATGGAAGTATTGTAGACAAGCTGCTTGGAAAGGGTGGACAGGACAGCTTTACCTGTATGGCTAGCCTTAGCTCAATTTTAAAAACTTTGGATAAGCATGACCAGTTGGCATTTAAGTCATCTATTGATTATTGCCTTAACCAGATTTTCAGAAAAAATATAAGAAATTTTGAGCCGCTTATTAATAAATATTTTGCGGGAAGCACAGATTTTCTGGTAGGTGTATTAAATGACCTTAGATTTTTAAATGCTGCTATGAAATTTATTTTTGATATGCTGGATAAGGGCTATAGTATGTGTAAGCCAGAGCTGGCAGAGGTTAAGGAAAAGAAGTGTACCTTAACAGGTGCCTATAACCCAATGGTTGTAATTAAAGTGCCAGACTCAGATATTGTAACTAATGATTTTGAGTTTGATGAAAATGGACGCTTTTATATAATTACAGGACCAAATCATGGTGGAAAGTCAGTATTTTTATATACAGTAGGAATGATTCAGGCACTATTCCAGCTAGGCTTATATGTACCGGCAAAGAGTGCAGTTATTAGTCCTGTAAACGGAATTTACACACATTTTCCATCCTCTGATGAAAATAATTATGGAAAAGGCAGATTAGAGTTTGAGTGCGATAAGCTTAGCCGCATTTTAGACAAGGTAAATGAGGATAGCCTGCTTTTGTTAGATGAGGCATTTTCGTCAACATCGGGTCAGGAGGCATCCTATATTGCCAGCGAGGTTATTACAGCATTAGGAATAATAGGGCTTAGAGGACTTTTTGTAACTCATATCCACGATTTGCCTATGAAGCTTGAGGAGTTTAACAGCCATAAGGATAATAAAAGCAAGATTGATAATCTTGTTGCTACTATGGAGGATACCTCAAACGGAAAGCGAAGCTATAAGCTTGTCAGGACAACTCCAGATGGTTTAAGTTATGCAAGGGATATTGCAAAAAAATATGGACTGGAGCTTGATAAAATAATAAATAGGGAAAGGTAAAGAAGTAGAAAAAGAACTTATGGTATAAAATCATAAGTTCTTTTTTACAAATTAGCTGCATTTATAACCATAGGCTGTAGGTTTTATAAGTAATTCACAGTAAATAAATCCTAATCCTTTAGTTTATAAGTTTTTTTAAATCCTCCGGTGTAAATACATAATTTTTATTACAGAAGTGGCAATTTACCTCAATATCCTTGCCTTCATTTATCATATCAGTAATTTCTTTTTTGCCAATACTAATAATAGCTTTTGTAACACGCTCTCTGCTACAGTTGCAGTTATATGCAGTAGGGATTGTATCGGTAATCTCTAAGTCCATATCACCAAGTACCTGGTTTAATATGTCCTCAGGTGACATACCACTATCTAAAAGGCTGGTAATAGAGGTAATTCCCTTAATCTTTGCTTCAAGGGCATCAATAACCTCATCTGAAGCAAAAGGCATAAGCTGGATAATAAAGCCGCCTGCCTGCCTTACAGTATTATTTTTGTTCATTAACACGCCTAAGGCAACAGAGGTAGGTACCTGCTCGCTGGTTGCAAAGTAATAAGTAAGGTCCTCGGCAATCTCACCGGTAATAAGTGAAACCTGTCCAGAATAAGGCTCTTTAAGACCAATATCCTTAATAACAGTAAGTGTACCATTACCAATAGCACCGCCTACATCAAATTTTCCAAAGAAATTTGGTGGATTTACAAAGGAAGGATTATTTACATAGCCCTTTACATTTGAAGCAGAGTCAGCAGTAACAGTAATGCCGCCAAGCGGACCATCTCCCTTTGCAATAAGTGTAAGAATATCAGAAGAATTTTTTAAAGTTGCACCCATCATAGAGGCAGCAGTAAGCATCCTTCCTAAACCAGCAGTAGCCACAGGACTGGTGTTGTGTATTTGTCTTGCGTGTTCAACTAAATCCTTTGTAGTTGCAGCGAATGCTCTGATTTGACCACCGGCTGCCATAGCTCTTATAATATAATCAGACATAATTATTTCCTTTCGTAACTTAATTTATTTTTTTACCCTGTTCCCTTGCGATAACATAAATTCTTTCGCTGGTAGAAGCTACAGGGTTGTGGGTAAAGGCATCATAGGCTGTAACAAAACTAAGACCACCTTCTTTTAAGGCAGCCTTGATTTCCTCCAGGGAATAAGCTCTTTGTATATGTGTTTCCTCGAATTTTTCATAAAGATTATCCAAGGTATCTTCACATTTTTCAAAGATAGTTAAATCATATTGATTTATATTAGTGTCTGTAAAAAATGTATTTTCCCATATAAAGCTGCTTTCTTTCCTGTTTTCAGCAATAGTACGGTCGCCAATCTGGGAATATTTGTAAATAGTATTTAGGTCAAATATAAATATACCCTCAGGGTCAAGATAATTGTTTACAAGTTTAAAAACCTCTATTAAATCCTCAGTGCTTGTAATATAGTTTATTGAATCACAAATACTTACAATAGCTCTTACAGTTCCATACAATTCAAAGGAACGCATATCCTGATTTAAATATAAAATGTCTAAATCGTTTTCGTATTTTTTGTCTAAGGCAATGTTTAGCATTTCATCAGAATTATCAATGCCAATCATATCGTAGCCTGCCTTAGCCAGTGGCTCAGTAATATTTCCTGTACCACAGCCTAAATCTAAAATAATGCCGTCATCTATATTATATTCTTTTAATAAATCTAAAACATAGGAACTCCATTTATCATAAGGAATGTTGTCCATAAATAAATCATAAACCGAAGCAAAGCCTGTATAGGATTTCATAATAGCCTCCGTAATCTGTTTTAGCCTATGATAACAGCTTTTAGAGTAAATTGCAATCTTGATTATTGTAGAACAATGCTATAGAATATTACCTGTAAAGCTTTATAATTAATTGAAAAATACAAGAAACTATAATTTTTAAATGAGTAGAGGATTATTCTAGAAAGGTTAAATTAATGAATAAAAATATAGTATATTCTCATATCAGAAAGACCAGTCTGAAGCATCTGGTTATTTTTATACTGCCTTTAGCTTTTTTAATTACATTATTGTGCGTAATTCCTTTTGATGAGGTTTTCTTTAGTGAATATGTAGAGGATGCAGAAAAGGCAGTGTATGCTTATGAAAATGGAAAAACCTATGTAAGCATAAATCCTTCAAGTTTATATTATTCAGGATATGATTTAATGGTAGGAGATAAGCATAAGGGTTCTTATTATTATGAAATAATAGATAATAAAAAGTGTATTTTCTTTTTGTTAGAAAATGATACAAAGGGGAAAAAAGTGGAACTTTCACAGGAACCAATACTGGTACGCTTTGAGCATACAGACAGCCTGTTTGATAATATGCTTAATTCGATGTCGGATGATATTAATTGGAACTATGAAGATTTATCTAAAATGACACCCGAAATTGTATTAGTACAGATGGATAGTAAAATATATCTGTATTATTTAGTGTTTATAGTATTAATTGCAAACATTGTATATTTTGCGTATGCAGTAATACATAATCTTTTGTGTATTGTATTCCCTGTGCTGCACCAATCTGTTAGAAGAATTAAAAGCTTTTATGGGTATAGCTCTTTTAAAAAGCTCTCTGAGGATTTGGACTGTCAAATGATTAATGAGAGCATTTCAGCAGGTGGTATGCACATAACTGATGGCTTTTTTATACATTTAGGCAGCTTTTATGTAAATATTGTGCCTCTTAGTGAAATACTTTTTGTGTATAAAAACAGTCAGTTAAAAAATTCCTTTGGTTTACATTTTAAGATTTTATATACCTTACATATAAGAGGCAATAGAAAATTCAGATGTGCCTGTCCGGGAAAATCAAAGGAGGACGCAGATATTATTTTGGACTATTTTGCAGCTAATTATCCGGATATTCTTAATGGTTATACAGATGAAAACAGAAGAAATGCTATTCGTAAATATAAGGCAATGAAAAAGCAAAAAAGAAGAAAAAACAGAGGGTAAAGATAGATAGAGGATAATGAAAGATATAAGGCAGTAAGAATATAAGATAATAGGAAAAATTGAAAAAATAATAAAAAATGCTTGCCAGATTGTAAAAAATATGGTTTGCTTATATAATGTGGGTTGAAAAAGTATATTTATTTGAAAATATATTAATATATATGGCGAAAGGAACAAAAAATGAAAAAGGTTGTAAAATTTGGCGGAAGCTCATTAGCAAGCGCAGAGCAATTTAAAAAAGTTGGAGATATTATTAGAGCTGATGAAGGACGCAGATATGTAGTACCATCTGCTCCGGGTAAGAGATTTGGAAATGACACAAAAGTAACAGATATGTTATATCAGTGTTATGCTTTAGCTGAGGAAGGAAAGTCATTTACAGATGAGCTTAACAAAATTAAAGATAGATATAATGAAATTATTACAGGACTTGGTCTTGATTTATCCTTAGATAATGAATTTGCTATTATAAAAGACCAGTTTGCCGCATTAGCTGGCAGCGATTACGCAGCATCAAGAGGCGAGTACTTAAATGGCATTATTATGGCAGATTACCTAGGATATGAATTTATTGATTCTGCTACAGTTATTTTCTTTGATAAAAATGGTAACTTTGATGCAGATACAACAAATGAAATTTTAAGTGCAAAGCTTGAAACTATTGAAAGAGCAGTTGTTCCGGGCTTTTATGGTGCTTATCCAGACGGAAAGGTTAAGACCTTTTCAAGAGGCGGCTCTGATGTAACAGGTTCTATTGTTGCAAAGGCTGTAAAGGCAGATTTATATGAAAACTGGACAGATGTTTCAGGATTCCTTGTAGCTGACCCAAGAATAGTTCCAGACCCAGAAGTAATTACAACTATTACTTACAAAGAGCTTAGAGAGCTTTCATATATGGGAGCAACAGTTCTTCATGAGGATGCTATTTTTCCTGTCAGAAAAGAAGGCATTCCAATTAATATTAAAAATACAAACAAGCCGGAAGACCCAGGTACTATGATTGTAGAAAGCACCTGCCGTCAGTCAAAATACACTATTACAGGTATTGCTGGTAAGAAGGGCTTTGTTTCTATCAATATTGAGAAGGATATGATGAACTCAGAAATCGGTTTTGGCAGAAAGGTTTTAGAGGCATTTGAAAAGCATGGTATTTCCTTTGAACATGTTCCATCAGGTATTGATACTATGACAGTATATGTTCATCAGCCAGAGTTTGAAGGTAAGGAACAGCAGGTTTTAGCTGATATTCATAGACTTACAAGTCCAGATTCAATAGAAATTGAATCAGATTTAGCACTTATTGCAGTAGTTGGTAGAAATATGAAGGCTGCAAAGGGAACAGCAGCTAGAATTTTCTCAAGTCTTGCTCATGCAAATATTAATGTTAAGATGATTGATCAGGGCTCAAGTGAATTAAATATTATTATTGGTGTTAGAAATGTTGATTTCGATAAGGCTATAAAGGCTATTTACGATATTTTTGTACTTACTCAGTTATAGAAATAAACAGACAATTATAAAATATGGACAAATACAAGTATATTGCTGTGCAATACAAAGTATTTGTCCTAATTTATTGTTGGTTAAAAAATATCCATGAAAAACAATGATAAATAAAATAGAAAGGAAATGCTATGGAAAAACAAATGCCATTTTTTGAAAGGTTTTGTGGACATTTAGGAACAATAAATGCTCATAAGCTTATGGTAATGAAGCATTGCTTTAAATGTGGCTTATATAAACAAGGCTTATTACATGATATGTCAAAGTATATGCCATCGGAATTTATTCCGGGAGTAAAGTATTTTCAAGGAGATAGAAGTCCAAACAATGCACAAAGGGAAATAGAAGGAATTTCCACAGCGTGGCTGCACCACAAGGGCAGAAATAAGCACCATTTTGAATATTGGATAGATTATCCGGTAAATAAGGATGTCGGACTTGCCGGAATGAAAATGCCAGTTAATTATATTGTAGAAATGTTTTGTGACAGAGTTGCAGCCAGTAAAATTTATAATAAAGAAAAATATACAGATAATGATGCGTTGAAATATTTTTTAAAGGGTAAGGGGCATTATGTAATGAATAAAGAGGTAGAGAAATTGTTATACAAGCTTTTAAAAATGCTTTCTGTAATGGGTGAAGATTATACATTTAAATATATTAGGAAAAAAGTTTTAAAGAATAAAAGGTATTGGTAATGACTTTGTAGGAGAAAGGGAAGTGTAAAAATACCCCCTAAAGGGGGGTAACAGTTTTTTTTGATTAATAGTAATATAGCACTATATTCAAACAGAAAAATTAAGGAGATTGCATTATGAAGAAAAGAACAAGAAAGATAATTACAGTTATTTCTAGTTTCATTTTGACTTTATCAACGACCTTTGCTGCATTTGCAGGTACTTCAGATAACGAGAAATTAACAGTTGTAGACAATGTTAATTTTTATATATTTAGCCCGATAGGAACAGATGAGGAGATTAAAGAGGAGGTTATGAAAAATCCTCTTTTAGATTCACCAGCTACAAAATGGACAAATTTAACAGATGGAATGAAGGGCAGTATTGCTTATTCTGAAGCAGATTATCGAGAATATGAAATTGAAAATTCATATAACCATGCTGAAAAAAAGGGTGGCTATATAGCAGTAGAAAATGTTGGCTCTATTGTTACAAAGGCACCAACTGATGAAGCAATGAAAAAGGCAGTAGAATCTAAGTGGTCATCATTTGAGTATGACACTACAAAATATGGAATTAAGTGGATAGTTGCAAAATATGCACATAACACCTGGCATGTAGATGGAGTAGTAGTTCCTTTATCAGAGCTTGAAACTACTACAGAGGAAACAACCACAGAGGAAGAAACTTCAGAAACAACAACAGCACAGGAAACAACTGCAGAAAAGGAAATACCTGAAACAACAACAGTGCAAGAAACAACAACAGCACAGGGAGTTGTAATAATTGATGACGATGTTCCTCGTTCAGACGGTAAGGAAACAACAGAAACAACAGCCGCAGGTATTGTAATCGATGACGATGATGTACCTCTTTCAGATGGAAGAGCACCACAGACAGGGGATAATACAAAAATGTGGTCATTTATGTTAATTGCAGTTCTTGCAGCAGGTACTATAGTGGCAGTTAATGCAAAGAAGGAAGAAAACTAATATAAATATGTAATCATTAAGGCTAAGGATACCAAGGAAGTAAAAGACATTATGGATAGTGTGAAAAAATAAGGGTAAAGGAAAATATTAAAAGTAGGCTAAAGCCCATTATGCGAAATAACAGCATAGTGGGCTTTTGGTTTAAATATTTAAAAAAATTAAGAGTATGTATTGACATTAAAGAATTGTGTGATAGAATAAAAACAAACATATGAATAAGTGTTCATATGTTGATATGAAAAGAAAGGAGCCGCATATGTATAAGTTTCAGGACAATTCAGAGCTTGAGTGTGAGGATGTACTTGTTCATACAGATATAGTTGATAGTGTATCACACAATATGCCTGATGAGGAAATGCTTTATGATTTAGCAGAATTTTACAAGGTGTTTGCAGATTCTACTCGAATTAAAATGTTATATGCGTTGTCAAAGGCTGAAATGTGTGTATGCGATATTGCTGAAATATTAGGAGTATCTCAGTCAGCCGTATCACATCAGCTTAGAATGTTAAAACAAATGAAGCTTGTAAAATATAGACGAGAAGGAAAAAGTATTTTTTATTCATTATCAGATGAACATATTGAAAGTATATTGAGTAAGGGTATGGAACACATTTGTGAATAAAGGTATTAAAAAAGTATATTAAAGAGTATCTTGAAAATATCAGAAAATATATTCAAAAATAAAAAAATATTAATATTAAGACATTAGGTCAGGAGGAATTTATTATGACAAAGACATTTATAGTTAAAGATTTGGATTGTGCACATTGTGCAGAAAAGATGGAGAGAGCAATTAACAAAATTAAAGGCGTAAATGAAGCTTCAATTACCTTTATGACACAGAAGTTATTCTTAGATGCAGATGACAGTAGATTTGACGAAATTGTTGAAGAAGCAAGAAAAGCCATTAAAAAGATTGAAGACCAGGTTGAATTAGAAGAGGTATAGCCTATGAAAAAAAAGGATTTAGCAAAGGTACTTAGTTCATTTATATTATTAGTGTCAGGTATGTTAGCAGAACACAATATTATAAATATAGGAAGTATATTTGGATTAAAGGATCCGGTTGTTGATAATATTATACTGGTTGTATTTGTCATTGCTTATATTATTATAGGTGGAGAGGTGTTAAAAACTGCCGCAGTAAATATATTGCATGGACAAATTTTTGATGAGAATTTTCTTATGACAATAGCAACAATAGGAGCTTTTCTGGTAGGAGAATATCCTGAGGCAGTAGCTGTTATGTTGTTCTATCAGATAGGAGAAATGTTCCAGTCATACGCAGTTAATAAATCAAGGCATTCCATTGCTGAGCTTATGGATATTAAACCAGAAACAGCAAATTTGAAAAATGCAGATGGAACGATTACTGTTAAAAAGCCTGAAGAGATAAAAGTAGGAGATATTATTGTAGTAAAGCCAGGAGAGAAAATTCCTCTTGACGGAATAGTTCTAAGTGGAAGTGGAGATATTGATACAGCAGCACTTACAGGCGAAAGTGCTCCTAGATTTGCTGATAAGGATATGGAGGTAATAAGTGGCTCTATTTCATTATCTACAAAGTTTGAGATTAAGGTTACAAAGGAATATAAGGAATCAACAGTTGCTAAAATTCTTGAGCTTGTAGAAAATGCCAGTGCAAGAAAGTCACAGTCAGAAAAGTTTATTTCAAAATTTGCAAGATATTACACACCGATTGTAGTAGTATCAGCAGTTTTATTAGCCTTGATACCTACAATCATCAGCGGTTTTTCACTTGATGTGTTTAAAGTATGGGGATATAGAGCTTGTAGCTTTTTAGTTATTTCGTGTCCTTGTGCATTAGTTATTTCAGTACCGCTTAGCTTCTTTGGTGGTATAGGGGGAGCTTCAGCTCATGGCGTATTAGTTAAAGGCAGTAATTATTTGGAAGTCTTATCTAAAATATCACATTTGGTATGTGATAAGACAGGAACAATTACGAAGGGAAATTTTAAGGTTACAAAGATTAATGCAGCAAATTGTAGTGAGCTTGAATTATTAACAGCAGCAGCAAAGGCTGAACAAAATTCAAATCACCCCATTGCAAAGTCATTAATGAATGAATTAAAATCATTATCTGTGGAGGAATACAACAATATTATCAATGCAGGAAATGATGCACAAATCAAGGAAATTGCAGGCTATGGTATTGAATATGTAAAGGATAATGAAAAAATTCTTGCAGGAAACCATAAGCTTATGGATAAAGAAAATATAAGCTATGATAGAGAAAATGCAGTAGGAACTATAGTTTATGTAGCTAAAAATAATAAAATACTTGGTAATGTAGTTATTGAGGATATTATAAAGGATGATGCAGTTTCGGCTATAGATAAAATCAAGAAAATGGGCATTAATTTAGTAATGCTTACAGGCGATAAAATTGAAATAGCTAAAGATGTTGCAGCAAAGGTAGGAATTGATAATGTCTACTCAGAACTTCTTCCACAGGATAAGGTCGAAAAGGTCAACTGGTTACTTAAAAATAAGGACAAGGACAAAGCAATAGCCTTTGTGGGAGATGGTATAAATGACGCACCAGTTCTTGCAGGAGCTGATGTTGGTATTGCAATGGGTGGTCTCGGCTCAGATGCAGCTATTGAGGCAGCCGATATTGTAATAATGGACGACAAATTAACAGGCATTGTAAAAGCAATAAAAATTGCAAAGAAAACTGTTAGAATAGTTAAAGAAAATATAGTCTTTGCACTTGGTGTAAAAATACTTATACTTATATTAGCAGCATTTGGTATTGCAAATATGTGGATGGCAGTATTTGCTGATGTAGGTGTAGCTTTCTTAGCAATTATAAATGCACTTCGTGCAATGAAAATAAACTAGAGGTTTTTCTGTGAATATAAAAGTTTTTTACGAATATACGATTTTATAAATGAATTTAATGAAAAACTTTACAACAGGTAAAATTAATTTAGCCTGTTGTAAAGTTTTTGCTATGTTATAGACAGAAGATAAAAATAAAATTCAAACTAAAATTCGAGGTCAAAAATTCAAAACTAGAGAATTTGTAAAAAAGTAAACTTACAAGAAAGACTTCTATTTGGGAAGTTGCATAGAAAACTTTTGTAGTTTTTCTTATAGGGTATAAGGAAGATAATATAAAAATGTCGAACAATGTTTGAGCATCACTAAGTAGAAATAATCTACAAAGTACAATGCGAGTTTTGTTCGACATTTTTTAATATTAATTATCTTCCTTATGCCCTATTAGAAAAAGTAAAAAGTTTGAACAAGCAGCTTAACAAATAGAAGTCTTTCTTGTAAGTGTGTTTTATTAAATATCTTAAGTTAAATATGGTATGCTATTTTAATAAAAGCTTTTTTATGTTCTTGCAAAATATTCTTTGTAAAATTTTTTATAAAAAATTTTTTTATTAAATTTCTTCCTCCATAGCAACCTGTCGTTTACGAGCCATTTCATCGCTTTCCAAATATTCATCATAGGTTGTAATCTTATCAATTAACTGTCCGTTTACGATTTCCATAATACGATTTGCTGTTGTCTGTACAAACTGGTGGTCATGAGAAGCAAAAAGTGCAACTCCAGGGAACTTAATAAGTCCGTTATTTAATGCTGTAATTGATTCCATATCCAAGTGGTTGGTTGGCTCATCTAATATAAGCACATTAGCACCTGAAATCATCATTTTAGAAAGTAAACATCTAACCTTTTCACCACCAGATAAGACCTTGACTTTTTTTACACCGTCTTCACCAGCGAATAACATTCTTCCGAGGAAGCCACGAACATAGGTTGCATCCTTAATTTCAGAGAACTGAGTAAGCCAGTCAACAATGGTGTCGTCACAATCAAAATCCTTTGTATTATCCTTAGGAAAGTAAGCAGTTGTTGTAGTAACACCCCACTTGTAAGTACCTTCGTCTGGTTCCATTTCTCCTGCGAGGATTTTAAAGAGAGTAGTTTTAGCAATTTCATTTGCACCAACAAAAGCAATTTTATCCTCTCTGCCAACGATAAAGGAAATATTATCAAGAACCTTAACTCCATCAACTGTTTTTGAAATACCGTCAACAGCAAGAACCTCGTTACCAATTTCTCTGTTTGGTCTGAAATCAATATATGGATATTTTCTGCTGGAAGGCTTGATTTCGTCTAACTCAATTTTTTCAAGAGCTTTCTTTCTTGATGTAGCCTGCTTAGATTTTGAAGCATTAGCACTAAATCTCTGAATAAAATCCTGTAATTCTTTAATTTTCTCTTCCTTTTTCTTATTAGCTTCTTTCATTTGTTTTACGATTAACTGGCTTGATTCATACCAGAAATCATAGTTTCCAGCGTAAAGCTGAATTTTAGCATAGTCAATATCAGCAGTATGAGTACATACCTTATTTAAGAAATATCTATCGTGGGATACAACGATAACTGTATTTTCAAAGTTGATTAAAAATTCCTCAAGCCAAGCAATAGCATCTAAGTCTAAGTGGTTTGTAGGTTCATCTAATAATAAAATATCAGGATTTCCGAAAAGAGCCTGAGCTAATAAAACCTTAACTTTTTCACTACCTCTTAATTCCTTAAGAAGCTTGTAATGAAGCTCTGTGTCAATGCCAAGACCGTTTAACAAAGTAGCTGCATCAGATTCAGCCTCCCAGCCGTTCATAGTAGCAAATTCGCCTTCAAGCTCACTAGCCTTTATTCCATCCTCGTCTGTAAAATCCTCTTTAGCATAAAGAGCCTCTTTTTCCTTCATTATTTCATAAAGTCTGGCATTACCCATAATAACTGTATCAAGCACAGGATATTCGTCATATTTGAAATGATCCTGCTGTAAGAAGGAAAGTCGCTGACCAGGAGTAATAGAAACATCACCATTAGTTGGCTCTAATTGACCTGATAATATTTTTAAAAATGTAGACTTACCAGCACCGTTTGCACCAATAAGACCATAGCAGTTACCCTCTGTAAATTTAATATTTACATCTTCAAATAAAGCTTTTTTACCAATTCTTAATGTAACATTGTTTGCACTTATCATTTTAATTAAACCTTTCTTAATTTAAGTATATTGGTTGTGGTCAATACTCACTAATGAGCATCAAAAATTAAACATATCTATATAATATTACATTAAATGGCTGATTTTGCAAGTTTTTTCTTGTTAATGATAGTAAATTAAGGTATAATTTTAAATATATTGCGATTTGCATGGTATTAAAGGTGATGTGAATGGAAGTAAAAGAGAAAATAGATAGAATAAAAGTACAAGCAGGTAAGCCATTCCCTATTGGAGTATGGGCAGATAAAAATGGCGTGAATTTTTCAGTAGAAACTAAGAAAAAGGGAAAGCTCTCTCTTGTGATATATAAGAAAAATACTGATGAAATTCTTAGAATTATTGACTTTTCAGAAAATATGCGTTTTGGAAAGGTCTATGCAATGTATGTGCCAGGCTTTGATAAAAGACATTGTGACTATGGTTATATGTTGGACGGAAAGCTGATAAAGGATGAGTATGGAAAGCTTTTAAATATAAATCATCAGTTTGGTACAAAACCTGATAAATATATTTATTCTGTTTATTATGATACCTTTGACTGGGAAAATGATGTAAAACCTAGTTATGACTTTTCAGATACGATTATATATAGACTTCACACAAGAGGTTTTACAATGCACAAGTCCTCAAAAGTGCGTAATAAGGGTACCTTCGCAGGTATAATAGAAAAAATCCCATATCTCAAAGAATTGGGAATTACAACAGTAGAGTTAATGCCAGCCTATGAATTTGACGAGGTGATTCGTAAAACCCACGACAAAAATACAGAGCTTAACAATAGAGAAACTGTTTACCATAGAAGTTTAAATACAAAGGAAAAAACAAACTTTTTTGGCTATGGAAATGCACATTACTTTGCACCGAAGGGAGCCTATTCAGTAAAAGGGTCAGCTACAGCTATTTCAGAGTTTAAGACTTTAGTTAAGGAATTGCACAAAAATAAAATGGAGCTTATTATGGAGTTCTATTTTGTAAGGGACACATTACCGCAGCTTATAAATGACTGTATAAGATATTGGGTAATGGAGTACCATATTGATGGAATTAAGGTTAATTTAGATATGGCAGATGTAAAGTATCTAAAAAGTGACCCGTTACTTAGTGATATAAAAATTATAGGCGATAGGTGGGATATTATATCTGAGGCAAAGGAATATGACCCTGCCTTTGGTGAACAAAGACACATTGCAGTGTGTCATGAGGGCTTTATGGTAGCTGCCAGACGCTTTATTAAAAGTGACGAAAATCAGGTTTATGAAATGTCAGCAAGAATGAGTGACAATGATAATGCTGGAAGCATTATTAATTATATTGCAAACCATAATAGCTTTACCTTATATGATACAGTTTCTTATGAAAGAAAGCATAATGAAGCAAATGGTGAGGGTAACAATGATGGTGCAGAATATAATTATAGCTGGAATTGTGGAATTGAGGGAGCAACGAAGAAGAAAAAAATTGTTGACCTGAGAAAAAAACAGATGAAAAATGCCATTGCATTGCTTTTCCTAAGTCAGGGAACACCAATGATATTCTCTGGAGATGAAATGGCACAGACTAGAAACGGAAATAACAATCCATATTGTCAGGACAATGAGTTGAGCTATATAAACTGGAGCAAAACCCGTATTGGTACAGAAATATATGACTTTGCAGCTGAAATGATTTCCTATAGAAAATCACATAAAATACTGCATATGAGTTCTAAATTAAGACTTATGGATTATAAGTCTGTAGGCTGTCCGGATTTGTCTTTACATGGTACATTGCCATGGAGAATAGATTATCATCATGTTAATAGAACCTTTGCATTGCTTTATGATGAAAAGTATGCAAGAGGCACTGGAAAAATATATATTGCCTGCAATATGTACTGGGAAAATCAGGAGTTTAATATTCCATTAGGTGATAAAAAATCTGTATGGAAGGTTGATATTACCACCTCAAAGGATAGTGAAGAACAGCTGGTAAATAACAGGACTATAGTTGTGCCACCAAGAAGTATAGTGGTTTTATCATTAAGTTAGTGTTGCAGTACATATTAATAATGAAGCTTTATATATAGTGAGAGATAGAATAAATATATAATAGATAGAATAAATATAGAACAAATATAATTGACAGGAGAAATATATGATAGATGGTTTTGTATTTGATATGGATGGGGTTTTGTTTGATACAGAAAGACTTTGCCAAAAATGTAGTCGTGTGGTTGCTGAAGCTTATGGAATTGGAGATATAATCGACGACATATATCAGAAAGCAATAGGACTAAATAGAGCATCAGACAAAAAGCTTTATGAAGAAGCTGTAGGCAAAGCTTTTCCATATGACGAATACAGAAATGAATGTGCGAGGCAGATAAGATTAGTAATAGCTGAAGAGGGGATGCCTGTAAAAGCAGGTGCATATATGCTTTTACAATACTTAAAGACAAATAGATACAAAATAGCACTTGCTACCTCTACCTCAAAGAAAAGTGCAATGAGTCATTTAGAAATGTCTAAAATGACAGAATACTTTGATGTAATTATTACTGGGGATATGGTCGAAAAGGGTAAGCCAGACCCTGAAATTTATTTAAAGGCTTGCAAGGGCTTAGAAATAGTTCCACAAAATGCAGTAGCCATTGAGGATTCTCCTAATGGTTTGAAATCTGCTACTGCAGCTGGTTTGAGGACTATTATGGTTGAAGATATGATACCATATACACCTTGCTTAAAGCCATATGCTTCCATAAATTTAAAATCCCTGACAGATGTATTAGAGTTGTTAAGAAAGGGCGAGCTTTAAATTCATAATATGAATTTAAAGCTTTTAAACAAATTTATTTAAGGCTGGGTTGTAGCTATAATCAATAGTATTTAACTTGGCTTCAATATCCGCCTTTTCTACACCAAGACTTTGACAAAGCTCATCTAAGGATGAAAAATTATCCCTTAGCTGTGTATTAATATAGCTTAACAAAATCATTGGGTCGTTTGGAAGGTTTGACATAGGTTTAGTATCCTTTCATATTTGTAATTGATAGGGATAATTATACAATATATTTTTTATGATGCAATATTTATTATTGCATTAAATTATTTCCTCGTGACATTCAACATTACATCAAATCACCATATAATGTATGTAAAGAATTAATAGATAGATTATTAAAGATACCGGGTATCTACAGTAATTTATTCTTTAACATATAAAGGGTGATTTTTTTGTGCAGAAAAAATGTAGTAATTAAATTAATAATTTATGCAGTTACACTTGTTATGTTATATGCCTATACCAGAGTGGAGGAGTTAGCATTTTCTTCAAATAAAGTAGAGGCTAATCAGGAAAAAAAGAAAATTGCTATTACCTTTGATGATGGACCAAGTGCTAAGTATACGAAAAAGCTATTAGATGAATTGAAAAAAAGAAATGTGAAGGCTACTTTTTTTGTTGTTGGAGAAAATGCTGCTAATAATAAGGAATTAATACTTAGAATGAAAAATGAAGGACATTTAATAGGAAATCATACATATAGTCATATTAATTTAGGTTCTGTGTCTAATTGCAGGGCGATGGAGGAAATACAAAAGACCAATGAAATTATAAGGGAAATTACAGGTAAAGATACAGAATATATAAGACCCCCTTTTGGAGTATATAAAAATAGATATGTGGAGATTGAAAATATGATAGTGGTGCTGTGGGATATAGACCCGAAGGATTGGACAATTTATGATGCAGACAGGGTTGCAAAGGATGTAATAAGCCACGCTAAAGAAGGAAAAATTATACTTATGCACGATATATTTGAAACCTCAGTAGAGGCAGCAATTAAAATTATTGATGAGCTTACAAGCGAGGGTTATGAGTTTGTAACGGTGGATGAGATTATTATGGATTAAAGCAAATAAAACAGCATACAACCGCTAAATCGAAAAGTGGTTGTATGCTGTTTAAAACTGCGCAAAATTATAAAAGGTTTATAATATGTTTCAAAAATATATTGATTAAACAAAATGGTATAAGCTATTTAACTCTTTCGTCCATAGAAACATAAGGCTTATGCTTAGCCACATTTTTATAGGCTGGACGGATAATCTTTCCTGCATTAATAAGCTCCTCAAGTCTATGAGCGCTCCAGCCGGAAATCCTTGCGATTGCAAAAATAGGAGTATAAAGCTCAACTGGAAGACCAAGCATACTGTAAACAAATCCACTGTAGAAGTCAACATTTGCACTTACGCCCTTGAACATTTTTCTTTCACTTGCAATAACCTCAGGAGCAAGCCGTTCTACATTTGAATATAAGACAAATTCCTTAGTCATACCCTTTTCAACAGATAATTTTTCAACAAAGCTCTTTAAAATCTTTGCTCTAGGGTCGGATAAAGAATATACAGCATGACCCATACCGTAAATAAGACCGGCATTATCAAAGGCCTGCTTGTTGAGAAGCTTGTGAAGATACTCACGCACCTCTTCCTCGTCCTCCCAGTTTTTAATGTTCTTTTTCATATCATCAAACATCTGTACAACTTTAATATTAGCACCACCGTGCTTAGGACCTTTTAGTGAGCCTAAGGAAGCAGCAACGGCTGAATAAGTATCGGTACCAGAAGAAGTAACAACATGATTTGTAAATGTAGAGTTGTTACCACCGCCATGCTCTGCGTGAATAACTAAGGCTATATCAAGAATACGAGCTTCAAGCTTTGTGTATTTCTGGTCTGGTCTTAAGATAGTAAGAATATTTTCTGCTGTAGAAAGCTCAGGCTTTGGTGTATGAATAAATAAGCTTTCTCCGTCGTGGTAGTGACGGTATGCCTGATAACCATAAACAGAAAGAAGTGGGAATAATGAAATAAGCTGTAAGCTTTGTCTAAGCACATTTGGAATAGAAATGTCATCAGCTTTTTCGTCATATGAATAAAGTGTAAGAACACTTCTTGCTAATGTGTTCATCATATCCTTGCTTGGAGCCTTCATAATAATATCCCTGACAAAGCTTGTAGGAAGTGTACGGTACTTTGCTAATAATTCACAAAAGGAAGCAAGCTCCTCCTTAGAAGGAAGCTCTCCGAAAAGTAAAAGATATGTAACCTCTTCAAAACCAAAACGGTCATCTTTTATGAAACCAGCAACGATTTCCTCTATATCATAACCATGATAAAATAATTGTCCTTCACAAGGAACATATTCACATTCGTCAATAGTATATGCTTTAATTTCACCGATTTCTGTAAGTCCGGTTAGAACGCCCTGACCACTTAAATCTCTAAGACCCCTTTTTACACTGTATTTAGTATATAATTCAGGATCAATAGTATGGGATGTGCATTTACCTGCAAGATTGGCAATTTCAGGTGTTATCTCATAATAATTAATGTTTTCCATAGAATTCTCCTTTCAAAAAACTTCTTTAAGTTTACCATAATATGAGGCTTTCAACAAGAAAAAACAATAAATTCATATTTATTTAATATTTAAAGACAAATAATACATTAAAAAACATTCTTACAATAAATTAATTTTGATAAAAATAGTAAAAAGGGGTATAACACTTGCGGAGTAGCACAAAAAGAGGTATTATCTAATACATAGACAATTTTAATGGTTGAATTGTCTGCATATATAAAAGGAGGTTTTTATGAAACTTAAAAATTTTAAAAGGCTTATAGCTTTTGTGCTGACATTTACATTAATGTTGGCTACATTGGTTGGTTGTGGTGACAATAACACAAAAAATGATGACAAAAAAACTGGCAAGGAAAATTCAGGCTCCTTTGCAGAGGTAATGCTAAAGACCTGTGATTTAGAAAAATATTCCTTCAATATGGATTTTGACTTTGCTATATCTGCAAAAGAGCTGGAAGATGCAGTGACTACTACATCCTCAGGTGACAGATTAGCGGATGCTTTTCAAATGCTTGGAATTACAGGAGATACTATAAAGGGTACATTATCCTTTGAAGGAAAAGCAAATGAAAATGATGATTTTTCAGCAATTATCTCTGTAAAATTAGGTAATATCTCTGGCGAAGTTACAGAGGTTATTTATACAGGCGACAAATTATATATAAGTATTTCTAAAACAGTAGAGTTTGTTAAGTCTTTAGCAAAGAAATTTGGTGCAGAAGCTTTATTAGAGGAGTCATTAGCAGCTATTCCTGACAAGGATTATGTAGAGCTTTCAGTAGAGGATGCAGCAAATGCTGTCCTTGTAACAGGTAATGAATATGTGGAAGCTTTAGAAAACATTGATAAGGAAGAATTGAAGGCTGCAATTAAGTTTGTACTTGAAGAAATTGAAAAGATAGCAAAGAAGGCTGATGGTTATTCAGAGGATAATGGCTACACATTGACTATTAACAAAGATAATGTATATGACTGGGTTAAAAATGGAATCGATGTTGTAGTTTCAGATATAGACAAATTCTATGAAAAATTAGAGGCTGTAGTTGGTGAGAAATTATCATCAGAAATTTCAAAGGAGGATATTGAAAAGGTAAAAGAGCAGTATTCTGAAATTGACGATGAAAAATGGAATGAATTAAAAGAGTCCTTAGAGGATGAACTTAAGGATATTTCACAGTTAGAGCTTAAGTTTAATGCCTCACAGGAGGGCGATTCAGTGCAGCTTAGCATTGGCACAGTTATTGGTATGGATTCAGATAGGGTAGATATTACAATAAAATGTAAGTTTACACCAGAAGACAGTGTTGAAATTACTGCACCAGATAGTGTAATTACTGAGGAAGAATTAAATGAGCTTATGTCTAAGAGGATTAATCAAGACTATACATAAGATATAATTTAAAATTTTAAATAAAATTAAATACTTCATTGGTTATATAAATTTATACTGACTTGACTTTATGAAAGTGAAAAAGGTTTTCATTTATGTACACTGATGAAGTATTTTTTTGTGGAATAATAGCAGGAATTGTGGTAAAATTGTATTAGTTTTTGTGATTGGTGAGAAATCATAAGTTTATAAAATAACAAGCAAGTCTTGATGTTGGAGAAAACAATGGATTTATTTGAATATATGCGAAATAATACAATGGAAAAGGAAGCTCCTTTAGCGGCAAGATTAAGACCAACTACATTAGATGAGGTAGTGGGACAATCTCATATTATCGGTAAGGATAAGCTGCTATATAGAGCTATAAAGGCTGACAAGCTTAGCTCAATTATTTTTTACGGACCACCTGGTACAGGAAAAACTACTATTGCAAAGGTTATTGCCAATACTACCAGTGCCAATTTCTGCCAGATTAATGCTACAATAGCAGGCAAAAAGGATATGGAGGAAATTGTTACTGAGGCTAAAAACAACCAGGGAATGTATGGCAAAAAAACAATATTATTCATAGATGAAATTCATAGATTTAACAAAGGTCAACAAGACTATTTACTTCCCTTTGTAGAGGACGGCACTATTATTTTAATAGGTGCTACTACTGAAAATCCATACTTTGAAGTAAATGGCGCTCTTATTTCTCGCTCAATTATATTTGAATTAAAACCATTATCAAGACAAGATATAAAAACCCTTATAAATAAAGCAGTATATGATAAAGAAAAGGGTATGGGAGCATATGATGCTGTCATAGAGGAGGAAGCAGTAGATTTTATTGCCGATGTTGCAAATGGCGATGCCAGAAACGCACTTAATGCTATTGAATTAGGCATTTTGACAACGGATAGGGCAGCAGACGGGCATATTCACATAACCTTAGAGGTTGCCGAGCAATGTGTCCAAAAAAGAACACTTAGGTATGATAAGGACGGAGATAATCATTATGATACAGTTTCAGCATTTATTAAAAGTATGCGGGGCTCTGATGTAGATGCGGCCATATATTATTTAGCCAGAATGTTGTATGCAGGAGAGTCGGTTACTTTTATTGCCAGAAGGATAATGATTTCAGCAGCAGAGGATGTTGGTCTTGCTGACCCAAATGCACTTACAGTGGCAGTTTCGGCAGCAGAGGCAGTACACAAGGTAGGTATGCCAGAGGCGCAGATTATATTAGCAGAGGCAGTAGCCTATATGGCTGCTGCACCAAAGAGTAATTCAGCAATTAGTGCTATTGAAAGTGCAATGGAGTATGTAAAAAACAACAAGACTATGCCAGTTCCAGTACATTTAATGGACGCTCATTACAAGGGAGCTGCAAAGCTGGGACATGGTGACGGCTATAAATATGCACATGATTACAAAAATCATTATGTTAAGCAGCAGTATCTTCCAGATGGAATGGAAGATATAAAATTTTATTATCCAACACAAATAGGTTACGAAAAGAATATTAAGGAATATCAAGAAAAGATACGAAAGGAGGCAGAGGAATGAAAGAATATATAGATAAGCTCTCGCTAGGTTCCTGCGAATTTGAAAACCCGGTTATTGCTACCTCTGTCGCTAGTATAGAAGAAAATCTTTATGCAGACAGGATGTGTGCAGGAGAGTTTTTGATTTCTACCAAAAATGATAAGACCATAAAGGGAGTGGTTTATTCTACACACGAAAAATTCAGAATTATAAACAATACCTTTTTAGGAAAAGAAATTGCCATAAAGTATGAAATAGATACCTTTGGTATGTTTGAAAATGAAGAAATAGCTGGAAATATCAATATAGTTAGCAATGGTGGAGAGGCAGCTATACCTTTTAAAATAAACATTAAGCCAATGTGTATTGAAACAACTATTGGTGAGGTTAAAAATTTGTTCCACTTCGCAAATCTGGTGCAGACAAGCTATGATGAGGCAATTAGCATTTTTAAATCAGCAAGATTTCCTAAAATACTGTTAAGAGATGATTTTTACTTAGAGTCTGTATATGAAGGACTTATGGGCAGCAATGATTTAGATTTGGCAATGGAGGAACTACTTATTGCTGCCAACAAAAAAACTCCAGTTACCATAGAGCTTAATGAAACTAACAGAAGCTATGATAATCTTACAGAAAATTATGGTGATTCAGTTATTATAACTAAAAATAACTGGGGCTATTTAAATATTGATATTGCTGTAGAGGGAGATTTTATTACAGGCTACAAAAAGAAAATCACTACCCATGATTTTGCAGGCAGCAGTTACGAATTTTCATATCTTATTGATGTTAAAAGATTAAAGCAGGGTAATAATTTTGGAAAAATAAAGTTTATTACCAATTCAAAAATACTTACCCTAGATATACTTGTAAAGGCAAAAACTACACTTACAAGAGATAAACTGGATTACCAAAGGTATGAAAAGCAGTTATATAGATTATATTTGGATTTTAGACTTAAAAAAATCAATATAGAAAAATGGTCAGATATGTCACTGGCTATTATTGAAAGAATGAGAGCAATAGATGATACCTCGTATTTTATAAAGTTGTTTCAGGCACAGGTAGAAATATCTAAGGGCAGAGAGTCAGAAAGTGCGTGGATATTAGAAAGCGTTGCAGAAAGTCTTATTGAAAAGAAAAATGACAATATTGAAATGTATTGCTACTACCTATATGTAAGAACATTACAAAAAAGAGATGTAGGCTTTACTGCAGAGGTTATAAAAAAAATAAGAGAGTATTACGAAAATGGCTATGACACCTACAAATTACTGTGGCTGTTATTATATCTGGACGAAAGCTTTGATACAAATCAAAGCTTAAAAATAGCCAGAATAAAAGAACAGTATTTAAAGGGTATGCACTCTCCAATTATGTATTATGAGGCAATGAGAGAGTTTAATGAGCAGCCGGAGCTGCTGAGATTTTTAAATGATTTTGAAATACAAATTCTGTGCTTTGGAAGCAAGGAGGGTTATATTTCAAACAGATTAGCAAATCAGTTAGCTGATGTATGCTCATCAATAAAAAGGTTTAATCCGTTATTGCTTAGAATACTTACAACTATTTATGACAGCAATAAAAATATTAATATTTTATCAGCAATTATTTCTATGCTTATAAAGGGAAATATTACAGACAGCAGATATTTTAGCTGGTATGAGGAGGCTATCGCCCGACAGATAAAACTTACAGGCTTGTACGAATATTATATGCAGGCATTGCCAGAGGATTTTGACCAGTCCATTCCACAGATTGTACTGATGTATTTTTCCTACAATACAAGTGTTTCATCAGATAAGCTTTCAGCACTTTACAGAAAGGTTATTGAAAATAAAGAGGAAAACAAAAATATATATGAAGCATATCTTAAACAGATGAATTATTATATAGCAGGCTGTATATCCAGAGGTGAAATAGATGAAAATCTTGCAGTAGTGTATGAGGATGTTTTAAAGTCTGCAATGGTTACAAAGGAAATGGCAGCTAAATTGCCAGACATTGTAAACACCTATGTAATTAATTGCCATAACAAAAACCTGAGATATGTTTACCTTTTACACAAAGAAATGAAGGAATGTGAGTGCTTCCCAATAATAGAGGGAAAAGCCTATGTCCCTATTTATACCAGTGAACCAGCATTAATATTTTCAGATATTAGCGGCAACAGATATTGTAAGACCGTAGACTATACAATGAATAAGCTTTTGGATATGGAGGCTTATTTAAAAATCTGCAATGAAATGGATATAGATAATTTGCATTTGAAGTTGTATTTTACAGATAAATTTGTAAAGTTCCACAAGGAGGATTACAAGGAAAATACTATAGATATTTTGGAGTATATTGCAAAGGAAAGAAGTATACGAAACAGCTATAGGGTATTCTTAGAAAGAGAAATTGTAGAATATTACAGCTCTAATTATGACGGAGATAAAGTTGATGAATTTCTTTATCAGATAGATGACAATGAGCTTTTAGGAACCTCTGTCAGAAAAATAGAGGAGCTTATGATTGTAAGAGGAATATATGAAAAAGCCTTCCAGTATATGAAGAAATTTGGATATACCTATATTGAACCTAGAAGAGTTCTAAAATTTGTGAACAAGAAAATTATAGAAACAGATTTTGCTAATGACAGGCTTTTAGTAGAAATGGCAGGCTATTTATTTAGAAAAGGCAAATATAATGAAAATATTCTGCGTTATTTGGGTATGTATTATTATGGATCTACAGAGGAAATGTACAATCTATGGATTAGATGTAAGGATTATGAAATAGCAGACAGACAATTATGTGAAAAACTGCTTGCCCAAATGCTATTTACCGGAAACTACATTAATAAAGCTACTAAGATTTATAAGGAATATTTAAACTGTGGTGCTTTAGCCAATGTAAAAAAGGCATTTTTATTCTATAAGTCATATGAATATTTTGTACACGAGGCTGTAATTGATGATGAAATATTTGGTTTTATAAAGGAAGAATTAGCAGAGCAAAATTCTATCCCTGAGCTCTGCAGACTTGCCTATGCAAAATATTGTGTGTCCTTAGAAAAGCTTGATGAAATACAATTAGATATTTGTAAAAAGGTAGTTGAGGATATGTGCGGGAAAAATAAAATGTTTGGATTTTTTAAAAGGTTTGACAAATATTTCAAATTACCGGCAGCTATAATAGACAAAACTATTGTAGAATATCATGCCTCTTCTGACAGTAAGGTATATATTCATTACCAATTAGAAACCGGAAGTCTGGAGAAAAAGGAATATAGTGTTTCAAAAATGGAAAATATTTTTAACAGTATATTCGTTAAGGATTTTATATTATTTTATGGAGAAAAAATCAAATATTATATTACAGAAGAAATAAACGGACAGGTTAAGGTAAATGAAAGCAAAAACCTTGTCAGCGAGGAGGACGGACTTACATCAAAGAATACCAGATTTGGTATGCTGAACGATATGATGGTTTGTCAGGATATGAAGGATGAAAATTCTTTAAAGGATTTGACTATGCAGTATGAGGCGACTTTGGAGCTGAATAATAGTATTTTTTCAGTAATGTAAAGGTGAGAAGATGGAAAAGGAAGCTAGCAGAAACGAAATAATCGACAACAAAATAGAAATTTTTGCATTAGGTATTGATTTTGCAAATGATTATACCCAGATTAGTGCAATAGGAACAAATGACAAAAAGCCAGTTTCTTTAAGTACGCTTAAAGGAGATAGAAGATACCTTATTCCTGCTGTATTGTATAAGAAAAAGGAAATCAATGAATGGTGCATTGGGGATGGTGCAGTACAGCTGAATTATGATGACGATGACGATAGTCAGACAGTAAAAAATATAGTAGATATTATTGCAGGAAATGAAACTGTATTAATTGAGGACAAATTGTATTCGCCACAGGAAATAATTAATATATTTTTCAAGGAATTATTTATATATGCAAAAAGAAATCTTAATGCAGGAATGATTCATCAGGTTGCCATAACTATTGAAAATCCTGAAAAAAGGGTTGTGGATAGTATATATGAGGCTGTCACACAATGTGGTTTTGCAAAGGATAATATAAGGGTTATAAGCCACGCAGAAGCATTTATCTATTATACAATTAATCAGGATAGAGATGTGTGGGTAAATGATGTTGCTGTATTTGATTTTAATGGCGACCATTTTTATTATAAAAGACTTGGCTTGGTAAGAGGAAAAAAAGAAAAAATAATAGAGGTTTCTGATATGGATTTATCAGGAATTATATCTATGGATATGCTGTATGAAAATGATGCCAGAGTAAGGGCAGATAATGTATTTTGTGATTTTATTATTGAGGAATTCAGAAAGCATATTACATCAGCGGTATTTCTTACAGGTGTAGGCTTTTATAAGGACTGGGCAGCTAAGTCCTTAGCAGAAATGTGTACTGTTAAAAGAAGAGTTTTTAAAGGCTATAATTTATATGTACAGGGTGCCTGCTATGCAGCATATAAAAGATATAGAAGAATAAATGCGGTAGACCATATTTTTAAGTGTGCTGGAAGAACTGATGCTGATATAGGACTTATGATTGAGCATGAGGGCAGAAATATAGTTATGCTGTTATCAAAGGCAGGTACCAACTGGTATGATGCCGGAGCACAGGTAGAATGTATTGTTGATAATATTGAGCAAATTCAATTTGTGTTTAGTCCTATTATATCCAATATTCAAAGAAATGTAGTTATTGATTTATCACCACTGCCAAAGCGAAAAAACAAAACTACACGAATCAGAATAAGCATTGCCTACAGAAGTGAAAATGTGTGTGATATAGAAATAAAGGATTTGGGCTTTGGAGATTTTGCTAAGGCTACAGATGTTGTTATAAAGGAAACTGTAGATATTAATGACTTATTATTATAGTGATTTTAAATTAAGATTTTAAAATTTAATATTTTATTGTAAATCAAGGAGAAATTATGGGCTTACTATTATGCACAAAAAAAGCTGAGAAACCATATCGTTTACCAGAAACAGATATTAATATATATTGTATAGAAGAGTTATGTTATTACATTTACAACAATACATATATGATTACTACGGAATTTTTTACAAAGGAATTAATTTCCTTTTTGGAGAAGGATCTTGGTATGGAGTCCTTAGGACAAAAGCTGAAAAGAGGAATAGATTATAATGAGCATTTTGTGGATCTGGTAATGCACATAATGAATTCCTGCAATTACTATAAGGCAGAGGAAAAAGCAGAGTTTGCCAAAAATCTTGAACAGATAAGCAATAAGTCACCTGCCGGCAGATTAAAGGCTCGTGCTGATATGCTTCTAAATACAAAGAAATATTCAAGTGCTATTGCAGCCTACAATATTATTTTGGAAAAGAAGGACATTTCAAAGGAAAAGGGCTATTATGGCGACATTATAAATAATATTGGTGTTGCATATACAAATATGTTTGAATATAACGAGGCAGTTAAATACTTTGAAAGAGCATATGAGCTAGAACAAAAGGAGGATTATTTAGATAATATAATCTGTGCCTCAATATTAGAGGATAATGATGCCTGTACAGAAAAAATAAAGTCAAAGTATTCCATTGATGAGGAAACCTTTAGTAAATATAGAAGAGTAATAGAGCATCAGACAAAGCAGATTGCAAAGAGCAGGGAATATAGACAGCTTTTAGAAATAGTTACATACAATCAGGATAAAAGCTTAGATGCCTACAATAAAGGGGTAGACGATTTACTAGCTGATTTTAGAGATGAATACAGAAAAGAATTTAGCAATTAGGTTGGTGAGGTTATGGGACTTTTCCGCAAAAAAAAGAAAAAAGACAAGTACGATGTAGTTTATGAAAATTTGTACGATAAGATTAAATTAGAGCCTAAGGGTGATAATGAAAGTACAAATATTGACTTGGATAAGGATATTATTGAGGAAGCATATCAGGAGGAAATGACTATTAACTCTAAAAGAGATGAACAGTCTTATCTTGAAAATTGCTGTGAGCAGATAGCTATTGCATCGTCAAGAGTTGACGATGCTAAAAAGGAGTATCTGATAGTAGGAAAATATTTAGATGATATATTAGCTATTGAAAATGCTCCAAAGCCATATTCTAGTGATATAAAATACTATGCAAAAAGAATAGTTACTTTAAGAGAAGATAAGAAAAGCCTGAAGCAGTATGCTGCTAAAATGTCAGACAAAAAGTATGCTTATATTGAAGCCCATGAGGATAAAATGTCTGGTATTTTAAAGGATATGTATGAGGACGAGCAATATCTGCAAAGTTTAAAAACAGATATGCACCATATTGAGGGGGAAAAGGCTGCATTAAAATACGAGAAGAAAAAAGCAACAGAGGCATTATATAAAATACGAAGCTGGATAAAGCTTTTGACAGTTCTTTTGATTATTACAATAATAATGTTTTTTGTTTTACAGTTAGCCTTCCAGCTTGATATGCTTATTCCGTCACTTTTGATTATGACCTTAGGAGCAGGTGGGGCTGCATTTATTGTAGTATATAATCAAAAGCAGGAGAGGGATAAAAAAATTGCTGAATTAAAGTTAAATAAGGCTATTGGTCTTATTAACAAATATAAGCTGAAGTATGTAAATGTAAAAGCCAGACTTGATTACGAATATGAAACTATTGGTGTAAAAAGCTCCTACGCGCTAAATGAGCTTTGGCGACAATATAGTGTCATTAAAAAGGAAAGAGAGGCTATAATGAAAGCCTCTGACGAGCTGTATAAATCTATGGAGGGCTTAATAAAAGCCTTAGACGGGCTTAACCTATATGATTCTGCAGTTTGGACCTCACAGGTCGAAGCGTTAATTGACAATAGGGAAATGACAGAGGTAAGACACGCACTAAATATCAGACGACAAAAGCTTAGGGAGTCTATAGATTTCAATACTAAAACAGTTGAGAAAAATAAAGAGCGAATAAGTGAGATAGTTAAGAAAAATCCTGAGGTTGCAAAGGAAGTTATAGAAATTATAGAAAGATATGAGTAGAAAAATATGGAAAAGCTAGAAAATATTAAAATCTACAGAAGAAAGGTTCATTATTATGAAACTGACCAGATGGCAATAGTCCATCATTCCAATTACATTAGATGGTTTGAGGAGGCCAGAATAGATTTTCTGGAACAAATTGGTCTGCCAATGAGTGAAATTGAAAGACAAAAGGTACAAATTCCAGTGCTTAGTGTAACCAGCCACTACAAAACTATGACCAGATTTGAGGATGAAGTTCTGGTAGGAATGAAAATAGAAAAGTACAATGGAATTAAGCTTTGTATATCCTATGAAATAAAAGACGCAAAAACACAAGAAATAAGAAACATTGGGAGCAGTGAACATTGCTTTTTGGATGAAAATGGAAAGGTTATTTCCCTTAAAAAGACACATCCGGATATGCACAGTTTATTGGAATTATATATTAATTGTGGAACTTACCAGGGTGTAGGTTATTAGCTTAGGACCAATGGAAAAAATGTATTTAATTTAGAACATTGCAAGCTATTGACTTGCTTATTTTTATTAAATATAATACCTAGTGTTTAGAAGAAAAATAAAAAGATTTTTTAGTATTATTTTAGGAGGAACTCAGAATGAAAAATACAATGCAGCCAGAATGGAATGGCTTTGTTGAAGGCAAATGGTCAAAGAAAGTTAATGTTAGAGATTTCATTCAGCTTAACTATGATCCATACGATGGCGATAGTGAATTCTTAGCTGGCCCTACAGAAAAAACAAGCGAATTATGGGCAGAGGTTATGGATTTGTTCAAGCAGGAGCGTGAAAAAGGTGGCGTTCTTGATATGGATACAGAAATCCCAGCTACAGTTGTTTCACATCCAGCAGGATATATTGACAAAGATAAAGAAGTAATCGTTGGTCTTCAGACAGACAAGCCATTAAAGAGAGCATTTATGCCATTTGGTGGTATCCGTACAGCAGTTACAGCTTGTAAGTCATACGGCTATGAAGTAAATCCAGAACTTATTAAAATCTTTACAGATTATAGAAAGACACATAATCAGGGTGTATTTGATGTTTACACACCAGAAATGAAAGCAGCCAGACATGCACATATTATTACAGGTCTTCCAGATGCTTATGGTAGAGGAAGAATTATAGGTGACTACAGAAGAGTTGCTTTATATGGTGTTGACTTACTTATCGAAGATAAGAAGGAACAGCTGGCAACTTCACTTGTTAGAATGACATCAAAGAACATCAGACTTCGTGAAGAATTAGCTGAGCAGATTAGGGCTTTAGGTCAGTTAAAGGAATTAGGTCAGATTTATGGCTATGATATTTCAAGACCAGCTAAGGATGTTAAGGAAGCTATCCAGTGGACATACTTTGGATACTTAGCAGCAGTTAAGGAACAGAATGGTGCAGCTATGTCACTTGGCCGTACATCTACATTCCTTGATATTTATGCTGAAAGAGATTTAAAGAATGGCGTTTATACAGAGTCACAGATTCAGGAAATGATTGACCACTTTATTATGAAGCTCAGAATGGTTAGATTTGCTCGTATTCCAGAGTACAATGCTTTATTTGCAGGTGATCCAACCTGGGTTACAGAATCACTTGGTGGTGTTGGTATCGATGGCAGATCACTTGTTACAAAGATGTCATACAGATATTTACACACATTAGACAACTTAGGAACATCTCCAGAACCAAATATGACAGTTCTTTGGTCAACAAGACTTCCACATAACTGGAAGAACTACTGTGCAGAAATGTCAATCAAGTCATCAGCTATCCAGTACGAAAATGATGATATGATGAGAGTAACTCATGGTGATGATTACGCAATCGCTTGTTGTGTATCTTCAATGAGAGTTGGTAAGGAAATGCAGTTCTTCGGAGCCAGAGCAAACCTTGCTAAGTGTTTATTATACGCTATCAACGGTGGTGTTGATGAGAAGTTATTCACACAGGTAGGTCCTAAGTACAGACCAATTACTTCTGAATACTTAGATTACGATGAAGTAATGGAAAGATACGAAGATATGATGGAATGGTTAGCAGGTTTATATGTAAATACATTAAATGTTATCCATTATATGCACGATAAATATTGTTATGAAAAGCTTCAGATGGCTCTTCATGACAGAGATGTTAAGAGATGGTTTGCAACAGGTATTGCTGGTCTTTCAGTAGTTGCTGACTCACTTTCAGCTATTAAATATGCTAAGGTTAAGACAATCAGAAATGAAGACGGAATCGTTGTTGACTACGAAGTAGAGGGCGATTTCCCTAAATATGGTAACAATGATGATAGAGTAGATGAAATTGCTGTAGAAATCGTTGAAAAATTCATGAATATGATTAGAAAACATCACACATACAGAGATTCAATCCCTACAACATCAATTCTTACTATTACATCTAATGTATCATATGGTAAGAATACAGGTAGCACACCAGATGGTAGAAAAGCAGGTGTTCCTCTCGCTCCAGGTGCTAACCCAATGCACGGTAGAGATACTCATGGTGCATTAGCTTCATTATCATCAGTTGCTAAGCTTCCATTTGCAGATGCACAGGATGGTATTTCAAATACCTTCACAATCCTTCCAAACGCTTTAGGTAAGGACACAGTATTTGCAGGTTCAGCAGACCTTGACATTAAGCTTACACCAGAACAGATTGCCGATATTGAAAAAGGCAACTTATAATAAGAATGGAGGAATTATCATGACAGTAACACAGCAGCAGAAGAACAATTTAGTATCAATGCTTGATGGATATGTAACAAAGGGTGGTCATCACTTAAATGTAAATGTTTTAGTAAGAGAAACATTATTAGACGCTCAGAAGCATCCAGAAAATTATCCACAGCTTACAATCCGTGTTTCAGGATATGCAGTAAACTTTATAAAGTTGACAAAAGAGCAGCAGGATGATGTAATTTCTCGTACATTCCATGAGTCAATCTAATTGAACAAGCTTAAAGATATACATCTTCAAAGCAATAAACTACACCTCTACTTTAACCAGTAGAGGTAGTCAAATAAAGGTAGCAGATATTTTAGCAGATAAAATCTTTAATATTTGCTACCTTTTTACATTGAAAGCAATATATAGAAAGAGGGCAATATTATGAAAGGACATATTCATTCAATAGAAACATTTGGTACAGTTGATGGACCAGGAGTTAGATATGTAGTATTTACACAGGGTTGTCCAATGAGATGTCAATATTGTCATAACCCAGACACCTGGGTGTATGATGCAGGCGAGCTTAAGGATACAGACGAAATTCTTAGAGATTATGACAATTACAAGCCATATCTTACAGGTGGTGGAATTACTCTTACAGGTGGTGAGCCAATGCTGCAAATTGACTTTCTTACAGAATTGTTCAGAAAAGCAAGAGCTAAGAAAATTCATACCTGCTTAGATACCTCCGGTATTATGTACAATAAGACTAACAAAGAAATGTTGGCTAAGATTGACGAGCTGATGAAGTATACCTGTCTTGTAATGTTAGATATAAAGCATATTGATGATGAAGAACACAAAAAGCTTACAGGACATTCAAATAAAAATATATTAGCATTTGCCAGATATTTAAATGAAAAAAATATACCGGTATGGATTAGGCATGTTACAGTACCGGGTATTACCTACAAAAAGGAATATCTTATAAGATTAGGTGAGTTTCTTGCAGAATTGAAAAATATGCAGGCATTAGATGTATTACCATATCATACAATGGGTGTGCCAAAGTATGAGTCCTTAGGCATTGAGTATCCATTGAAGGGTATAGAGCCACTTACAAAGGAACAGGCTGCAAAGGCTAGAAATATTATTTTATATGGCAGACAAAAAAAACTTGAGGAGCTTGCAAAGACTAAAGAAAATCAATAATAAAAAGCTTTACAAAAATATCAAAGGTAGATATTTTTGTAGAGCTTTTTTTAATTATCCAGAATATTTTTGTAGAGCTTTTAAAATTATTCAGGTGATTTTGGATTGAAAATTAAAGATGAAATATATCCAAAAATTAAAGCTGAGGAGGTACCTAATGCACCTGCCTTTAAACCACCGGAGAAGATACCTAAAAAGCCCTCCTCGTCAATAGCCTCCTTTACGCCCTTTATAAGTGCGTTGCCGAAGCCTAAGAGGGGTACAGAGGCACCAGCACCGGCAAAGTCAATAAAAGGCTGGTAAATGCCTATAAAGCCTAAAATAGAACCTAGCGTTACAAGACCAACCATTATTCTTCCAGGCATTAATTTTGTTTTATCAATAAATATTTGAACGATGGCACAAATCAGCCCACCAATTATAAATGCTTTTAAATAATCCATAATAAAATCCTTTCAAAATTAAACTGCTTCAAAGACTACACCGTGAGCAATACCGGGAACAGAATTTCCTTCATTAGAACTAATAGGTGAAAGCAGAGCACCTGTTGGTACAAATAAAATTCTTTTAAATACTCCCTTTTCAAACTGGTTTAAAATGTAACTGCAAAAAACAGAGGCACTACAGCCACAGCCACTTCCACCAGCGTGAGTATCCTGAGTATTTATATCAAATATTTCTATGCCGCAATCCATATGATTATCAGTAATATCATAGCCCTTTTCCTTTAATAAATCGATAAGAATAGTCTGTCCAATATAGCCTAAATCTCCAGTAAAGATTTTGTCATAATCAGAAGGAGTTCGTTTAAAGTCTACCAGATTGTTGTAAATTGTATCGGCAGCAGCAGGAGCCATACAAGCTCCCATATTTTCCTTATCCTTTAGGCCGTAGTCTACAATTTTTCCTGTGGTTATACCAGTAACTTTTACCTTGCCACCAGTATTAGAAATAATAACACTGCCACAGCCTGTAGTTGTCCAGGTGGCAGAAAACTTTCTCTGGTTTCCGTAGCCTAGTGGAAAACGAAAAGTTTTCTCAGCACTGGCGAAATGGCTGGAGGCACAGGCTATAACATTATTTGCCCCATTTGCAGCCACTAATATAGAACCTAAGCTTACAGCCTCACCAAAGGTAGAACATGCCCCATACAAGCCAAATAAGGGTATTTTAAAGTCTAATAGACCAAAGGAGGAGGCAATAAGCTGTCCTAATAAATCACCGGCTAAAATATAGTCAATATTAGCTGCCTTCATATTTACCTTATAAAGAAGCTTAGATATAGTATTTTTAATGAGATGACTTTCAGCATCCTCCCAGTTATTGCCACCAAATAAAGAGTCCTCAATAATTTCATCAAAATATTTGTTTAAAGGACCTTCCCCCTCCTTTTTGCCTACAATAGATGCAGCTTCAAGAATATAAGGTGGTTTATCAAAGGTAATACTTGCGTTTCCAATATGTTTCATAAAAACCTCCCAATTATAAAATAGTGTACAGCCAATAAATAAAGCCTAAAATGCTGCTGCTAAAAAGACCATACAATATAACAGGGCCGGCTATAGTAAAGATTTTGCAGCCAATACCGAAAACCTGTCCTTCCTTTTTATACTCAATGGCACAGGCAGCAATAGAGTTAGCAAAGCCGGTAATAGGAACTAAGCTTCCTGCTCCGGCGTGCTTTGCCAGCTTTTGATATATATTAAGTCCTGTAAGAAGAACGGCTAAAAATACTAAGATTAAGGTTTCGTAATTTATAGCAGCTTCCTTTTCTAAGCCGATATACATAAAGAAATTAATTAATATTTGTCCTAATAAGCATATCAGGCCACCAGCAATAAAGGCTAAAAACATATTTTTGCCTAAGCTGGTGCTGGGTGTTACGGATTTTACATAATTTTCGTAATCATTTTGATAATTGCTGTTATCGGTGCTTTTGTAATTACTTGAATTGCTTTTTTCATTCATAATAACCTCCTGAATTATTTTATAAATAATAAATGCACTAAAATTTAAGTGCTAAAGTAATTGATAGTACAAGTATTTTTATTCTATGCTTGTAAAAAAGTCTTTAAAGAAATATAAAAATGAGCCAAACATTTTTCCTAAGGCAAAGAATAATATAATATATCCTAAACCATTATGGAGCTTTAAACGCCTTGAAAAAACAGCAGTAACATTAAGTGCTTCTGCAAGTGCAGTTGCAAGACAGCCTACATAAATACCAAAGAAAATGCCAATAATGCCTAAAAGAAAATAGGGTAGGGTAAAACCCGGGTTATAAATAAAAAAGATATTACAAAGAGCACCCCCTAGCAAAATGGCTGTTTCATATATGCGTACATATTTTGCTGTATGGGTTTTACCTGCAAGTCTGGGAACAATACCTATTGAGGTAATAAGAGCAAATACAGCAGCAGAAATACCAAAGCCAAATAGAATTCCTAACAATATTAGAATAGAATTAGTTATCCACATCAATACTACAATCCTTTCTGTTTACTCCTTCAACTAAAGTTGTATTAATATCATTTTCGTATAATCTCATTTCTACCTCAATAGGAGTAGGGTCAGTAGTAATTTTTTTCTTACCAAAATGATTATAGAAAATAATAATTCCCAGAGGCAGGCCAATGCAGTAGCCTGCCTCTAAAAGAGTGTGATTGTCAGAGGTTATACCTGTTATACTTTCGTGTATTTGCAGGAAAAGCTTGTTGATAGTAATATCATTGTTAAATGCCATTATGGAAAAGCCTGCACCAAAAAATAAAATAAGAGATACCAAAGCAACATTAAGAAAATCCATAAATTTAGTACGAGGCTTTTTATAGTCATAGGAAACCAAGAAATCAGCAGCACCTAGTAAATTAACTGATAAATCCTTATGATTTGTTTCAATGATTTTTAGGACATACAAAGAGGATATAACCATTCTTGAATGTTCATTAGTATCAAGTGTGCATAATTTATAGGTTTTTACATGATTACAAATATTTTTGTTAGAACAGTATACACTAGCCACATCGCCGATAGTAACCTTTGGATGATTGACTTTAGAATAATCATCAAATTTAATATACAGAGAATCCATAATAACCTCCAATAATTATATAAATGTGTCAATTACTATAATTGTAATTTATAAGCTGTTTAATTATCTAATTATATAGGTATAGTATAACCATAATTATTCAGAATATTATTATGAAGGGATAAATAAGAATAAGCAGGGATAAATAAGAGTGAAACTTTTAAGTATATAAAAAGGTCAGATAATATATAAACCTTAGGCTATATATATTATTTATAAAGCTTTAGGGATTATATATTGTCTGGCCTGTTTTGCATAAAATAATTTTAAGTAATTACAAAAGAATAAAAAAAGTTTTAGCAAGAAATATAGTAATTTTTAGTGATGTACATTACATCTGCTATTTTCTAAACCACTTGGAACTAAATAAGGTGTGTCATAGGTTACATCACCAGGGTTTGAGCCGAGAAAACGAATTCTATAAACCTTCTCAGTAACCTGACTGGCAGGACAATTATCATTTGCAAGCTTTCCAGAGGCTTTACAGATTTTGTATTTAACATGACATACACAGGTCGCAGTGGGAACAGTACCCTCTGCAAAATATTCGGTAACTACAGTGCTGCCAGCAGGGTCATTTTCACAAAGACCTTCTACAGCAAGATTACCACATTTTGAGCAGACCTGTGCAGTTACAATATTTGAAGGCTTTTCAGGCTCCTTATAGGTGTAGCCCTTTTCTTCGTGTATTCTGGACATTATCTTTTTCCATATTAATTTGTGATATTGTGTATTATAAACTGTATCACTTATACCAGTATTTTCATCAAAACCGCTCCAAATAGCAGCAGTAAGATATGGGGTATAGCCAGCAAACCAAATGTCATAATCATTTGAGGTGGTACCGGTTTTTCCGGCTACATACTGATTATCAATGTTTGCAATAGCACCAGTACCGTCACCAGTTACAACCTCGTGCATAGCCAGGGTTGTAAGATAGGCAGTGGTTTCTTTTAAAACTCTGTGTGTATTTGGAACTTTTTCAAGGATAATGCGTCCTTTACTGTCTAATACCTTTGTATAATAAGATAATTCAGTATAAACACCACCGTTGGCAATGGTTGCATATGCGTTACATAATTCAATGTTTGTAACACCATCTGTAAGTCCACCAAGAGCAAGGGCCTGATTAATATCTGAATTTACAGTATTGTCAGCATTTACACGGTTTTGCACAAGTGTTGAAAAACCAAAGTCCTGTAAATATTCAAAGCCTACCTCTGGAGTAATGGCTGTCAAGCACTTAACTGCAATAATATTCATTGACTTTTGAATAGCCCGCTTCATAGAGGTCAATCCGTAGTAGTAATCGCCCCACCAGTTGTGAATAGCTCTGCCGGAAGAAGTGTAGGCATATGGAGCATCATCAAAAACAGTTGCTAAGGTGTAGTTGTATCTATCCATAGCAGGAGCAAAGGCTGCTAAAATCTTAAAGGTAGAACCTGGCTGTCTGGTAGAATCTGTAGCTCTGTTTAAGGCTCGGCTGGTAGTTTTTTCGCCACGGCCACCAACAATCGCCTTAACATAACCAGTGGACTGATCAATTACAGAGAAGGATACCTGAGGCTGTAAGGTAAATATTACATTTTCACCGAGGATTTCATCACCATCTTTTATATATTCCTTCTTGAAGGCATCTATACAAGCCTGTGCCTCCTCTTTTGTTGAAAAGATAATCTTAAAATTGGTATTGCCAAGTAATTTTTTGTTATAGTAAACAATATTTATATTTGAATAATTTTCTATTTCTCCATCACTATGCTTAACTGTAAGCTGCCAAGAAAAAGAATAGAAGGTATTTTCCGGATAGTTAGCTGGGTTTGATAATTCTTCATCACAAATATTCTGAATAGTTGAATCCTGTGTTGAATATATTGTTAAACCACCACTATATACAGCATTAACAGCCTGAGTATAGGTATATGCCTTTTGTTCCTGTAAATCCTTAATAACCTGGTCGATAACTTCATCAACAAAATATGAGTATGGAGATGAAGTATCAGAATCAACATTGTTATCCTGAATTCTATCATATACATTATCTGCTACAGCCTCGTCATATTCAGCCTTTGTAATGTGGCCGTTTTTAAACATATTATTTAAAACCTTAGCTCGTCTTTTGGCATTATCCTCAGGATGAGTAATAGGATTTAAGCTGTATGGATTCTGGGTAATAGATGAAATTACAGCACTTTCTGAAATAGTAAGGTCAGAAACACTTTTGTTAAAGTAGCGGGTAGCTGCAGCTTGTACACCATAATTGCCGGCACCAAGATTAATTGTGTTTAAGTAATTTTCAAGAATAATGTCCTTGCTCATTGTTTTTTCTAATTCTAAGGCAAGGTATTGTTCTTGGATTTTTCGGGATATAAGCTCACCTAAGTTGCTTTCCCTGCCACCATTTTCAAAAACATTGTTTTTAAGTAACTGCTGTGTAATGGTACTAGCACCACCCTGAGAGGCGCTGCCGGTCTGGACAATTCCCACAATAGAACGAAGAATACCTTTTATATCAATACCATTGTGAGTTTCAAAACGCTCATCCTCAATATCTATAAAAGCGTATTTTAAACAATCTGGAATATCATTAATAGATACGGGCTGTCTGTTAGAACCGTCGGTAATAAGCTTTTCAATTTCATTACCATTGCTATCTAAAATGCTTGTAGAAAATCCAACGGGGGAAATATTGACCGAATTTATATCAGGTGCTCCGTCAATAATACCTTTAACCATACCTAGTCCAAAGAAGCCAACAGTAGCAATGGCTAGAATAAAAACAAGCACAGTTATTTTGAATATAGTAACAAGTAATTTTGTTTTTAACTTTTTAGGTGTAGAAACTAAGGATTTATGTTTTTCAACAACCTTTTTCTTACTAAAGTTCATAAAAACCTCCATGATTTTTGTTTTTATAATCACTTTTCAAATAAAAAAAGTAATACATCATTCAATTATACCAAAATCTGTAATAATAATAAAGTAAATTTTACTAAATAACATTCGTTGATATTATTGCCTTCATTTGTTAAAATAAACATTATGAAATACCTATAAGGTAGTAAAAGGAGCAAATATGTCTGATAGTTATAAAATTGTATACAAGGGAGGCGAGGGGGAAATAGTAGAAAAAAAGTCCAGGTTTATAGCTTATGTAAAGCCGGTAGATACAGAGGAGGAGGCAAATGATTTTATTGAGAGCATAAAGAAAAAAAACTGGGATGCAAGACATAATTGTTCAGCAGTAGTTATAGGTGAAAATAATGAGTTTTCCAGATGCAGTGACGATGGAGAGCCGGCTTCTACAGCAGGCAAGCCAATGCTGGAGGTGCTGATTAATGAAGGAATACACAATGCAGCAGTAGTGGTCACCAGATATTTTGGAGGAGTTTTACTGGGGACAGGAGGACTTGTCAGAGCATATCAGGGAGCTGTAAAGGAGGGACTTGCAGCTTCGGTTATTGTGGAAAAGCAAAAGGGTGCTAAATATAAAATTACAACAGACTATAACGGAATAGGCAAATTGCAGTACATAATAGCCTCACTTAATATATTCACTATTAATACAGAATATACAGAAAATGTAGATATAGAGGTAATGGTAAATAGCAGTATGGAAAAAGAGTTTGTGGATAAGGTAATAGAGGGGACAAATGGAAAGGTAAAAATTTCCAGACTTGAAGAAGTGTCATATGTGATTGTGGATAATCAGGTAATAGTCAGGTAATAGTGAGAGGATAAAGAAATACAAAAACAGGAAGTTGTTTTTGTTACATTTTTTAGGAAAAATTAGAAGTTGTGAATAAGGGGCTGTAAAAAAACTCCCATTAAAGAAAAATCGCTTAGGCCGTGAGGTTTAAGCGATTTTTTGGTATAATTAATTATGCTACTAATTAATAAACCAACGATGACTGTAAATATGCGAAACTTGCCACACAGGAGGACTTCGATAGATTCTGATTGAGAATATAGCTGTTTTTTGGTATACTGATCACCAGAAGATGGCTGAGTTGGTCTCAGCTACAAATTGGAATTTTGATGAAAAGAAGAATGGAAGATAAAAAAATATTACTCGATAATATTAACAAAATTCATACAACTGAACTGGGAGTTGATAGAATTAAAAGAAATCTAAAAATAGATATAGTAGATGTTGTTGCGTATTGCAAAAATAAGGTGTTGGATGAAAATTGCCATATATACAAACAAGGTAAAAATTGGTATTGCGAAATTGAAAATGTCAAAATCACTATCAATTCATATAGTTATACAATTATTACAGCACATATTATTAAGTGAATTATAAGTTGAGGTGAAATTATGGCATCAAGCAAAGAATATTTAGAGTTTATTTTAGGGCAGCTATCTGAGTTAGAAGAAATTACTTATCGAGCTATGATGGGAGAATTTATTATTTATTATCGAGGAAAGATTGTAGGTGGTATCTATGATGATAGATTACTTGTTAAACCGGTAAAATCAGCAATTAGTTATATGCCGACAGCTTCATATGAATTACCCTATGATGGAGCAAAAGAGATGTTGTTGGTAGATGAAGTTGATAATAAGGGATTTTTGGCAGGTTTGTTTGGTGCTATGTATGACGAACTGCCAGCTCCAAAACCGAAAAAGAAGAAACAAACAACCCCCGGTTTTTAAAACTAAGAAAATCGGAATTTACAGAACTACAAAGAAAGGATACATATTATGGAAGGAAGATTAATAGCATTTGTTATTTGGGTAATAATCGGCGTATTATTTATTGTAATGGGCATTTATGATTTTAATTCCAAGAAAGCAAAACCTTTCGGTTTTTGGGCAAATGCTGAGGTAGCGCCCATAGAAGATGTGAAAGGCTATAATCGTGCTTTGGGCATATTGTGGTGCGTGTATGGTGTTTTGTTTACGTTAATTGGATTGCCTTTATTAGATGGGCAGAATTCGGGTTTGATTATTATACCTATATTGGGTGCAATGCTTATTAGTATTGCGGCTATGGTAGCGTATGTAGTAGGTATTGAACCCAAATACCGCAAAAAGAAATAAATGGAAACTTCAAGTTTGTAGAATAAAGAAAATCGGGATTTATAAAGGAGAATATTGATGAAACTATTTTTATGTTCGCACTTTTCAAGTGTAGGAAGTCTGATAAAGGAAGAAATTGAAA